>Ga0182027_10003941_pt1 | contig 23265 bp, 12 predicted proteins | sample 712E1DmetaG_FD_121300 | JGI IMG/M metagenome (GOLD analysis project Ga0182027, IMG submission 121300) | Permafrost microbial communities from Stordalen Mire, Sweden - 712E1D metaG (Illumina Assembly) | ecosystem: Environmental > Terrestrial > Soil > Wetlands > Permafrost | place: Sweden... | reverse complement strand
TGAGCGTCGGTGGGAATTGGGACAATGCATCGGCAAGCACTTTTATATCAGGGGGAAATACGACGAACAATCAAAGAGTGACGCTCTCCGGCGGCAATCAGGAGGTTTTGGGATCGACGACATTTTATAATTTTACCAAGACCGTCACCTCTCCCGCAACGTTGACTTTTGACGCCACCACCGTCGGCTCTGTGCACGCTCTGCAAACGTTTACTAATAATGTGACTATGGGAGGCACTGGTGTGGGGGACCTTTTGACGATCAACAGCACAACCACCGGCACTGCCAGCCCTACTCAAGCGTATATTGCTTTAGTCAGCCAGCCTCTGCCTCAACCGCCGGCCACCCAAAATATCAGTAATGTCGATGTGTTTTATTCTAATGCCGGCGGCGGCCTTACGCTGATAGCGCGTGGGAGTTCTCAGGACGGGCCTCCCACGGGCACAAATACTAACTGGGACTTTGGGACTGGGACGCTCACATGGACCGGCAGTATGTCCACGGATTGGAATAATCCTGACAACTGGGATTTAGGGTTAGTGCCGACGGCCGGGGACACGGTCCAAATCCCCGGCGCCCCTGTCAATCAGCCGGATTTGTGTCCTGTCGCCGGCCCTTCCTGTACGGATGTTTCCGTCGGTAATCTTATCCTTGAAGACAGCAAATCATCCTTGACTCTCAGCGGTTATGGGCTAACGGTATCCGGGACATTTACCAACTTTGGTGATGTGATATTAGCCGGGACCGAGCCTGTGTTTTTAACGCCGGATCTTGTTCCTGCTGATAACGGCACCTTTACGTATCTGGGCAATGGTTTAGGTCCGGGTTCAGTGATCAACATTAATGGTTTTGGGACCCTGCCGGATTATGCGAATCTGGTCATAGACGGCAATAATACTTTTCAAACGACCAGTGATATTACAGCCACAGGCAATGTGACCGTTACATCTGGTACGTTGGATATTTCCACCAACAGCAATACGTTGACCGTAGGCCAGACGAGCGGTGACCTGACCTTGGGGAACACGACTCTAAGTACTAATGGTACCTTACTCGCCACCAACGCCAGTTTAGTGGCTGACGGGGGAGTGGATATTGCCACCGCCGGCAGTACCTTGACAGCGCCCAGCGGCACAATGAGTGTCGCAGGCAACTTTACCGACTACGGGACGTTTAATGATTCGAGCGGTACTGTTGTTCTTAATGGAGGCAATCAAACTGTTTTGGGTACGACGACATTTTATAATTTTACTAAGATCGCCACCAGTCCCAATGAGACGTTGACTTTTGACTCTGCTCCCAACACCCAGCAAACATTTAATAATAATTTGATCATGGGAGGCAATAACGCGGCCGATCGTTTAACTATCAACAGCACGACCACCGGCACCGCCAACCCTCTTCCGGGTTTTATTTCTTTAATCAGCTCACCCCCATCACCGGACATAGCCACCCAAAATATTACTAATGTGGATGTGTTTAATTCCAATGCCTCCGGCGGCCGTACACTGGTAGCGAAAGGCAGTTCTATCGACGGGCCTCCCACAGGAACAAATACCAATTGGCTCTTTGGGAATGTGACGTTCATGTGGACCGGTGCCGCGGCCACGGATTCCACGGATTGGAACAATCCTGATAACTGGAATTTAGGGTCAGTGCCCGGGACCGGGGACACGGCGGAGATTCCCGGTATCGCCACCGCACCCAATCAGCCGGATTTGTGCCCTGCCACGGCCCTCAAGCCTTGTAGTGACGTGGCCGTCGCTGATTTAACCATTGACAGCACAGCGTCCCTGACACTCAGCGGCGTCGGGCTAACGGTATACAACACATTTGCTAACTCCGGTAATGTGATATTGGAGGGAGCAGAGGCCCTTAACTTGACGCAGGACACTAATCCTGCCGACGAAGGGACCTTTACGTATATCGGCAACAATACCAACACACCCATTACCATTCAGAATATCCCAGGCTTTGCGGATTATTATAATCTGGTTTTGGATAGCACCACCAATCCTTTTCAAATGGACAGCAATGTCACGACCGCCGGGGATTTAACCGTTGCCTCCGGTACGTTGACTATCTTACCTGACACCACACCTCCTGCGACTCCTTATCTTTTGACTGTCGGCACCATCAGCGGTGACTTGATCCTGGGCAGCAGCACTACCAACGGTACGTTGATTGCCACCGACGGCAACATTGCCGCTGATGGCTCGGTGGTTATTGGCAGCGGCAGTGTCTTGACAGCGCCCAAGGGCGGCGACAGCTTTACCGTGGCGGTTAATTTTACCGACAACGGAACGTTCAACAATTCCTCGGGGGCTGTGACCTTTAATACAACGGCCACCAGCATCATCAGCGGCAACACCACCTTTTACGATTTTATTTCTAACGCCGCCGGTAAAACCATAGAAGTTGTCCCCGGTAGTAATCAAACGATTACTGATGTCTTCAGCCTTTTTGGCGTGCCGGGCAATTTGATTACGCTAAGTTCAACGGTGCCCGGAACGGTATGGGACCTGACCTTGCCTAGCGGCACGAAAGGGGCACAATATGTCGCTGAGGTAAATGTGGAAGGTTCTGATGCTATCAACAATACGGTCACTTGCTTAAACTGTATAGATTCCGGTCATACTACCAATTGGATTTTTGCCAACCTTTCTATCTTGGCCCCTGCTAATGGGACGACCGTGGGACAGACGCCTACGGTCATCGGGTCAGGGCTGCCTAACAGTCCTATCGGCTTAAAAGATAGCAGCGGCAATTGGGTGGCTACGACCAAGGCGGATGCCAACGGCCATTTCCGCGTGGTTGTCGGACAGGACCAGGAAAAGTTGCCCTCTATACCTGTTGCTCCGGGCGCGCAGTTGGCCTTGGGGGCCAATAGCCTGACGCCTTATTTGCTTTCGCCTAATATACCTTTGCCAGGGATCCCTAACGCTGTGACGGTCGTGGCCGCACCGACGACCAATCAAATACCGACGATCGGCTCACCGACCAACGGCAGTCCGTTTAACAGCTATACCTCGACTGTTTCCGGTCAAGGCGCACCCGGAGAGACGGTGACGGTGCAGGCCCTTGACGCCAGCGGTAATTTGATTATGGCGGACGGCAGCAGCACGGTGGCAGCCGACGGCAGTTATGTCGTGAGTTTGACGACCTATTTGCCCGATACGATCAACTATCTTTCAGTGACGGTGGGAGACCCCAGCAATGAAACGGCCAGCGCTTTGATTATGGTCTACTATGCCAATCCTTTTGGTTTTGTCTATAACACCACCACCAACCTGCCTATTCAAGGCGTTTCAGTGACGCTGTATGATGCTACAACTCACCAACCGGCCTCGGGGCCGGGGGTCCAGTCTTGCAATTCGATAGGTATTTGTACTAACGCTAATCCGTATATCACGCAAGCCGACGGTTTCTACGGTTTCCTGGCGCCCCCGGGTCAGTATTATTTTATGGTTTCGGATGGAGGCTATACGTTTCCTTCTAAACAAACCACTGCCCCTGCGGGCCGTGTGATTAACCCCGGTTCCAAAGGCGAGGTGTTTACTATCAGTTCAGCAGTCGCTGAGATTGACGTGCCTTTGGATGCCGGCGGCTCTTTGCTGCGTCTTGTCAAGACCGCTGATAAAAGCGAGGCCCATATCGGCGATATTGTCACCTATACGGTTAACATTCAGAACTTAACGGCTGGCCCCGTGCCTACTGTTTTGATTAATGACAATATACCTCCCGGTTTTAAATATGTGAAGGACCGCGTCATTCTTAACTCAATACCTATCGCCAATCCCAATGGTCAGAGGCCATTGTTTTTTAATGTAGGGACAATCCCTGTGAGTCCGGCTTCTGTTTTGCAATACCAATTAGTCATTGGCAGCGGGGTGACCATGGGGAGTTACCAGAATACGGCCAGGGCCCAACTCAGCGGCGGAAATATAGTGGTCTCCAACCCTACGAGCACCACGGTTAAGGTTGTCCTTGACCCTGTCTTTGATTTAGGCACTGTCATCGGCAAGGTCTTTTTTGACTGGAATGAAAACGGCATTCAGGATGCGCCGCGTTACGACGATATTTCCCACGAGACTATCATTGAAAAGCCGGTGCCCAATGTGCAGATCGTCATGGAAGACGGCACGGTCATCACCACCGACCGCGAAGGGCAATTCAATATCCCCGGGCTTTTACCCGGCCGGCATCTCTTCAGATTAGATGAACGCACCTTGCCGCCGGGCGCGTATTTAACCACGGAGAAGGGTGTAGTTGTTGATATTACCGCCGGGTCCATGGCCAAGGTCAATTTCGGCGTTAATATCGATCAATCCCAAATCAGCGGCCATGACGCGGTGTTCTTTAATGAAAAAATCCGGTTGATCCAGGACCGTAACCGTCCGGTGCCTCGTCTGAATGCCGCTTTGTTTAACGTCTCTGTGAATGCCAAGCCTAAAACAGAAGAAGTCCTGCTGCATGAAGGGGCCTTGGTGCGTCAGGCGGAATTCAGGATTTTTACCAATTATGCGCCGTTTATTAGCAGCTGGCGTTTGGATATCCTGGATGCGGACACCAAAAAATTGATCAAGAGCTTTGAAGGCACTGCGCTTAATATCAATGACCCTATTTATTGGAATGGTAAAGATACCAAGGATGTTATTATTTCTCCTGACCGGAAGTATTCTTATGTCTTGAGTGTTATGGATGTCCATAATAACCACGATGACACTAAAGAGCGGCCCATTACCATCCGGGAGATTAAAGATGAGGTTAGTCTTAAGCAAGAAACTGACGAAAGTAAGGACACCCTCAAAGACAGGGCGGCGCGTTACCACAAGTGGCTGGATGCCCAGAGTCAGGTCAATGGTTTGGACCATCAGTTGATACCGATACGCGGCGAGACCATTCATCTTGACCGTCAGGGGACGGATGTCAGAAGCCTTCGGGTTATGCAAGGGGAGCATGTATTTACAGACATTCCTTTGGTCGAACGCTATGGCCTGACCCCGCAGGAGTTGATGACCAGCGGATTTTCGACTCAAGATGAAAAAGATAATCTGGAAATCATCTTGCCCAATGGGGACTATAGTTTGGATGTGGTCAGTGTTAAACCGGGCAATGATGTCTCCGCGCCAAATCCCGTCGTAGTGTCCTCTGGACCTGCCTCCGCCGGCGCTCCTTCACCGGTTGCGACAGCGGCCAATCAACTGCCGCTGGAACATTACAGCCGTCCTCTGAAAGTGGGGGATGATTACATCATGTTTGTGGGTTTAGGGGACGCCAAGGTCGGTTATAATATCGATCGCGGCCATATCGATCCGATACAATCGAGGGATCAACAGCCAGGGTTCTATGCTCAAGGCAAAATGGCCTACTATTTGAAGGGCCAAATTTTGGGTAAATATTTGATCACGTCGAGTTTTGATACCGACCGTCAGCAAAAAGCGTTGTTTAGGTCTCTGGACCCCAATGTGTATTATCCGGTTTATGGGGACAAGTCTTCCATTAATTATGATGCCGCGGACACCCAGGGGCCGTTGTACCTGAAGGTGGAATGGGACAAGTCTACGGCGATTTTGGGCAATTATGCCGTTGATTTCAATGATACGGAATTTGCCGCCTTCAGCCGCAGTTATTACGGCGGCATAATTAATTATCAGTCGGTTGCCAGTAACCCTTATGGGGATGCGCGCACCAAAATTGTGGTTTATCAAGCCCATATACAGCAATTGCCTTCGCACAACGAATTTTTAGCCACCGGCGGTTCGTTGTATTTCCTTAAATATAAAAATGTCATCCAGGGCTCTGATACGGTCACTCTTCAGGTGCGTGATCAGACGACCGGCTTAGTGTTAAGCAGCCAAACGATGACCAATGGGGCGGACTATGAGCTGGATCTCGGTGAAGGCCGTATTTTGTTCTGGCAGCCGGTGGCCATGATTGCCCAGTCGAATTCAATCATCTCGAATAGTTTGATCAACGGTAATCCGATCTATGTGGTCATTGATTATCAGTACGCGGTCTCCAACCTTCAGATTCAAGGCGCCCAGGGGGCCCGCATTGCCCAGGCCATCGGTGACAATGTGGTTTTGGGAGGCACCTATGTGCAGGACAATGCCAACGGACAGAATTACACTTTGGCAGGGGTTGATGCGACTTTGCATGTGAACAAAGATTCCACCGTCAAGACTGAATATGCCCAAACCACCTCGCAGGAGCAGGGCTCATACGTTTCTACCGACGGAGGCATCACCTTTACGCCGCTTATTTTAAATAGCGCCGCCAGCGGTAAAGCTTACGGTATTAAAGGTGACACGCGTCTGTTCGACAATATCGGACTAAAGAGTTATTACAAATGGATTGGCAATGATTTTGGGGCGACCGATACGACTTATCAGCAGGGCAAAGAGACGATGGGCCTGTCGATGACATTTGATATGACGCCGGTGACACGCCTGACGGCCAGTGAGGACATCCAGCGCCTGCTCGCGGGTGGCAATTTGCAGACCTCCACACAGGTCGGGGCCTCCGAGACCGACACGACCATGGTGCAAATCGTGCATACGGCCGAGCGTCTGCAATTGACTGGACAATTCCAAATGGTAGAGACTAAGAGTGTTATCAATGGCATTACATCTACTACCAATCAACGGGGAGCGACAATGGCCGGCCAGGCCAAATATGATGTGACCGACCGCATCAAGCTGACCTTGGGCCAGCAGGTGGATGTGATGAACAAAAATAATACCGCGACGACGTTGGGTATTGCCGATCGCATAACGGACCATTTCACATTAAACGCCCAGGAAGTTGTCAGTCAACAGGGACATGCCTTGACCGCCGGCGTTACCAATCAGCTGACCCCTAAAATTGCTTTGACTACTGACTACACGCTCACGAATTTAAATACCGGTGAAGTCGACAAAACAGCCAGCGTCATGGTGACAGACCAAATTAGTAAAAATATAACGGCGACAGGCACCGTGGCTCAGACGGCCTCCTCTACAGGGGGCAACATCACGTCTGCCAGCATCGGGACAAAGGCCCAGATAGCGGAGGGCATGACTTTGGATATGAATGTCGGCAAGACCCAGAATGCCATGGGGGCCCAGGGCGGGACTAATGTGAATTTAAATGGGACCACTCAAATAGGCAATACCACAGTCACCGGCACTGCCCAGGCCAGCGGAGGCCTCACGACGTCTGATGCATTGGGAATAAATACAACAGGTGTGACAACCTCATCCTCCTTCGGTGTGAAAGCCACCACCCAGGTGGATAACAATAATTCGACCAATGGGTCAGTGACCATTGCTAACGAAAGTACGGGTGCTAAGACCACGACCTTTGGTTTCGGGAATACCAGTAAAATTGATCAAGAACTGCAGGCTGTGAGCGATAATAGTTTTTCATTCAGTCCGGACAATGGCATGACCAATAATTCCAAGTATGGTCTTGTTAACACCAATCTCAATGGACAAAAAACAGAGGCTGATTATACCCGTCAGTTAGCGACCTTGCCCACCAGCACATCACAATCGAATATTTACGGTTTGTCCGGGGATGTCAATGACAAGCTGGCCGTAAATGCCAGCGTTGAAAGCGGTAAGGTGCAGAACCTCGACGCCACCTCGACCAACCGTACGGACTTCTCCGTGGGTCTCGGTTATGTGCTCAAAGACACCGAGACCGCGGTGACAAAATTGCAAAATTCTCTCAAACTTGAGTTGCGGTTAGATAAAGGCAAAGGTACCGATAGTCTTCATCAGTATGTGGTGTACGATGCCTTGCAAGGCAAGATTACCGATAATCTGACAGGCAATATCAAGCTGGATTATTCCAAGACCTTGGATGTAACGACCGGTGCCGTGGCAGAACGCCATCAGGAAATTATTTTAGGGATGGCGTACCGGCCGGTGAATTTTGATAACCTGAACCTCGTCGCCGAGTATTCTTATCAGGAAGGGTATGGCGGAGGCCTGCAACAGGCGGACGCGTTAAATTCCATGACCCAGCAAAGCGTGACGCAGGTTTTTACCGCCCAGGCGATATATGATATGACCGACCATTGGCAGTTAGCCGAGAAAATCGCTTACCGCCTTGAAAGCGAAGCAGATAGCGGTTTTCAATTTACCCAGACACATACGTGGTTGGTGGTCCACCGCCTGAATTATAAGATTGACGCTGACTGGATGGTCGGCGGAGAATTCCGTAATTTGAGTCAGGTTGAGGCCAAGGACAATAAACAAGGTGTTTTATTGGAAGCCATCCGTCACATTAACGATAGCACGGAGTTGGCCATCGGCTGGAATTTTACCAAATATAATGATGACTTGACCAATTTGAACTACACCTCTCAAGGGCCGTATGTCCGGATGACCGGTAAATTCTACGACCGCTCACCGGCGGAGAAGGCCAGGATGCGGGCTAAATGGCTGGATGCGAAGATCAGCGAGTGGGCATGGATCATGGTGAGAAAAGAATTAGCCAAAAAAGACAGTCAGATTATGTTGGAGTTAAACCGCATGTTCGCTTTGGCCCATGCCTCCCAGATGGCCGGACGTCTAACAGAGTCCCGTCAGATTTATAAAGACATCATTACCGCGGGGCAGATGATGTTTAACGAAGCGTGTGAATATATACGCGGCCGCATCGCTTTTGAGGAAAAGCTGCAGGCATATGATAAAACCGCACGGGAATATTTCAAGGGTGGGGAATATGTGAAGGCCCGTAAAATATGGGAGAAAGTAGTGGCAGATGCTTCTAAGGGTATGGTAAAATAAATCTATGATTCCCCTCCCTTGATGGGAGGGGTAAGGGGAGGGTGATTATCGACGAGAAAATAGTTTTCGTTGTCACCCCCACCTAACCTCCCCCATTCAGGGGGAGGGAACTGATAATGATTAGAATATTCCGTTTATATATATTATTTTCCCTCTTCTTGGCCGCAGGAGGTTTTGTTTTTGCGGACACACCCACCTCTTCGCTCGACGATAAACCTTCTGTCGATGCGGCGGCTGTTGTAGACAACTCCAGTTCTTCGTCTGTGGCGGTTGTGGCGCCAACTCCCAGCAGTAATGACGCCCAGGCCAGTTATCTCTACGATTTAAAGAGACTCATCGCCAAATCCCGTGAAAATATCAAGAGGGTCAACGAAAAGATCAAAGAGCAGGCCGTTCTTAAGCGTAATCAAAAGCGTGAGGAGAGGGCGCGTGAATATTATGAAAAGGGCGTTGCATTGACCGACGAGGGTAAGCTCAATGAGGCCCGCGAATATTTTGAGAAAGCCATCCGCATCACCGAACATCCGGAAATGTCCGGGTATATCAGAGAAAGCCAGGTTCGCCTTAAAAAACAGGAAGAGGCCCTGCGCCGCCAGGAAAACCAACGCACGGGGCAGATCAAAGAAGATGAATCTTCCCGCAAGCGGGAAGTGGAAGAGGCTTACAAAGAAGCCGTGGCTTTATATAAACAGAAAAAGTTCCATCCGGCCAAAGATGCTTTCCAACACGTTGAGGAAATCGCCCCTGATTATCGGGCCACCACCAGTTATTTAAAAATCATTGACGAGGACATCATCATATCGGACGCGGTGGCGGCCAAACAGCAGAAGGTGGAAATGGAGCGTCAGCAGAAAGAGGCCGAAGCTGCCCGTGCCAAGGAAAAAGAAATGTGGCGCCGTGAGATCGAAGAGAAAGAAAAACAGCGCAAGGAGCAGCTCAACGCCCAAGCGCAGGAAGTCTACGAGCAGGCGGTCAATTTGTATAAGGCCAAAAAGTTTGCCGAAGCCAAAAAGAAATTTGAGGAAGTCAGTTGGGTCGTCCCTGATTATAAAGCCACGATGAATTATTTGCGCCGCATTGATCGTGACGCGCAAGAGGAAAAGAAGCGTCTAGAGGAAGAAGCGTTGCGTGCCCAGAAGGAAAAGCTTTGGCAAGAAGAGGTGGAGCACAGAAAAGCAGAAGTCCGCCATCAGCAGGAGCTGGCCATCAAAGAACGCGAAGGTAGAAAACAGCTTGAGGACCAGGCCAAATTCCTTTATCAGGCGGCGGTCGCGTTGTTTGATAATAAGGCGATGGATGAGGCTTTAGAGAAATTCAGTGATATTGAAAGAATATGCCCCGATTTTAAATCCACCAGAGGGTATATAGCCCGTATTAAACAGTGGCAGTTTGAACAACAACGGCGTTTGTCGGAAGAACAAAGAAGTCAAGCCCAACAGCAGCGGCATAAATTGGAGCTGGAAGTTAATGGTCTATACCAATCCGCGCTGGCCTATTACCGGGCTTCTGATCTTGAGGAATCAAAAGAAGGATTCCTTAAAGTTGAGGCCAAATACCCCGATTATAAATTCACCCGGAAGTATTTAAGCGAGATTAACGATAAAATCAATCAAGCCCAAGTGCTTTATCAGGAGGCGGTCGCCTTGTTTGATAAGAAAATTTTGGATGATGCTTTAGAAAAGTTCAATGAGACCCAAAAGATATATCCTAATTTTAAATCGACCAATACTTACCTGGAGAGTATTAAACAAGGACAGTCCCAACAGCGTCGTGCGATGGAGGCACAAACACGTTGGCGGCAAGAGCGGCATCAATTGGAATTGGAAGCGAATGAGATGTACATAGCGGCGCTCAAATATTACAGGGCCGGTAATTTAGATGCGGCCCGTGAAGAATTTCTTAGAGTTAACAAAAAAATGCCTAATTATGAATTCACGGTTAAGTATTTAAATGAGTTGGGTGTCAAGCTTCCACCGGAGGCTCTCAAACCGCTGCCACAGGAGCCTGTTGTTCTACCATTGCAGGAGACTGTTGTTGTGCCGCCGCCCCAACAGGTCACCATGAGCCCGAAGGGCGGGGAAATCTCTGCCGTCGAAGACCAGCAACAACAAGCACGGGATATCGTGGCTTTAGCCCAGAAATCATCGCAACTTTATCGCCAGGTGGCTGACATTGCCAACGATAGAACAACTATCGCCGTCAAGAGAAAAATGGCGCAGGTAGATGCGATTATCAACAATATTAAGGAACAGCAAGAACGTCTTTTACGTCAAGAAATCAAATCCAAACAAGAGCGGCGTCGCTCTGAGGCTGAAAAAATGTATGAGGATGCCCTGGAACTTTTGCGTGTCCGTCAGTTTGAAAAAGCTAAAATGAAACTGGAGGCTTTAGAAAGGTTTTCGCCGGATTATAGGGCCACGCGTCAGTATTTAAGCCATATCGATCAAGAACAAAAACGCGCTGATCTTCAGGCCATGGCGGAAGCTGAGAAAACCCGGGCGGACCATGTAAAACAATTGCAGGAGAAAGAACAAATCGCCACCAAGCGCCGTCTGGCGCAAGAAGAGGACCAACAGCGTGCCCTCGAACAAAAACAGCAGAGCCAGTTGGACCAGTTGGCTTTCAAGGCCTCCGAGATCAATGATGATATTATCCGTTTATCCAAAGAACAGAATTATGCGGCCATGAAGGAAAAATTTGAGGAGTTACAAAATACGGTATCAGCCTTGACCGCACTCAAAGATGCCATGACCCAGGCGAAAGACCGTCAGAATCGCGGGAAACAGTTGGCGCAAGAGGATCTTCGCCGTCATCATAAGGAAATTCAGGCGTACGCGACCTCCCCGATGAAGTCACCCTCTGCGGCGTTGTCCCATCAGCCCGATACGGCGGACCAATATAAACGCCGTGAGGTCATGCGTGAGCAGGCCATGCTTTTCAGTGAAGCGGTGGATTGTTATAGGCACAAGCAGTATACCCAGGCCCAGCTTTTATTCGGTGAGTTGGCCAATCAGCATGACCGCCGCGCTGAAGCCTGGCTTAAAAAGGTAGACAGGGCTATCAGCGAGGAAGTCTTAAAAGCCAAGCAGGCCCAGGAACGCGAACAAACCGCGTTCATAGCCGACCAGTTAAAGGCCCAGCGCAAACTTAGGCTCATGCAGGAGCGAGAAGGCCAGCGCCAAAAGAAATTGAGGGAAGAATTGGAACGTCAGAAGCGTTTTTATGAAGAGGACCGTCTGCTGCAGCGGCAGAAGCAGGAAACTATGAAAGCCCAGGAGCGGGAGCGCACAAGACAGGAAGAACGGCGCCGCAAGATTGAAAAAGAACAGGAAGAACAGCAAAAGGTCTATCGTTTCCACAAAGTTCAGGGTGTGGGCAATCCTCAGGAAGGCCCTCAGCCCCAGGCGTTGTCCCATCAGCCCCCATTGAATGCTCAGCGTGAGGTGATCCGCAAACAATTAGAGGACGGTGTGGAGGGCATGTATCAGGAGGCTGTGCGTTTGTACAACCAAGGACAATATCCGGCAGCCGCAGAGAAATTTAAAGATGTTGAAGATATTATTCCCGGTTATAAACGTGCGGGCCAATATAGACAGGAAGCTAGCCTCAAATCCCGGAGCATGATTTTAACGGGCACCCCGAATTCTCCTTCGGTTTTCTCATCAACCAATCGTCAGGATGCTGTTTCTAAAGCCTTGGATTTATTCGATCCTGATGTAAAATAAACTAAGGAGACCGATATTATGGGACAACTCATTTTTCTTATTTTATTTGTTGTGGCCTTGATAGCGGGGATTTCTGCTTATTTGCCTGGCTCCCAGAAGCCCGTGAATCCCATGGTATTCATTTCAGATCAAAGCGGTTATACTACCACCGAAGAGCGCAATCGTAAAAGAATGGAGCAGGCCAACATAACAACCAGCCAGGGGATGATCCAAGTCCGCAGACAAATGCAAGAGATTGCCGCAAAGCAAAAGAATTTTTCAGATATGCTTGTCGAAGAAGAGCGGGTATTAAAAAATACAGGCCAACAGGCTTCTCTGATTTTGGCAGAAGCCCAAAAGCAAGCCCCAAAAGATCAGCAGGATATATTAAGGCTTAAAGGCCTTGGGAGCACATTAGAAGATCAACAGCGCCTTTTAGTGGAACACGGCCAGGATTTGATTGCCTTAAACGACCGGATCATCAGAAACAGGGACTGGATCCATGACCAAATGGATTTAATCGATACCAATAATCAAACGACACAGCAGATCAAGCTGCAGGGGCAGTATATCGCGCTTAAAGACCAGTCCGCCACGTTTTTTGATAAGGTGACACAGTATAATCAGCAGGTCCAGCAGTATATGCAAGAAACCCAGAATCAGCTTAATGATGCGGCTAATCATATTGTTTATGATAACAGCCTGCAGCAACAAGTTGTTAAAGAAAAGATACAGTCCTTGATGGACAGACAACATGAAGAGATGGTTAAATTATCCGAAAGTCGGGAAAAAAGCCAAAGTCTCATGAGGGATCAACAAGAGCGTTGGACACTCTCCCAGGAGCTTTTAAATGATTCGATCAGACACTCCAAGGAATTGATCGGACAAGAGCGTCGCAACGCCAAGGAGAGGCAAATACAGCTTCAGCAGCAAATTCAAGATCAAATGCAGCGGATAAAAGATAAACAATGAAAATTATCAGGGGTGTTTTTTTCGGGGTTGTGTTTTTAGGTTTGATTGTCGGCGCCGGTCTTTTTATTTTTTTAGAAACTTTTGATACTGATAGCTATCTGCCTCAAATCACCCGCCAGGCTTCCAAAATTTTAGAGAGAGTGGTAACGATCGGGCATGCGGCTTTAGGGATTTCTTGGGACGGGATTATTTTGGACGTGGGGCCTGTGGTTATTGCGGATGATGCGCAGTTTACCTCGCAGCCTTTTATCAAAGTTGATCATGTGCATGTGGGTTTGGATATCGTATCTTTAATTATCCATAGGGAAATCCGCATGACGGATGTTCTTCTGCAATCGCCTGAAATTCATATCATTCGTTCTCAAGAGGGGGTCTTCAATATTCACAGCATCGTCGGGGCCTTTGCAGGGGGGGAGAGTAAACCAGCGCCCGGGGGACATCTTGGGGCAAATCCCCGCGCGGGGCATGCAGCGTTAAATAGGGACAGCGCCCTATTTTTTAAAATAGGGGGCTTCCCCCGTTGGATAAGGATACGAGACGCTGCCATTTGTTTTATAGATCAAGAAGAGGCTTTCCCTCTGGATATGTGGGTGTCGGACATCAATGTCGACATTGATCATTTTTCACTGACCAAGCCTTTTAAATTGTCCATTAAAGCCAGCACTCTAAGTCAGGTGCCTAACCTGTCTGTGAGCGCTTGGGTGTCTGTGAATAATCATTTGTCATTCCCGAATGCTTCTATTGGGAATCTAGACGTAACTATTAGTGATTTAACATTGCGTACGGATTTAGCCCAGTTGGATGCTCATGAGGTCAAAGGCCTTAGCCCTGGGTTGGCTCATATATCTGTGCCGACACATCTGACAGGGAGGATTTCCATAGATTTGGCGCATGTAGAGATGGGTACGTCCACGCCCCTGACGGCCGCAGGCCGCTTGACGTTGACAGACGGCGTTATTGAAAATTTTGATATCACTCAAATGATCTTGTCCCCTGTGCTGGGGGTGATTTCAGAGATTTTTGCCCTGCCGGAGCATTTCATCGACGGGCCATTAAACGGTCAATGGACATTTTCCGTTCATGATAGCGCTGTTTTTATAGAAAATTCATTACTACAAACTAAAAATTTTGATTTTACGGCCCAAGGCTCGGTGGATAAAGGATTAAACACCGATTTACAGACCATGCTGCGGTTAGGGGGCGATGTTTCTCTTTCTTTAGCTGGTCGTGTCAAGATGCTGCAGTATGTGATGGATGATAATAAACGTATAGCCATTCCGGCCCACCTCAGTGGTGTTTTCCCTCATTTGGAATATAAGCTGGATAAGGATTTTAGAAAGAAAATCAAAAAGGCCTTTAAGAAAGAAGGCTCTCAGCAAATGATTAACGATGTCTTAAATAATTTTTTACGATAGTAAAAAATTCCTCATTTCCCTCCCCCTTGTGGGGAGGGTCAGGGAGGGGGTAGACATGCCTTGTCCGGACAGATCTTCGGGGTTTAATATACGCTTAGATTCCAGGGAGCGTTTTGTTAAATTCGATTTTGCCAAAATCACCTGTTGCCGGGAAACCAGCGGCAGTACGGGTTTGTCCGAATTTTGCGCGGGGAGATCTCTGGAAGAAATACTCGATTTGGATTTTCAGATGCTAGTGGAGGCCTTAGACCTTAATGCCGATGAAGAACGTCAATTTATTTTATATATGGAATTAAATGCGCTTAAAGCCGCCATTGCACAGTTTTTGGGTATTGAGCATTCGGGGGCAGATGCCAACCGATGTCAGGTCACTGGCGTCCAATATGGGGATGGTTTTATGGATATAACGCTCGTGATTTTACCGCCTAAGTCGTTTCCTGTCCCCGGACCATGAGCACCTTGCCGGTGCGTACCATTTCCAACACACCATATTTTTTGATGAGGGCTTCAAATAGGTCGAGTTGGGCGGTGGTGCCGGTCTGCTCGATGATGGTATATCCTTCGGATGTGTCATCAATGCGGATATGGAATTTGCCGGAATTCTTGGTCACAAACGTTTTTGTCGTGGGTGAACTTTTGATTTTAAACAGGGCCAATTCTTTTTCCACCGCGCCGGCGGGATGTTCCCCGCAGTGGAGAACATCGACGAGTTTGTTGACATTTTTGATGATCTGTTCCAAAATTTCCATATCTCCCTTGGCGGTGATGGTCATGCGCGAATACTTGGGGTTGACGGTGGGGGAGACGACCAATGAATCGATATTATAGCCGCGCCGGGCAAACACCAGCGCGATTCGAACGAGTACTCCCGGCTTATTAGCCACTAAAACACTAATTGTATGTATAGGCGTATTCATATTTGCTTTCTATATTCCCCTCCCTTGGTGGGAGGGGTTAGGGGAGGGGGACCCGTTTTATGTCGACCCCGTCGGTTTTTCCATTTTAGCTGTGGGTTTTTCCACGATCATATGCATCGCCGACTTGCCGGCCGGGACCATGGGAAACACATTGTTTTCTTTGATGACTTCCGCATGAATAACGCAGGGGCCAGGGTAACTCATGGCCTTACGCATAACCGCTGCGCAATGTTTGGGGCTGTTCATATGAAAAGCCTTAATACTATAAGACTCGGCTAACTTGACAAAGTCGGGGTTGCCTTCCAAATCCACGCCCGAGAGGCGATTGTCAAAGAATAATTCCTGCCATTGGCGCACCATTCCCAAATATTTATTGTCAATGATGAGCACTTTGACCGGCAGTTTATGCACAAAGGCGGTGGCTAGTTCAGACAAAGTCATCTGGAACCCGCCGTCGCCGACGATAGCGACCACCAGATTTTTGGGGGCGGCAAACTGGGCGCCTATAGCCGCAGGAAAACCATAACCCATGGTCCCGGCGCCGCCTGAGGATAGCCAATAATTGCCTTTTTCGGCCAAGTAAAACTGCGCGGCCCACATTTGGTGCTGGCCCACGTCGGTGACAACGATGGCTTTGCCTTGAGTCACTTGATAACATGTGTCAATGACCTGCTGGGCCGTCAAACCGTGATCTCGGCTATATTTGAGCGGGAACTCTTTTTTATAATATGCCAGTTCTTTCAGCCAGTCTGCGGTATCCAGAGGCTCGACGAGATCCGTCAACTTTTCCACCACGTCTTTGGCGTCACCCAAAACCCAGGCATCGGGTTTGACAATTTTATTGATTTCGGCAAAATCCACGTCGATATGGAGTTTTTTAGCATGCACGCAGAATTCGCGGTTATCTCCGTTGATACGGTCATCCCAGCGTGCACCGATGGACAAGATCAAATCACAGTTCACCAACGCTTTATTGGCATAAGCCGTTCCGTGCATGCCCAGCATCCCTAAGGACAGGGGATGGGTTTCGGGAAACTCGCCTTTGCCCAAGAGGGTGTTGGTCACGGGCGATTGTAATTTTTCAGCTAATTTTTTAATGGCAGCACCCGCACGGGAAAGCACTGCTCCGTGGCCGACCAGTAATAAAGGTTTTTTGCTGCCTTTAAAAAATTTGGCCATTTTCATAATATCGGCTTTATGAGACGAGGGAGTATCTTTTTTATAGCCGGGGATGTCCATTTCCGGGTCCAGGTTCTCAGCGGTGAAGGCGGCGGCAGTAATATCTTTAGGTAAATCAATCAGCACAGGTCCCGGGCGTCCGGTCTGGCAGATGTGCCAGGCTTCTTTGATGATACGGGGGATATCATTGGTGTTTTTGACCAAGTAACTATGTTTGACGATGGGCATGCTGATGCCAAAAATGTCTGCTTCCTGAAAAGCGTCTTTACCGAGCATGGAGGAGAGGGTCTGTCCGGTCAAGACAATGATAGGCACGGAATCCATCATGGCCGTCAGAATACCGGTGACCGTGTTGGTGGCCCCCGGTCCCGAAGTCACCAGCACGACACCGGGTTTGCCCTTCACGCGCGCGTAGCCGTCGGCCATATGGGTGGCCCCCTGCTCATGGCGTGTCAAAATCAGTTTGATTTTGGAGCCGACTAAGGCATCGAAAATGGGGATGGCCGCACCTCCGGATAAACCCCAGATATACTCAACGCCAAGGTTCTCTAAACATTTAATCAGGGCTTCAGCGCCGTTGATAGATTTTTTCATAGAAAAGTATTATAGGGACAGTGCCCTATTTTTCAAGTCGTTTCTTTTTAAACCAGTCGATAATGTCCGAAGACTCATAAAGAGCTTGGGGGCCGATCGTCAGGCAGGGCACTTGGGGTTTGCCGCCGATTTTGATAAGTTCATCGCGCCACGCGGGATTTTCCCGGATGTCTTTCATCGATACTGTGATGCCGGCGGATTTAAGGTAATCCTTCACTTTTTGACAATAGGGACATCCTGCAAAATGATATAAGGTTAATTGAGGTCCGGCGGGCATTTTATTAATTCCTCCACAAAATTAATAACTTTTTCTTCCAGCTTAACATTGTATAAACGGTCCATTTCCTGCAGGCAGGTGGGCGAGGTGACATTGACTTCAATCAGGTAGCTCCCAAGAATATCAATGCCCACGAAATAAAGCCCCAGTTTTTGCAGATGGCCACGAAGGGTGTGGATGATTTTTTCATCACGGGCATTGACGGTGGTGGGCATGGGTTTGCCACCGGCAAAAAAATTGTTGCGGTGTTCTCCCGCCTCATGCAGACGCAGTAAAGCGCCTAAAATTTCACCATTCAAGAGCAGGATACGTTTGTCTCCGTTTTGAGATTCGGGGATATATTTTTGCAAAATAATCTGTTTGTTGTAACGCTGGGTTAATGTTTCCAAAATGACCTTGGTGTTGGTGTTGCCTTTTTCGATATGGAATACAGATTGTCCGCCGAAGGCATCCGTCGGTTTGGCGATGATATCTTTGTGCTGATCGATAAATTTCAGCAAGTCTTGAGCGTGGGCAGAAATAATGGTTGCCGGCACAATATCTTTGAATTGGGCGGTCCATATTTTTTCATTCACCGTGCGTACACCGGAAGGATTATTGACGACCACAATCGAGCGGGGTAAATGGTCCAGCAGCCAGGTGTTCGTTAGATACTGTTCGTCCATCGGCGGGTTGGGACGGATAAAGACCGCGTGGATATCGTCTTGGCTTAATGTAAGGGTCTGTTCTTTAATGAATGGCTGACGTGAGACCGCCTGCGGGACCACGCGCGTGACGTGGAAAAACACCTTGCCTTCAATGAGACTGATGCCGTCCTCAGGTAAAAAAAAGACTTCATGGCCGCGCCTGCGGGCTTCTGCCATCAGGATGAAGGTGGTGTCTTTTTCGAAGATGACCGTTTCTAAAGGGTCCATTAAAAAAAGGAATTTCATATCAGTCCTTTGCTAATGCGCGGGGCCTGTCTCGGTCTTGATATTAAGGTGCTCCTAATTGAAACGCGCACGTCACAGCCTTAGCTCTCGGTGGTTTCCTTTAACTAGCTCTTGGGGCCGTCACCGTCCGCCCCTTAACATCAAGTCCGAGCCACCCGCGCCGCAATAGAATTTAAATCCATGATTTCCTGTGCCGCCGCAACACCTGCTATTCTTCCTAAAATACGGTAAATGTCAAAGATATTCAGATTGTGCGCACTGCCGCAGTCTTTGCCGTATTTGTCCAGATGCGGGCACATTTTTTGAAAAGCCATGCCGCCGGGGGAGTTTAAGTTTTCTCTTGAGCCCTTGCTGGTATGATAACGGTAAAACCCTCCGACGAAATTATTGTCGATTTGGTATAGGCATACTTCGCAGGGATACTCCTCGAAGCGATGGATGGTCGGCACGCCTTCCTGCAGCAAAAAGCGCGTGATGGTTTGCTCGTCTTTACCGCGTAAAAGGTCGTTGCGCTTTTTGCGGTTTAATTCCAGGATTTGCCCGGGGTCTTCAATGGGGACAACGCCCATACCGTAAGTCCCGGAATCAGCTTTGATAAAAATAAACGGTTTCCCCTCGACATGATGTTCCCGGTATTTATTTTGGATATCTTCAAAGAGTTTAACGGCTGCCTGATAAAGGCGCTTTTGGTCAGCTTCGGTGTTGACGTCGGCTTGGGTCACCACTTCATAAAGACAGGAAAATTGCCAAGGGTCAAGACCGACGGTCTGGGCAAATTCTTTCATCAGGGCGTTGGTATGGTGGAAATGTTCGGACTTAAGCCGCGCATGCCAGCCCGCGTGAATAGAGGGAAAAATCGGAATTTGTATTTCTTTTAGCTCTTGGGGTATTCCAGCGGAGAGGTCATTGTTCATCAAGATCATATCAAAATCCGCGTCATTCTGTTGGATCGCTTCCAAAACGCGCTTGAAACAATAGACTTTCACCATTTGGCCCGTAGCCGTTTCCAATTCAACGGCGCCGGAGCCGAGTTCACAGAGTGTGGTATCATGGGTAAAAAAGCTGGCAATTTTGGCAGAAAATCCGGCCTTGACGATGACCTCTTGCAGGATGCGGACATTTTCCAGATACCAGGTATTCCGCGTATGGTCTTCAGCGACGATTAAAATATGGGAGGCATTAGGCACGCGCGAGAGGATGGCTTTTTTGATAAGGTTTTCGGCATCAGCTAAACCATGTTCACAAAGGTTATTAAAGCCTGCGGGGAAAAGATTGGTATCTACTACCGCGATTTTGAAGCCCGCGTCACGGATATCTACGGATGTATAAAAGGGTGTATAGATCTTTTCATGGGACAACAGCCATTGATGGACGGTTTCCTGGCGGCTCTGGATACAGCCAACACATATCGTTGTCGAGAAGTTTTGGTTGACCGTTATTCTCATAATTTATTCCCCCTCTTTTTTACGACCATCGATAGTGGTCGGCATGAGACCATAAAGAGGGGGTCGGGGGAGTTCACGTCCGCAATTTATAACCGATTCTAAACAGATAAACCGTTACTAGAAAAAATAATACCGCCATCCCCAAACTGACAGCCGCGCAAATAGAGACGGGTGTATCGGTGACGCTGGTCATGCTGTAGCGGATGCCGGAGATGAGATAATACATAGGATTAAAATGTGAGAGGATCTGGCAAGCTTTAGGCAGCATGAATAGAGGGTGAAACACACCGCCCAGCAGGGCCAGAGGCATAATCACATAGGTGTTCCACATCGATAGCATACCAAAATCTTCAGCCCATAGTGCGCCGATTGTCCCCGTACAGGAAAAAATTACCGCGATGGTCAGCATAAAATAAAGCAAGGCCAGCGGATGGGCGATGAGGCTCGGCGTAAATAGTAAAGAAACCAGCCATACGCCCATGCACACAAGGATGCCGCGGGCCACTCCGCCAGCGAGCAATCCCAAAACTATTTCAATATAAGAAAGAGGGGCAAGCAGGATTTCCTGAATATGATTGTGCCAGCGCCCGATAAATAGCGAAGAAGAGGTGTTTTCATAGGAACTGGAAATTAAATGCATACCCATAAGTCCGGGGGTGATAAATTGTAAATAAGATAAGCCGGTGGCGGAGAAATTGATCCGGTTGCCGATGGCTACGCCAAAAATGTACATAAAAAGCGCAGACGACAGCAAGGGCGGGAAAATAGTCTGATAGGCTACCGAGAAAAAGCGGTAGATTTCTCTTTTGGACAAAGCCAAAACACCTATGGGATTAGTGACCAGATGTATCATAATGGCTTCCAATGGCGCGGGGCCTGTCTTGGTCTTGACGTTAAGGTGCTCCTAATTGAAACGCGTACGTCACAGCCTTAGCTCTTGGTGGTTTCCCTTAACCAGACCTTGGAGCCGTCATCGTCCGCCCCTTAACATCAAGCCCAAGCCACCCGCGTTGCAAATAGTAGGGGCCGACCTTGTGTCGGCCCGGTATAAATTTATTCAATGCCGGTTATTTCCAAAAAGACATCCTGCAATGACTTGTCCTGTAAAATTTGTTTTTTATCGCCTATGCGGACGATTTTGCCGCGATTAATAATGCCGATGGTTTTGCAAAGATTTTCAGCTTCTTCCATGTAATGGGTGGTGAGGAAAATAGTTTTACCTTCTTTATTAAGCTGACTCAGGTAATCCCAGATAAGAAATTTTAATTCCAGGTCGCAGCCGGAGGTGGGCTCATCTAAGATCAGGATTTCAGGGTCGTGGATAAGCGCACGGCATAATAACAGGCGTTTTTTCATGCCGCCGGACAGCGCACGGTGTTTGCAATGGCGTTTGCCGCTTAAACCAAAACGCTCCAGCAATTCTTGGGCCCGCCGTTTAGCTTCCCATGGGAGGATGCCAAAATATTCTGCTTGATAAACCAACAACTGATAGATAGTCAAGAAAGGGTCGAAATTAGATTCCTGGGCGCACAGGCCGATGAGCCTGCGGGTGTTAAGATATTCACCATCGACATCATAACCGAATATTTTGACCTCCCCGCTTTGATAATTGGAAAGCCCGGTCAGGCAATTGATGGTGGTGGTTTTGCCGGCGCCGTTAGGCCCGAGAAAGGCGAAGAAATCCCCGCGTTTGATTTCAAAGGAAACATCGTCTAAGGCCTGAAAATCCTTATAGAATTTGGTCAAGCCTTTGATGGAGATAGCTAAATCGGAATTACGCATATTTAAAATGTCATTCCCGCGAAAGCGGGAATCTTTCTAATATGGATCCCCGATTAAAACATTCGGGGATGACATTCAAACTGATGAGTTATGTCGCTGTGCGCCATAACTCATGTTTTCATGTCAATTATACGCCGGAAAGGTATTTTTGCAATCGCTCAATAGTCGGGTCAAGCGTTGTGTATAACATCAACTCGTTTCTGAGGTTTGTGTTATTGGGCAATCCTTTGAGATAGCCGGTATAATGTTTACGGAAGGTCATCACACCGTATTTTTCACCTTTAAACTGCACGTTTAATTTTAAATGTTCCATGCACATCCGGATTTTTTCTTGTGGTGTAGGCTCCGGCAGATGTTCGCCGGTTTTCAAAAAATGTTTGGTTTGTTTAAAAATCCATGGGTTGGCGATGGCGCCCCTGCCGATCATCACTGCGTCGCAGCCGGTTGTGAGCATCACTTTAACATCTTCAGGAGTGGTGATGTCTCCGTTACCGATCAGGGGGATACGGATTATTTTTTTGATTTTTTCCAGCCATGACCAGTCGGCAAAACCGCTGTGGGCCTGTGCACGCGTGCGGCAATGAACACTTAAAGCTTTGGCGCCGGCGGCTTCTACCATTTTAGCGACGTCTGTGATAACGATGCTTTGTTCATCCCAACCCAGACGGGTTTTTACTGTCACAGGCAGCTTTGTTGCCTTGACGGTCACTTTGACGACTTCTTCAAACAAGGGCAAATTGCGCAAAAGTCCGGCGCCTTCATGACGGTTGACATGGTTCTTGACCCAACAGCCGCAATTGATGTCAATAAAATCAGGTTTTAATTTTTCAACAGTCTGGGCAGCGCCGGCCATGGCCTCCGGACGCCAGCCAAAAATTTGAATGCCCACCGGCCGTTCTTCTTCGTTAATCTGGATTTTTTCCATGATACGGGGGGCCTCGCGGATAATGCCTTCAGAAGCGGTAAATTCCGTATACACGATGTCAGCCCCCAGGCGTTTGCAAATCAAACGAAAGGGGAGCTCCGTGACATCTTCCATGGGAGCCAGGCACAAGGGCGTATCTATATCGATAGATCCGATTTTCATAGGAGCCCATTATAACGGAATTACTTAAGGTTGCAAGGAAGGCGTTCTATGAGGACATTGTCCCGAACTCCGAATTAGAACCGCTAAGAATGTTTTTTAACAGGGATATTCTTGTTTCCGCTGCCCTTATCCCGCTATTTTCTTACCAACTAATCGCTTTTGCTTAATTTTATAAAAACCG
>Ga0182027_10003940_pt1 | contig 23267 bp, 20 predicted proteins | sample 712E1DmetaG_FD_121300 | JGI IMG/M metagenome (GOLD analysis project Ga0182027, IMG submission 121300) | Permafrost microbial communities from Stordalen Mire, Sweden - 712E1D metaG (Illumina Assembly) | ecosystem: Environmental > Terrestrial > Soil > Wetlands > Permafrost | place: Sweden... | reverse complement strand
CGGACAATCTGATCCACATTTTGGCCGGAAGTGAAGGCACGCTGGCGGGCATTATTTCCGCGGAATTAAAAATCGTTCCACCGCCCAAAAGTCGCGGAATGGGTGTGTTATTTTTTGCGTCCGTGGCCGAGGCGATGCAAGCCGTTGAAAACCTGCTCGATTTGAAACCGGCGGCGGTGGAACACATTGACCGCCTGTTGATCGATCAAACGCGCGGTCAGCGGGAGTTTCAAACCGTGCGTGATTTGCTCAAACTCGACACCGGGCCGTGTGAATCCATTTTAATCGTTGAATTTTTTGGAAACGCTCGCGAACGGCTGGCGTTGCTGGCCAAGCGCCGTCTGGGTCTGGGCAAATTGATTTTACGGACACAGGCCGAGGCTGACCTCGTCTGGGCGATGCGCAAGGCGGGCTTGTCGCTGTTGACCGGCTGCAAAGGCGGCGCCAAACCCGTGACGGGCATCGAAGACGCGGCGGTGCGTCCGCAGGATTTGCCGGCTTACGTCACCAGTTTGCAGGAATTGATGCAACGCGTGGGGCTACAGGCTTCGTATTATGGGCATGCGGCGACGGGACTGTTGCATGTGCGACCGGTGCTGGATTTGCACAGCGCGGAGGATTCGGGAAAATACCGGCAAATCGCCGACGAGGTGGCCGCACTGGTCTTGCAGTTCAAAGGGACGTTGTGCGGAGAACATGGAACCGGCATTGCGCGCACCGAATATCTTCAAGAACAGGTGGGGCAGGAAGTTTATCGTCTCATGCGCCACATCAAACAGTCCTTTGACCCGTATAATTTGTTCAACCCCGGGAAAATCATTTCGGATGGCCGGTATCAAATCGACCGCCACCTGCGTCTTGGCGCGGGTTATTCGCTGAAGCTTCCCTTTGAGCCGGCACTCGCGTTCGCGGCGAAGGATGGCTCGTTCACCGCCAATTTGGAGCAATGCAACGGCTGCGGCGGTTGCATCAAGCAAACACCGACAATGTGCCCCACGTACATCGCAACCGGCGATGAAATCATGTCCACGCGCGGACGCGCCAACGCCATTCGCGCGGTACTGGAATTACGCGGCATCGATGGTGACCCCCTGCGTTCGAAGGAGCTCGAAGCGGCGCTAAGCAACTGTCTGTCGTGCAAGGCATGCACCACTGAATGTCCGTCGAATGTCAACATGGCGTTGTTGAAAGCTGAATTGCTTTACGCGCGCATCCGCCGCAACGGGTTGACCCGCCGCGAATGGCTGTTTGGTTCAGTGGACAAACTGGGGGAATTGGGTTGCAGGATGCCACTCATTGCCAATGTGCTTTTGGAATTTGGATCGGTGCAACGAATTTTGGGACAGATTTTTGGCATTACAACCCAACGGCCATTGCCGCCTTTTGCACGGGTGCGATTCGATCATTGGTTTGCGAAGCGTCCACACTTCGAATCGGCACACAGCGGCCGGGTGATGCTGTGGGACGACACCTTTGTGCGTTACCATGAACCTCATATCGGCATGGCCGCCGTGAAAGTGCTCGAAGCCGCCGGTTTTGAAGTTGTATTGCCGACAGGGCGCAAATGTTGCGGGCGCCCTGCTTTCAGTCAGGGCAACCTCGACAAAGCTGCGCAACTGGGCCGGCATAACCTTGCGCTGCTGAACGAAGACATGAGCGATATGCCGATTATTTTCCTTGAACCTTCGTGTTATTCAATGTTCGTGGAGGATTATCTGGAGCTGAAGCTCCCGGATGCGGAGCGCGTCGCGCAGCGCTGCTTTTTATTTGAGGAATTCATTGAAAATTTCCTGAATGAGGAACCCGCCGCGCTTTCATTCAACAACAAACCCGAACGCATCGTCATTCATCCACATTGCCATGCCAGAGCGCTGACCAATCCCAATTTCATGCTCCAACTGGCGGCGCGCCTGCCGGAACGGACGGTGACGCTGCTCGACACGGGTTGTTGCGGCATGGCGGGTGGATTCGGGATGCTGGAATCAAAGTATGAACTTTCCGTGAAAATCGCGGAGCCGCTCATTCAAAAAATCAGGAACCAACCCTACGGAACGATTGTTGTGGCTTCCGGCATGAGTTGCCGCCAGCAAATCCAGCATCTGGCGCCGATCAAACTTCGACACATGGCGGAGGTGTTGGCCGAAGCATTGGCGCAGTAGTGCAGCTTGGTGGGGTGAGGCTGCCGACGAGCCGAATCTTTGGTAGGGACGGCGCGCTGCGCCGTCCGGTCATCGCAGCGCGATGATCCTACCTCCAGCTCGCGAGTATCCGTCTCCGCAGATTGCTTCGCCGGGACAGGCGCTCGCCCCACCGAAAATCGCAAAATATACCAACACCGATTTAATGCTTCGCGTTGACAACTCCCCTGCCCTGCGACACTCTGCGCGCATGGCGAAACCTGCTTTGGGACGCGGTCTTGGCGCATTGTTGGGAGGCAGTCCGATTTTGACTCCGCTCGCGCCCGCGCCCGTCCAGTCTTCCGCTCCAATCCCGGTCGCCGCGCCGGATGTGCGCGAACGCGTGCAGGGTGTGCCGCTGGATCGCATCCGCCCATGTCCGTTGCAACCGCGCAAAGACTTTTCACCAGAGGCCTTGCAGGAACTGGCCAACTCGATTCGCGAGCAAGGCATCGTACAACCGCTTATCGTGCGTGAACGCAACGGCAATTTTGAATTGATTGCGGGCGAACGGCGCTGGCGTGCAGCGCAACTTTTGAAATTGCCGGAAGTTCCAGTCATCGTTCGCCAGGCCGACGACCGGGCGGTGCTCGAGCTGGCGCTCATCGAAAACCTTCAGCGTGAAAATCTCAATCCCATTGAAGAAGCGCACGGGTATGCGCAACTCGCCGAGCAATTTCAACTCACCCAGGAGGAAATCGCCTCCAAAGTCGCCAAAAGCCGGACTGTTGTTGCCAACGCATTGCGCCTGCTGAAACTGCCCGCGCCGGTTCAAAAATTCATCCGCGAAGGCAGGCTCTCCGTCGGTCACGCAAAGGTCATTCTGGGATTGCCGGATGAGAAGAAGCAGCAACTTGCCGCCGAACGTGTCATCAAGGAAGGCTTGAATGTCCGGCAAACTGAAAATTTGGTTGTAAAACTGCAAAAGCGCGGCTCGCGCCAAACGGCGGCAAAACTGGAATCTGCCGCGGCGTCCGCCGGCGATCCGCATGTGGCGGAAATGGAAGATCGCCTGCGCGAAGTCTTCGCCACCAAGGTGCAACTGCATTACTCCCAAGGCAAAGGCGCGGTGGAAATTTCCTTTTTCAGCGATGCCGAGCTGGAGCGAATTCTGCAAATTCTCGGTGTCGCGGAGCATTAAAAATTGCACGCGGCGGCTTATTCCTGCAAAATTCCGCGGCAAATGAATACCCCCGAACTACGCAAACAATGTGCGCAACGATTATCAGCCGGCACGACAGCAACTGGCCGGATGACGGCGTTTGTGGGGCTGGATGGTTTCGTGGATGAAATTCTACACGTGGTGGACAAGCGCGACAGCGTGGAATCATTTCAGCGCCTGACCACTATTTCAAAATTGGCCGGGCGTTTGGCGGCGGCGGCGGGCAAAAGCACGAATATTGAGCTCGTCAGCCGCGTCACCAAACTCGGCGGCAACGGCCCCATCATGGCCAATGCACTGGCAAGCCTGGGATTGAAAGTCACCTACCTCGGCAATCTTGGCTGGCCGAACCTGCATCCCGTATTCGCCGATTTCGCCAAATGCGCCGAGGTTTATTCCATCGCCGAACCCGGTCATACGGACGCGCTTGAATTCGACGACGGCAAAATCATGCTTGGCAAAATTTCCTCTCTCAAAGACGTGAACTGGGAAAATATCCAGTTGCGCTTCGGGCGGGACAAATTCGCGGACAACTTCAGCACCGCCGATCTGGTGGGATTCGTGAATTGGACGATGCTTTCCCACATGGACGAAATTTGGGAGGCGGCGTTGAAAGAAGTCTGCCCCACGTTCAAAGGCAGGCGACGCACGCTTTTCTTTGATCTGGCCGACCCGGAAAAACGCGAACCCGCGGATATTCTGCATGCGCTGGAATTGATTGTAAAATTTGAGAAGTACTTCAATGTGATTCTGGGCTTAAACGAAAAGGAGGCGTACGAAGTCGGCGCGGTGCTCGAATTGCCCACGGACGACCGCTCGCAGGACGGGCTTTGCAAACTGGCTTTGGGAATCAACCGGCGCCTTCCCATAAGCACGCTCGTGATTCACCCTGTAAGTTATGCGCTCGCCGCGAGCGGCGGCGACGTCTCGCTGGTGGAAGGACCGTTTACGGCAAAGCCTTACATCACAACCGGAGCCGGCGATCATTTTAATTCGGGATTTTGCCTCGGCAAACTGCTTGGCTTTGACAACACCCTGTCTCTCCTCACAGGAGTTGCCACAAGCGGCCACTACGTGCGCACCGCGCAAAGCCCGACTATTTCCGACCTGGCAAAGATGCTTGAATCCTGGCCGAAGGAGAGTGAAGGATAATTCGCTATGATTTTACAAGTCGTCAAATACGGCCATCCCGCTCTCCGGCAAAAAGGCGCGCGAATCGAAAAAATCACGCCTGAAGTCAAACGCCTTGTTGCCGACATGCTTGAAACGATGCATGTGAATAAAGGCGTCGGCCTCGCGGCACAACAAATCGGGGACCCCTTGCAGCTCACGGTGATTGACGTGCGTGAGGTCAAGGAACGCCCGTCCTCCCTCGAACTCAAAGGCAAACCCTCCGATGCGAACGACTTCATGCCGCTTGTCCTGATTAATCCCGAAATCAAACCTTCAGGCGAGCCATCCAGCGATAGCGAAGGTTGTTTGAGTTTCCCGGGCATTTACGCCGAAGTCACGCGACCGGAATATGTGGATGTGAAAGCCCTTAACCAAAAGGGCAAACCGATTGAATTTCGTTGTGGCGGACTGCTGGCGCGCGTTGTTCAACACGAAGTGGATCATCTGAACGGCATTTTGTTCATTGACCGGATGTCTGTGGCAACAAAAAGCGAGATAAGACCGGAATTGGACGAATTACAGGCGCAAACGAAGGCTGCATTGGAAACCTAAAACCAGCCTTGTCGGGGCTTCGACCCTTGCCTGGAACAAATTTTATGAATTTTGTCAGCCATGAATGACATAAAACATCTTTTGGGACCGATGCGTCTCCCTTTCCTGATTTTAACCCCGGCTTGTGTTGTATTGGGGCTGGGGACTGCCATATGGACATCGGGAAAGGTTAGTATTCTTTACTTCATTATCATCCTTATTGGCGCAATCGCTGCACATATCAGCGCCAATTCATTTAATGAGTATTTCGACTTCAAGAGCGGTTTGGATGCCCGGACAAAACGCACTCCCTTTAGCGGCGGCAGTGGCACTTTGCCAGCAAAGCCAGCCCTGGCCCGTCATGCTCTAGGCATAGCGTTGATAACATTCACCGTGACAGGCTTGACAGGCTTGTATTTTCTCCGGGTCAGAGGCTTATTCCTGTTGCCCCTCGGCTTCCTGGGGCTTCTGCTTATGTTTGCCTACACCCCTTGGATGACTCGTAACCCGTGGTTGTGTTTGATTGTTCCTGGCATGGGTTTTGGGCCACTGATGGTTATCGGCACGCATTTTGTTCTCACGGGCGAATACTCGTGGACTGCTTTTATGGCATCACTCGTGCCATTCTTTTTGGTGAACAATTTGCTGTTATTAAACCAGTTTCCGGATGTTGAAGCAGACCGGAGCATAGGCCGGAAACATTTTCCAATTGCCATTGGCAGACAAGCCAGCAGCCTTATCTATGGTTCGTTTTTACTACTGGCTTTTGTGTCCATCACCTTGGGCGTCTATTGGGGATGTCTGCCGAAGCTTTGCCTCATCGGATGGCTTGCCTTTATCATGGCTGTGCCGGCTTTTATTGGGGCCTACCGGTACGCCGATCATGTGGAAAAGTTGCTGCCTTATATGAGACTCAATGTGGTGATAAATATCGTGACTCCTGTTCTGGTCACCGTGGGATTGCTGGCCGGGTAAGCAAGAAGAAGCACACACAGATGGGTTCAGAAGGGTCTGAACGCACTCCTAACATCTAAAATAGGCAGCCCATTCCCCCGCCTGCACCACGCTTTTTCGCACGCTCAATAAACCTTGCGCAGATTGGACGGCAGAATGTTGAGTTCTGCGCGGTATTTGGCAACGGTCCGGCGCGCGATGATGATACCCTTGTCGGCGAGCATTTTTACAACTTCCTGATCCGACAACGGTTTGGCGGCGTCTTCCGCCTTGAAAATTTCGCCTATCATGTCCTTGACGCTCGCGTTGGACACACCTTCACCGCTCGCGGTTTGCAGATCGGCGGTGAAGAAATATTTCATCTCAAACCCGCCCTGCGGTGTTTGTATGTATTTGCCGGAAACGGCACGGCTGACGGTGGTTTCGTGAACGCCCACAACCTCGGCAACCTGCGCCATTGTCATCGGCCTCAAATGCGCAACGCCATTCTCCATGAATTTGCGCTGGCGTCTCACAATTTCCCTGGCAATGTTCAAAATCGTCTGTTGCCGCTGGTGCAGGCTTTTGATGAGAAATTTTCCGGCGCGGATTTTTTCGCGAATGTAATTTTTGACCTCCGCCGTGTTTTCACCCTGCGACATGAGGTCTTTGTAAACGTTGCTGATGTGCAGGTGGGGAATGTGCTCGTTGTTGGTTGTTACAACAAAATCGTTACCGACCTTTTGCACGAAGACTTCAGGCAAAACGTATTGGTCTGCGCCCGGGAAAAAGGCATGACCCGGTCGCGGCTCCAAATGCCCGATGCGTCCGAGCGCTTGCTGCACTTCTTCAAGGGAGCAGCCCGTGCCGCGGGCGATTTCAGGGATGCGCCTCTTGCCCAGCGCGTCCATGTAATCGCGCACAATGCGATATTCAAGGGAGTCCTGCCGGCTGGCGCGTTCGAGTTGCAGCAAAAGACATTCCCGCAGGTCGCGCGCGCCCACTCCCGGCGGATCAAAGGCTTGAATGAGTTTCAAAACGCCCAAAATCTTTTCCTCCGGCAAGTTAATGGAGCCTGATAATTCCTCAACCGTCGCCTTGAGATAACCGCACTCATCAATGTTGCCGATAATCAACTCAGCCACGCCACGCTGTTCCCCGGTCAAATCCGCTTCACGCATTTGATCTGTTAGTATTTGGGAGAGAGTCGAGTCCGCCGTCAGCGAGTTAAACATGAACTGGCGCTTTTCCTCATCTTCGGCGGATCGGCGGATGGGAAGGTTTGATTGTGCAAAATGGTCGCGCCATTCCTGATCGAGTTGAACCAGTCGGTCGAATTCCACCTGAAAATCGTCCACAGGGGCTTCCTTGCTTTTGGAATCAGCAGGATCTTCCGAGAGTTCCGCGTAATTGGCGGAAACTTCGCCCTCATCGTCAGCCACTTTGTCGTCCAAGTCGGGCTCCGGTGACGATGTTTCTTCAAGGACAGGATTTTGCTGTAACTCTTGTTCCACCAACGCTTTAAGCTCAAGTGTCGGCGCTTGGAGCAAGGCAAGGGATTGCTGCAATTGCGGTGACAGCACCTGCGATTGCGTAAGACGAGTGGATAATTGTAAACTTTGAACCATCTTACTGCTTCACTCTAGCTCGGATTCCTTCAAGCACAAGCAAAATTGGCACAAGATTCGCTGTCCCAGCCAAATTCATGGAAAATCTGGCTTTTGCGGTTGTTTAATTACATCCTGAATGCATGAAATTGATTCTTTCGACGCATAACATCACACTGACCAAGGCCATCGAAGACCATATTCTCGGCAAGCTGGAGAAACTTGACCACTACGATCAGCGTATTCTTGATGCGCGCATCACCCTTGAACACGATCACACTCGTGTCCCGGAAAGACAATTCAGTTGTTCCATTCGCCTGGACATGCGCGGCCCGGACCTGTTTGCCGAGGATCACGAAAGCGACCTTTACGCGGCGATTGACCGGGTAACCAAAAAAATCGAACAACAAATCCGCAAACGACACAACAAACGAAAGGCAAAAAAACATAAAATCGCCGCGCGCACCAAAGTCCGCCGTCAGGAATCCGTTCTCTGATGATTCTTCGCGCCCGAACGATTTTACCGGTTTCCCAACCGCCCATTGAAAATGGCGGGCGATACCCGGTTCAGAAACCAAAGATGTCCACGGGGCTGTGTGCGCCCGTACCGAACCGGTGAGCGTCGGCATGATCGCTGGTCGCTGGACCGTTTTCCCGGCAACACTGTGAGCAATTTTAACCATGAATTAAACCTGCGCCTGGATGCTTTGCGCACGCAGGGATTGCACCGCGAACTGCGCCGTGTGGATTCGCCTCAAGGCACGCGCATTCAAATGGGCGACCGAACGTTTCTGAATTTTTCCTCAAACGACTACCTCGGCCTTGCCAATGACCCGTCGCTCAAGGAAGCAGCTGTCAGGGCTGTTAAAAAATTCGGCGCCGGGTCGGGTGCGTCGCGGTTGATTTGCGGTTCACTGGCGCCTCATCACGAGCTTGAGAAAGCGCTTGCCTCCTTCAAGAACACCGAGGCCGCGCTCGCCTTCTCTTCCGGCTATGCCACGGCGATTGGAACCATCTGCGCGTTGCTTGGCAAAAACGATGTCATCATTCTCGACAAACTTGTTCACGCCTCTGTCGTGGATGCTGCCCGGCTTTGCGGCGCAAAATTGCGCGTCTTCGCCCATAACGATTTGAATGACCTTGAAGATGTTTTGAAATGGGCGAATAAAAATTCAAAATCGCAAATTCTCATCGTCACTGAATCCATTTTTTCAATGGACGGCGACGCCGCGCCGCTGTGCGAAATCGCCACGCTCAAGGAAAAATATGGCGCATGGCTTATGGTGGATGAAGCGCACGCAACCGGACTTTACGGGAAAAACCGCCGCGGACTTGCCGAAGAGCTCGATATCAGCAACCGGATTGAAATCCAGATGGGCACCCTCGGCAAGGCACTGGGTGCAAGCGGCGGATTTATTTGCGGTTCGCGAACGCTGACAAATTTCCTCGTGAATCGCGCCCGCAGTTTCATTTTCAGCACCGCGCCCGTCCCTGCCGCCGCAGCCGCAGCGACCGCCGGCGTCCGACTTGTTCAATCCGGCGAAGGCGAAAAACGGCGGGAAATGCTTTGGACACGAGCCCGGGAATTTCAATCGCAAATCGGCAACACCGCTTCGCGCGCGCGGAGTCGCAAAGCGAAAATTCCAAGCGCCATTATTCCCATCATGGTTGATGACGAGAAGAAAGCGGTGGAAGTCGCAGCCGCCCTGCGCGAACGAGGTATCTTCGTCCCGGCAATTCGTTATCCGACTGTTGCGCACGGGAAGGCGCGGCTCCGCGTCACCCTTACCGCCGCGCACACGGCAAAAGACGTTTCCCGGCTGGCCAACGACCTAAAAACCTTGAACTTGAAGCTTTAGACTCCGGACCCCATGCACAAACTCGCGAAACTTGACCGACAATTCGTCTGGCATCCCTTCACGCAAATGCGCGACTGGTTGAAGCATGAACCGATTGTCATTATCTCCGGCAAAGGCGCGGTTCTGCGTGACGTTCATAGGTGTGAATATCTTGATGCCAATGCCTCGATCTGGACAAACCTGCACGGCCATCAAAACCCAAAAATCAACTTGGCAATTCAGCGCCAGCTGAAAAAAATCGCACACAGCTCGGCGCTCGGCCTGACCAATGAACCGGCATCACTCCTGGCGGCGAAACTTGTCGAAGCAGCCCATCTAAATCCCGGGAGGGACGGCATTCTGCCGTCCCAAAAATTAGGGACGGCGGCACGCCGTCCCTCCCTGAATAAAGTCTTTTTCTCCGATGACGGTTCGACCGCGCTCGAAGTCGCTTTGAAACTTGCCTACGAATTTTCCCGCCGTACAGGCCGCGCTAATCCAAAATTCCTTTCACTTGAAGGCGCGTATCATGGCGACACCGTGGGTGCGGTTGCGCTTGGGCATATGGATTTGTTCCACAAGAGCTATTCCGGGCTGTTGTTCAAAACAGACAAAGTCATGTCGCCGTATTGCTATCGTTGTCCGTTCAATCGTGCCAGACCAGAACGCGCTGATGCGCGTGAATATCGCAAATGCAACTGGAAGTGCATTGATGTCGTTGAGAAAAAATTCACGGCGCAAAAGCGAAAAGGGAATTCTTATTCGGTATTTATCTTTGAACCTCTGATTCAGGGCGCAGTGGGGATGATCCCGCAACCGGGCGGTTGGTTGAAACGAGCCACACAAATCGCCCGCAGCCATGGCGCGCTGCTCATTGCCGACGAAGTGATGACCGGATTTGGGCGTTGCGGACTCCCGACTCTTTTTGCTTCACACCATGAAGGCGTTCACCCGGATTTTCTCTGCCTCGCCAAGGGTCTGACCGGCGGTTATCTGCCGATGGCGGCAACATTGACGACGCAAAAAGTGTTCGACGCTTTTCTTGGTGAATACAGAGAATTTAAAACCTTCTTTCATGGCCACAGTTATACGGCCAATCAACTCGGCGCATCGGCGGCGTTGGCAAGCCTGGAAATTTTGCAAAGTGGAAAATCCATTCGCGTGCGGCAAAACCTTGAGAAAATTTTAGGCGATGAATTACAAATGCTTTGGTCGCTGCCGAATGTTGGCGACATCCGGCAGGTCGGTTTGATTGCCGGCATCGAATTGGTCCGAGACTGGCGAACGCGCGAGCCGTTTGATTTACGCAAACGCGCCGGCATTTGCGTTTGCGAGGCCATGGCGCGGCGCGGCGTGCTGACGCGGCCGGTCGGCAACGTCATCGTGCTGATGCCGCCATATTGTATTACGACAGCGCAGGTGCGAAAAATGATTCACGCAGTTTTTGATTCAATCCGTGAAGTTTTTGGACGCGCGCGCGTTTGAGGGAGGGAGGGCTCACCGAGTCATCCGTTGAAACGGACCTTGGCGATGCGCTTGCCCAGTTTTATTTACGATTTACGATTTATAATTTACAATGGGTGCCATGGATTTGGCCGCCAATTTAGAAACGCTCCGTTGGCGCATGCGCTGTGCATGCGAGCGCGGCGGACGCACCTCGGACGAGGTCACCTTGCTGGCGGTAACAAAGGGACAGTCACCGGAGGTTGTAAAAGCCGCTACAGACCTTGGCCTCAGTTTTTTCGGCGAGAACAAGATACAGGAGGCCAAGGTAAAAATTCCGCTGTGTCCCGGCAGGTTGCGCTGGCATTTCATAGGGCATTTGCAGTCGAATAAATGCCGCGACGCTATGGAATTGTTTGAAATGATCCAGAGTGTGGACTGCCTGTCGCTGGCGCGGGAAATCGCCAAACGGGCGGAACAAGCAGCCAAGACAATGCCAGTAATGCTGGAGGTCAATGTCGCGGGCGAAGGGAGCAAGTTCGGTTACCACCCGGAATGCCTGCTGAAGGAACTGAAGGAACTCATCGCACTGCCGCGAATTGAAATTTGCGGTTTGATGACTGTTCCGCCGTGGTCGCCGGAAGCGGAGAAGGTGCGGCCCTATTTCCGGCGGTTGCGCGAATTGAAGGCGGAGTGCGAACAAATTCTCGGCGTTCCCCTGCGCCATTTGAGCATGGGCATGAGTGGCGATTTTGAAGTGGCAATCGAGGAAGGGGCGACAATGGTAAGAATCGGGACGGCGTTGTTCGGGCCAAGGCCAAAGATGAACAACAAAGAAATTCAGCCGGTCTGAAAATTACATTTCAATTTCGGTGAGGATTTTTTAGACTCAGATTTGTGACAGTTGAAACTTTTAAACGGGAAATCGCCGCAGCGGTTAAAGCCTACGACAAATACATCGTGTGCATTGACAAGGTTCCGGAGGATTGTGAGGCGTCGCTCAATTCGCTGATGACAAAAGCCATCAAGGCTTATGAGAACCGCGGCGAAGGCATGCGCCATGGCATCGCGCTGGACAAGCAGGTGACAATTATCTTGAGCCAAAGTGGCGAAGAACGCCCGTTATGCGGGATTTATTTCAATCTCCACTCGCCGTATCAGAAGAACGCACCACCCAAAACGGTAAAGTCATTCGCCGAAAAATCACAAAAGAAAGAAGATTGAATTTTTCGGGGGGCGTATTACACGAGCCCCCCATGATTCGCAATCAGTCGGAATTGAGGGCTTGCATGGCTCCATCCCCCCGGCAAAAAATTATTTCTCACTCACTTCATCACCGACTTGAGCTTCGCCGGTGATAAGGTCTGCCGCGATGTTGTTGTCACGCTGTGGTCCTGTGATTTTGACTTCTCCGACTTTCAGGCCTGCGCAATACAGAAAAAAAGTCTGGTCCATCCCCGGCATCTGACCGACTGGAAAACTAAGAACAACAAAACGCCCGGTGGCGTTATAGGAAGCCACCCTGGCTGAAAGTGAAGCGTCCGGGGTGACGATTGTTTGCAGTGCAGCCCCGGCAGGTTTGGCATGTGACGATTGTTTTGAGGCACAACCGGCAGCTAACGTTCCGGCAAGCAATAACGCGAGCAGTGTGGGCAATTTCATGGCGACAGTTAATCGCGTGGCGCTGCATAGGTCAATTCATCTTTCGGCAAGAATCAAAGCTGCAATCGGCACGGACCGGCCATTCGCGAATAACGCAGTGCCAGGATGCTGGTAAAATTTGCACACCGCATCATGTTGAAAATAAAAGGTATTTGCATTAGGCATCCCTGTCTTGTAGTTTCTCCCTGATATTTTTGTGAAAATAAAGTCACTACCAGCAAACCAGCTGAACTTAATCGGGGTTGATGTCGGCGGTTCAAATGTTCGCGCCGGATTGATCAAAAACTCGAAGATCGTCGCGTTGCAATCACGCCCTATTTCCGCCAAAGAGAGGCAGGGCGTCATCCTTAATGAAATTTTTGAAACCATTGAGGCGGTTTTCCAACCCGGCGTACACGCCATCGGCATTGGCGTGCCGAGCGTGGTGGACATGGAAAAAGGCATTGTTTATATAGCGCACAATCTTCCTACCTGGCGCTCGGTGCCGGTAAAAAGAATTTTGGAGCGGCGGTTCGGCGTCCCCACTTTTGTGAACAACGATGCCAATTGTTTTTCGCTCGGAGAATTGCATTTTGGCATTGGCCGCGGCTATCGCAATCTTATCGGGCTCATCATCGGCACCGGACTCGGCGCGGGGGTCGTCATTGATGGCAAACTTTATTTTGGCAACAACGGCGGAGCCGGTGAAATCGGCGCGATGCCTTACAAGAAAAAAACATTCGAGTACTATTGCAGCGGGCGGTTCTTTGACCGTGAATTTGGCATTGACGCCGCCACGCTCCAGCAGCGCGCCGACAACGGCGATGTTAAAGCGCAGAAAATGTTCGCTGAATTTGGGGATGATTTTGGCGAAGTCATCATGACACTTCTTTACGCATATGACCCCGAAATCATCGTGCTCGGCGGTTCAGTCAGCAAAGCATTTCCTTATTTTGAAAAACGGATGCGCGAAAAGTTGAAGAGGTTTGACTTTCAAAAAAGTCTCGAAAAGCTGGCTATTGTTCAAACCAAGAGACCCAATATAGCCGTTCTCGCTGCAGCGGCCCTGTGTTTGGATGGGAAATGAGTTTTAAACGGGGCGTTTCTCCTTGAAGCTGGCACTCATCTGTCGCACAGTTCCTGTGCCAGGGCCCGCGGAATGTGGACTTACGAACCCCGCCAGGGCCGGAAGGCAGCAACGGTAGTTTGCTCGACATCTGCCGTGGTCACCCTGGCATTTCTCAATTTTGAGTTTTCAGTTTTAAGTTTTGAGTTCATGCTGTCTTCAGCTTAGAACTCAAAATTCAAAACTTAAAATTCTGTGTCTTATCAGGTCATAGCGCGAAAATACCGTCCGCAACGCTTCACTGACGTCGTCGGGCAGGAACACATCACGCAGACGCTCGCCAATACCATCGAGCAAAAGCGCATTGCACACGCCTATCTTTTTTGCGGCCCCCACGGCACCGGAAAGACCACCATCGCCCGCATCTTCGCCAAATGCCTGAATTGCTCCGGCGGACCCAAGGTCAGTTTTGACGACCAAGACCCGCGTTGCATCGAAATCACCGAGTGCCGGTCACTCGACGTGCTGGAAATTGACGGCGCAAGCAACAACGGCGTCGAGCAAGTCCGTGAACTCCGTGAAACCTGCAAATACGCGCCCGCCCATTCGCCGTTCAAAATCTATATCATTGACGAAGTTCACATGCTCTCAACGGCGGCGTTCAATGCGCTGCTTAAAACCCTCGAAGAGCCCCCCGCACACGTGAAGTTCATGTTCGCCACGACCGATCCCGAAAAGGTTTTGCCGACAATTCTCTCGCGCTGCCAGCGTTTCGATTTGCGCCGGATTCCCGCGGCGCTCATCGTCAAACACCTTGCGCACATTGCAAAACAGGAAAAAATCAAAGCGGAGGAAGCCGCCCTTTATGCGATCGCGCGCGGAGCGGAAGGCTCTTTGCGCGATGCGGAATCCACCCTCGACCAGCTCATCAGTTTTTGCGGCGAAAAAATCGAGGAACCCGATGTACTCTCAATGTTCGGTCTTGCCGCTCAAGGTCAGATTCTCGGATTAACCAAGGCCATCCTTGGCGACGAAATTCAAACAGCGCTCGGTTTGCTGAACGAACTCGCGCAGAATGGCAAAGACCTTGGCCGTTTGCTCTCCGACTTGCTGAATCATTTCCGCAACCTGCTTATTTTCCAGGTCTCGCGTGGCAACTTGAGCCTGCTCGAAGTTTCAGAAGCCGAAGTCACGGCGCTTAAAGAACAATCCGCTTTGGCCAACACTGAATCACTCACTCGCATTTTGGAAGTGTTGACCGACTCGGAAATCCGTTTTCGTGAAGCCGCATCCAAGAAAATTTTGCTCGAAGTCACCTTGCTTAAGGTTATCGAAGCCCGTAACACGGTCAGCCTGAATTCGGTCTTGAAGCAACTCAACCAATTGCGCAATCAAGGTGGCGCAAATATTCCACCTGCAACTGTTGCCGGAAATGCCCCCGGCATTGCGCCCGCAACCCGGCCAACGCCCAAAGCGCACGCCGCTCATCAGGAAACCACTGCATGTGCCTTGCCCGCCCAAACGCCGATCCCCTCCGCCGACTTGACGGAGCTTTGGAGTAAACTTATCGAAGCTGTCGGCCGCGTCAGTTCATTTACACGCAGTTATCTTGTGGACGCAAATCCGGTTTCATTTAAAAAGAATCTGTTAATCATTGGCTTTGACCCTGAATTTGAAGATCACCTTGGGCTCGTGGACAATGCCCGCAATCATGCATTGCTCCAAACCAAACTCGCCGAATTGGGCCACGCCGATTGCCAGATCAAATTCATCAAAGCTGAAGCGGCGGTTGGCCGCACGGTGAAATCGCTGGCCTCGGCGCAAAAACCTGTCGCTTCCGCAGCCAAGCCTGTCCCTCCCATCTCAACAAAGGAAAGACCCGCGCCGGTTTCGTTCAACAAGGAAGATTTCAAGAACGACCCTTTGATTCAAAAAGCATTGGAAATTTTCAAAGGCAGGATTGTGGAAGTCCGCGCCTGATTTTAATTTCGATTTGACGACTCAACCACTCAACATCCCAATAAACCATGTCCGGCATCGGAAAATTGATGAAACAAGCTGCGCGAATGCAGCAGCAGATGGAACAAGTCCAGACCCAGCTCGCCCAGCGCACTGTCGAAGCAACCAGTGGCGGAGGAGCGGTTAAAGTCACCGCCAAATGCGACGGCAGCATTTCATCCATTAAAATTGACCCGCAGGCACTCAATCCGTCCGACGCTCAATTGCTCGAGGACATGATTCTTACCGCTGCGAATCAGGCGCTCGGTCAGGCCAAGGAAATTTATAATTCCGAAATGAGCAAAATCACCACCGGTTTAAGCCTGCCCGGTATCGGATAATTTTCGAATGCCAATCCTGCCCGATTCCATCACGTCGCTCATTAGCGCGTTGAACAAACTGCCCGGCATCGGGGCGCGCTCCGCGGAACGCATCGCTTTGCACCTCGTCCAAACTGATTCAGCAGTGGTAAAACAGCTCGCTGATGCGATCCTTAACGCCCGCGAGAAAATCCGATTCTGCGAAATTTGCGGCGCGCTGACGGAACATTCCACCTGCCCTATCTGCGCCGACACGCGACGCGATTCTTCATTCATCTGCGTGGTCGAGCGCGCGGTGGACATTTTGAGCATTGAAAAATCCGGCGCGCATCATGGCAAATTTCACGTCCTCGGTGGAAAAATTTCACCGCTGGACGGTGTGGAGCCTGAAGATTTGCGCATTACCGAATTGGAAAAACGCCTGGCACATGAACCTGTCAAAGAGATTGTCATCGCGCTCGGCACGGACGTCGAAGGCGATGCGACGAGTCATTACCTCGCCAAGCGGCTGGCGCGCAAAGGACTGAAAATTTCGCGCATCGCCTATGGCTTGCCCGCCGGCAGCGGACTGGAATTTGCCGACGAGCTCACCCTAAGCCGCGCACTCGAAGGCCGCCGGGAAATGCCGTGAATACTGTAGTTGCATTCGATCTCGGCAGGGTTTTGGTGGATTTCGACTACAGCATCGCCGCCCGCAAAATTGCCGCGCACGGCGATTTGCCATCCGCCCAAATTGAAACCCTCATCGGACAATCCCCTTTGATTATCGACTATGAATCAGGACGACTGACGCGGTCGGAATTTTTTAAGAAAATTTGTCAGGCAACGGGTTTCCACGGAACGATGGATGAATTTGGCGGATTTTTTGCGGACATTTTCACGCCGATTCCGCCGATGATCGAACTTCACGCGAAATTACATCACCACGGTATTCCGACGTACGCTCTTTCAAACACCAACGACCTTGCCATTGAGCACATCCGTCTGAATTTTCCATTCTTCCGTGATTTTGACGGTTATATTTTTTCCTACGAAATCGGCATCATGAAACCCGACGCCAAAATTTACGAAGCGCTCGAAAAACTGGCGGGCTGTCGTGGCAAGGAAATTGTTTACCTCGACGACCGGTTGGAAAATGTGAATGCCGGCGCGGCCTGCGGTTGGCGGGCGATTTTGCATGAGTCACCGGAAAAATCACGGGCAGCTTTGAGGGAAATGCTTTCAATTTGAGCGCGGGTTGTACTTCTTCAAGCCAACTTCTCCTGCGATGTCGTCGAATTCGTCGCGACTGACTTCTTCGAGCTGCTTGCCGCGCGCCTTGAGTTTCTCGTTAATTTTTATGGCTTTTTCAGTCATTTGCTCATGCGTGTTCTCCGAACCGCCGACGAGCGCGAAATTCGGTCCGGTGGTGAGCCGTTTATGACCATCGGAATCCAATCCGACTCCTAAAATCACCGCTTTGCGTTTTTTCTTTTGACCTGGGTTGGCCATAGAGGAAACTAAAGATAACTCATCACACTCGTCAATCTCGCGGCTTAAAATGCGACTCGCGCGCCAGCTGCTCCCACAATTTTTTCTCCGCGTCCGTGATTTTGGAAGGCATGGCAATTTGGGCGACGACAATCAAATCGCCGCGCGCGCCGTCCCGTTGCGGCAGGCCGCGCCCGCGCACGCGGAGTTTTTGTCCGTTCTGTGTGCCAGCCGGAATTTTAATACCCACACGTCCATCCAGTGCGGGCACGGAAAGGTTCACGCCAAGCACGACCTCCCATGGCGCGAGTTCGGCTTCATAAATCAGGTTATGATCTTCCACATCAAAATCAGGGTGTTTTGCCACCCGCACACGCAAATATAAATCGCCCGCCTCGCCGCCACCTGCGCCGGCCTCACCGCGCCCTGCCAGGCGTAACCGCTGTCCTTCGGTCACTCCAGATGGAATTTTGACCTGATGCGTTTCCGTTTTAACAGAACCTCCGACTGTATGACGCACATTGATGGTGCGAATCGAACCGCGCATGGCTTCTTCGAGCGAAACCATGATGTCGCCCTCGACATCGCGACCGCGTTCGGAAAATTCCTCCTCTTCAAAGCCCGTCGTCCTTCCAAATCCGGTCCGCCCACGCCCCATTGAGCCAAAAATTTGTTCAAAGAAGTCGCTAAAACCGGTGCCGCCGAATTCAAATTCCTCGCCGCCCGCGCCGCGACCACGAAAAGCCCGGCCGCCGGAGGAATACCCCCATTCTGGTGGAGGGCGGAATTCCGCTCCGGTTTTCCAGTTCGCACCCAGTTCGTCGTATTTTTTGCGCTTGGCCGGGTCGCCCAAGACCTCGTAGGCCTCGTTGATTTCCTTGAATTTTTCCTCGGCGCGCTTTTTGTCCTTGGCCACGTCGGGATGAAATTCACGTGCAAGCCTGCGGAAAGCCTTCTTGATTTCGGCGTCACTCGCATTTCGCGCCAGGCCGAGGATTTCGTAATAATCTTTGTATTGAACGGGCATAAACAATGAACGTCATTCACAATGCGTCAATGCCACACCCAGTTTCAACAACTTTTGCACGTCGGCATCGGATTTTCCCTCGGCATAAATCCGCAGAATGGGTTCTGTGCCCGAACCGCGCAGCATCAGCCACGAAGAGTCTTCTGCGGTAAACTTGACACCATCGAACGTTTTCATGCCAGACAATGGCGAACGCAGTAGTTTTTCCGGCGGATTCTTTTTTAAGAAATCCATCAGCGCGCCTCGTTTTTCCAAAGGGAAATGCGTGTCGATTCTTCCGTAACGATGTGGGCCAAATTGCTTTTCCAGTTTTGCCAACAATTTTCCCACCGACAACCGCTCCATCGCAAGCATTTCCAGCAACATCAAACCGGCCAGGATACCGTCACGCTCGGGAATATGACCCTGAAAACCGATGCCGCCGCTTTCTTCCGCACCAAGCAGCACGTCACCTTTGAGCATCTCCGCACAAATATATTTGAATCCGACGCCGGTTTCGACGAGTGGCAAGCCATAGGCCGTACAGATTTTGTCCACCATCGAAGTTGTTGTGAGGGCTTTGACGACCCGCCCCCTGCCCTTCCGATTTAATATGAAGTGGCAGAGCAGCAGGCATATAACCTGGTGTGTCGTAAGTGCATTGCCACGGCCATCCATGGCACCAACCCGGTCGGCATCACCATCGGTTACGAGGCAGATGTCATGCGGATGTTTTCTTAGAAATATTTGGCTCGGACCATAATTTTTCTCGATCGGTTCGGGATTAATCCCGCCAAACAAAACATCGTGCCGGCCATTAAGCGTCGTGACTTTGCAGGTCGTGCCGGCGAGCAATTGTTCAAAGCAACCGGCGCCGACGCCGAAAAGCGCGTCATGCGCGAAACGCAGTTTTGATTTTGCGATGAGTTTGAAGTCGACGAGTCGTTTGAGCGCGGCGAAATGCGCCGGACGGATATCCTGGACGGAAATTTGCCCGGCATGAACGGCATCATCAAATTTGACGGAGCGAATCGGACTGCGATCAAGATGATTTTCAACGGCTTTGCAGGTTTCGGGATCGCTTGAGCCGCCATAGTACGATTTAAGCTTAAACCCATTGAAAATTGGCGGGTTATGGCTGGCGGTAATCATCACTCCGCCAACGGCACGCAGATTTTTAACGGCGAAGGAAACCGACGGCGTCGGTATCGCCTCCGGCGTGAAGATAACTTGAAAACCGTTTCCAGCGAGGATTTCGGCAGTGCAGCGGGCGAATTGATCGGAAAAAAAACGGCGGTCGTAACCAACAACAACTTTCAACCCATATCCAAAGACGTTGGACTTTGGACTTTGGACTTCAGACTTCCAATAGTCCGCCGTGGCCTGCGCGACGCGCGCAACGTTTGCAAAGGTAAAGTCTTCCGCAATAACCGCACGCCAGCCGTCGGTCCCGAATTTGATGTTCATACTGTGAAAGTCAAAGTTTCAAATCCGCCAGCGCCGGATCATGTGCATTAACGACCTGGCGCATTTTTTTGACCGCAGCGTTGAGATTGTGCGCGCCGAACAGGGTGGTGCCGCTGACAAATGTGTCTGCGCCAGCGCGAGCGCACTCGGCGGCGGTTTGAAAATTGATGCCGCCGTCCACACTGATACGGTAGGGCAATTTTTTTTCACGCCGCCACGCTTCTGCCTGTTGAATTTTGGGCAGCGTTTCGTAAATGAATTCCTGCCCACCGAAGCCGGGATTAACGGTCATTACGAGAAGCAAATCAATCTGGTTGAGGTAGGGTTGAACCCCTGCAATGGAGGTGGGCGGGTTGATGGCGAGGCCGACTTTTTTGTCGAGTGATTTGATTTTCCATATGAGCGCCCCAACCTGTTCTCCTAATTCGACGTGAATGGTAATTTGATCCGCACCCGCCTTGGCGAAGGGTTCCAGTAAAATTTCCGGGCGCGAACACATCAAATGAACATCGAAAAACTTTTTCGTCAGCGGCCGGGCCATGCGAACAACTTCGGGGCCAAAGGAAATGTTCCGCACAAAATGACCGTCCATGATGTCGAAGTGCAGCCAGTCGGCACCGGAACGGTCAATGCGGGCCACTTCACTGGCAAAGCGCCCGTGATTTGCCGCCAGCAGCGAAGGTGCGATTATCATGTGCCAAGTTTAAGCGAATACGGTGGGCAAAGCAAAGTTGGAAAGAGGCGTGCCACTCAATTTCCTTTGCCATCGAGACAACGGCGCACGGTCAAAGCAAGCGTTTGCGGATGGTAAGGTTTTTGTAAAAAGTTCAGTTCCGGCTCCAATTTAAAATCCCTGCCGACGATGTCAGCGCTATAACCGCTGGTGAAAATGACCTTGAGGTTCGGGCGTTCAGCACACAATTTTTCCGCCAGTTCGCGACCGTTTATGTTATTGGGCATCACCAAATCAGTGAGCAGAAGCGCGATTTCGTCTTTGTGATCGCGCCAGATTTCGATGGCCTCAATGCCGTCACCCGCCGACAAAACCCTGTAACCGTATTTACGCAACACCCGCGAAACGAGTTCGCAGACGGGGGCCTCATCCTCGACAAGCAAAATGGTTTCGTTACCACCTTGAATATTGACTTGCGTCGTTTGTTTTTCCGCCACCTTCACTTCTAATCCGATGTAAGGAAAATAGATGCGAAACGTCGTCCCCTTATTAACCTGACTATCCACTTCAATCCATCCCTGGTGTTGTTTGACAATGCCATAGACAGTTGCCAATCCGAGCCCCGTGCCTTTGCCGATTTCTTTCGTGGTAAAAAATGGCTCGAAGATTCGATGCAAATTCTCCGGCGCAATACCAATCCCCGTGTCCGTAACACCAAGACAAACAAAACGCCCGGCGCGGGATTCGGATTGTCCACCGCCATACGTTGTATCCACATCCACCACGGCAATGCGTATAGCCAGCTGGCCGCCTTTGGGCATGGCATCGCGAGCATTGACAACGAGGTTTAGCAGCACTTGTTCCAACATACTGGCGTCGGCTTCGACCATTGGCGGTGATTGACAATAATTTAATTGCAGCGCCACATCCTCGCCCAAAAGCCGGCCGAGCATGTTTGTCATGTTGCCGATGACTCTGTTCATGTCTAACCGTTTTGGCTGGATGAGTTGGCGACGGCTGAAAGTGAGCAATTGCCGCGTCAAACCGGCGGCGCGCTCGGAAGCTTGGACAATTTGCTGCGCGGATTTTCCAGATGTTTCTGGAAGATTGGCCGCCATGAGTAATGCGGCGTGTCCCTGAATAACGGTAAGAATGTTGTTGAAATCATGCGCGACACCTCCGGCAAGCTGGCCAATGGCCTCCATTTTTTGCGATTGACGCAACTGTTCCTCCAATTGCCGTTGCATCGTTACATCGCGGAACAAACTCAACATCAGTAACGGGCGCTCATGGATCTCGATGAACGAGTCAATAATTTCCAGCGTCACTGTATTCCCATTGTGCAAAACATACTGGCGTTCAAGTCTGCGCCGTGGAGTCCGGCCAAGAAAGGACTCACGATGCAGCTCGAGCATTTTTTCCCGATTCTCGGATGCGGCGTAAATCACCGTAAAAGGTTGCCCTTCCAACGCCTGTGCTTCCATGCCAACCAAGCGGCAAAACGCGTCATTGACTGCGACAATAACACCGTTTTCATTGACCAATCGCAGGCCGGTCATGGAATTTTGCCAGACGGAATGAAACAACGTTTCCGAACTTTGCAAAGCTGCTTCAGCTTCGCGGCGCTCGGTAACGTCGCGCACGTGTAGCAACATGGCCGGCCGTCCGCCGTATTCAATACGGCTGGCGCGAATCTCCACCGGTATGCTGCGGCCATCAACAGTCAATCTTTCACCCTCAACTAGTGACCGCTTTCCGCCCGCCATCTTTTCAAAGTTGCGACGGGATTTCTCACGATGTGTTGCAGGAATGAGATCATTGAAGTCGTTTCTGCCGATTAACTGGTCGCGCGCCAATCCGTGCAGAACACAGGCGGCAAGATTCACGTCCAATACGGTTCCATTCGAATCTTCGACAAAAATGGCGTCAGGGGAGTTTTCAAAAAGGTCGCGGAATCGCTGCTGGCTTTCACGCAACGCCTCCTCCGCGTGAACACGTTCGAGAGCGCCACTACATTGATCGGCCAGCGTTCGCAGTGTTTCCAAATCCCGTTCTGTATAGGCCCCCACCGCGTGACTTTGGATGAACAGAATGCCGATCACTCGGTCGCCCTTTTGGATCGGAACGAGCATCGCTGCAGCAGAATGCCCCTTGGAACCGGAGGTCTCCACCAGTTCTGCCCCGTTGTTGATGACGCGACGAACAAGGGCATCTGCGCTCTTTGGCTGCGCAGACGAAGGGATTTCAACCCGCTGATTTTCCACCGTAGTGATATTGAGCAAAGAGAACATTTCATCTTTTTCCGGCGAATATAAATCGAGCGCAAAATCATTCCACTCAAAGAGCGCGTCGGAGGTTTCGCTAATGATCCTCGCTGCTTCAGAAGCCGTGGTTGCAGTACTCAAGCGATGGCTGAGTTTGGAAAACACCTCATTATGTCGCTCGCTATGAAGGCGCTGGGTGATATCAGTGATCATTGTCAAGGCGGCAAAACGGTCACGAAAGACCATTGGAGTCCAAGTAACCTCGACGTCAATTAAAGCGCCATCCTTGCGTCGATGTTTCCAAATGCGCCCATGCTTGGAGTTGTTTACCGCAGCGTCTTCCCATCGGACATTTTTTTCCATCTGGCGGAGATCCGACATTTTCATGGCCAGAAATTCTTCCCGCGAGTAGCCGTAATGCTGAATGGCGCTTTCGTTGACTTCCAGAAACTCAAGGGTTTCAAGATCAAAAACCCACATTGGATTCGGGTTGTCTTG
>Ga0182027_10003939_pt1 | contig 23269 bp, 25 predicted proteins | sample 712E1DmetaG_FD_121300 | JGI IMG/M metagenome (GOLD analysis project Ga0182027, IMG submission 121300) | Permafrost microbial communities from Stordalen Mire, Sweden - 712E1D metaG (Illumina Assembly) | ecosystem: Environmental > Terrestrial > Soil > Wetlands > Permafrost | place: Sweden... | reverse complement strand
CAGTCGGGTCCCTATCTGTTCAGTACACCCGATATAGAAACGACTCGTGCTCTCACTTTGAAGAATATAGACGTACGACATTTGCTGAGTTGGTGGACCTGGTCGGGATCGAACCGACGACCTCTTCCATGCCATGGAAGCGCGCTCCCAAACTGCGCCACAGGCCCACTGGGGTAGGCGACCCTCTTATTGTCGTAGCTTGCGGCTGGTTCGTCAAACCGCCGGACGAGCCGCCGGAGGAGGGACCGGGACCGGTGCGCGCGAACGCAAGTGGAGCAGCGTTGCGCCCGCGCGACTAACCGTCCGGTTCCTACTCCACGGGCCCAGCGAGAACATATACGTACAGCAGGAATCCCACGCCAATCAGGCCTGGAATCATCCCGCAGAGGTAGATCGCGGTCCCGGGCAGAAGTTCATGCAGGAAGATCAACAGGCCCACTCCTACGCCAACGTTGACCAAGCCGCCGATTTTCATGCCCTCGCGGGCTTTGATTCGCTTGAGCCGCTCATCCTCGTGCATCAGTTCGAGGGTTGCTTTGGCCCCTTCGCCCGAAGCCTCGGACACCCGCCGCAGGGTTTCCGACTTGTAGAAGGCCTCGCGCTCCTTGCGTTGACTGTCGACCCAGTGGACCACGCCGGTGAATGTAAACACCACCACAATGATCGCGATGGGAAACAGGAATATGACCACATTGCCGTTTAAGTGATCCATCTCATCCTCCTCGCCGGGGTTCTTCCCCTTGCGCTTGGTACGACATGAGGAGTGCGCGGCCGGTTGCATAATCTCTCGAGAAAGATTCTTCTAGAGAAAATGCAACCGGGGCCGGCTGGGAACGGTCTGACTTGTTGCAGAGGAGCGCTATTCGAGATGCACGCGACGATGAGCGCCGAAGAAGACCTGGCCGATGTGGGTCGCGTACTGGGCGGCGAGGTGGAGGCCTTCGAGGGCATCGTCCGCCGCTGGCAGGGACCGCTGGTGAACATGGCCTGGCGCTATTGCCGCGACCGAGGGCGCGCCGAAGAGATGGCGCAGGAGGCGTTTCTGCGCGCCTGGCGCGGACTGGCGGGGTGGCGGCGCGAGTCGAGCTTTTCCACGTGGCTGTTTGCGCTCGCGGCTAACGTGTTTCGCTCCGAGCTGAAGCGATTTCCTGCGGTCGATGTGCCGCTGGAAGATGTGGCCGAGCCGGCCGGCGCCGCCACACAGCACGATGGCCTGGCCAAGAAGCAAAGCGACGAAGCGGTGAGGAGGGCGGTGCTGGCCCTGCCGATGCGGTATCGCGAGCCGGTGGTCCTCTACTACTTTCATGAGATGGATGTGGCTGCCGCGTCGCGCACCATGGGCCTGCCCGAGGGAACCATGAAGGCGCGCCTGGCGCGCGGGCGGGAATTGCTGCGGCGGCGTTTCCCGCATCTGAGCGAGAGTGGCGCCTGGCGGCCGAGCCCGGATCTCCGGGGCGAGAAGGAGGCCTTGCAATGAACATCGACACGGATCACGAGAAGAAACTGGATGCGATTGAACGGATTGTGGCGGCCGAGGAGGAGTTGATTCCTTCATCGGGCTTTCTGGCTACGGTGATGGAGCGGGTGCGGGACGAAGCGGCGGCGCCTCCGCCGATTCCCTTCCCTTGGATGCGCGCCCTGCCCGGCCTGGTGCTCGTGGCCGGCGTGATTGGCTGGACCGGATTCGAGCTGGCGCATACCAGCCTGTCCGCCGTACGAGAGGTTTCGTTCACGCAGTTGAATCTGGCCGCCGCTGGGCGCGCGCTGGAACCAGCGGGGTGGGTGGCGCTGGCGCTCGCCGCCTCCCTGCTCTCGTGGCTTTTTTCGCGGCGTCTGGCCGGGAGGTCGGGGCTGCTGTAACGGAACCCACCCTAAACGCAAGAGCGCGTTTAGGATGGGGCACCCGCACCGAAGAATCGTTGGCGACTATTCGATGGCGAAGACGGCGTAGACGGTGGCTTCACGGGTGACTTTGCGTGGCTCGACGGCGAGCGGCGGAGCCGACGAACTCGCCCGCGACAGCTCAGCCAATGCGTTGTTGTAGTTGGGCAATCCGTTGAACGCCGGTCCAGTGACCTGGTTTGTGAGATAAAGAAGCGCGCCGAGGCGGGCGCCGTTCGCCTTTGCCATCACTTCAGCATCGGAGCGGGCTCGGGACGCGGCCTGGTCGAGGGCCTGATCCTCGAGAGCGTGGATGTCCGGTACGGTCCATTCGATTTCGCCGCTATCGGTCGCCCCGGCACTGATTGCAACATCGAGGATCTCGCCAGCACGCTCTGGCGGCGACTTTACGGTCCACGTCTGGGTCAGCTTGAATTTGTGATTCTGCGAGTCGACGGGTTCGAGGCGCTGGGACTCGCTTCGAATGGAGGTTTCCGGGACTCCCGCTTGCTTGATCGCCGACACAATGGCATTGGAGATGCGAGCTCCGTCAGCGTACGCGGATTTTGAGTCGGCTGGCTTGGTTTCGAAGCCGATATGAAGGATCGCAACTTCAGGATCGACAGAAACGCGAGAGTCTGCGCTCACTGCGAGAGTGCGGTTCGCGGAATCAATCTTCAGTTCGAGTTTGTTGGGTTGCTGGGCGAGCATTACGCTACAGCCGAGAAAGATTGCAATCGAAGCGATCCCTGATTTCACGAACATGGATTTCTCTCCTCAATCCTTGAACGCGAAGTCCGGGGCAACTTGCGACAAGAATTTCGTCATTTACCGAGTTGACGTTTGAGAGCGGTTTTAGTTGGATTTTGAGCAGTGATTCAGGCCAAACTGCTGAAGCTTGGCGAGTGTCGCCGCAGCCTGGCCGGAGTCGATGGCGTCCGCGCTTCTTTGAACGCCCTCTTTCAGATCCGCGGCGAGGCCGGCGGCAACGAGCGTGGCGGCCGCGTTGAGGAGCACAATGTCGCGGCGCGCGCCGGGAATTCCGGTGAGTACGTCGTAGAGCAGCGCTTTGTTTGTGGCCACGTCGCCGCCGGTGAATTGATCGAGCGTGGCGCGCGGAAGTCCGGCCATCTCCGGCGTGACACGCGCGGCCCTCAACTCCGGTTCGCCTGCCGGCGACTCCTCGATGCGCGCCACGACGGACTCGCCCGTGGTGGTGAGTTCGTCGATGCCATCCGTCCCGTGGACCACGAAGGCGCGTTTGGCTCCCAGCGCCACCAGCGTGCGGCCCACGAGGAGAACGCGGCTGGGGGCGAGCACTCCCACAACCTGCGTGCGCGCGTGGGCAGGGTTGGTGAGCGGACCCACAAGGTTGAATATGGTGCGGAAGCCCAGCGCGCGGCGAAGCGGCCCGAGGGCCTTCATGGCTGGGTGATAAAGCGGCGCGAAGAGGAAGACGAAGCCTGTTTCGCGCAGGCATTCGACGGCCTGATCCGGCGAGAGATCGATTGGCACGCCAAGGGCTTCGAGCACGTCCGCAGCGCCGCAGCGCGAGGTGACGGCGCGGTTGCCGTGTTTGGCGACGCGGGCGCCCGCGGCGGAGGCTACCAGCGCAGCGCCGCAGGAGATGTTGAAGGTCTGCGGTCCGCCGCCGCCGGTGCCGACGCAGTCGACGAGCTCCGCTCTTTCCGTTTCGGTAAAGGGCAATGGGACTGCGTGCCGGCGCATCGCATCTACAAAGCCGGCCAGCTCGGGAGCCTGCTCACCGCGCGTGGCCAGCACGGCCAGCAGCGAGGCGGTTTCGACCTCCGGCACGCCGCCAGCGAGGATCTCCGCGAGCACGCCGGCCGCCTGCTCGCGAGTGAGCGACGTGCCGTCCTCGGCCAGTGGGCGAAGCAGTTCCTTCACCAAAGACATGAAAGAAGTATTGCAGAGCGGAGGGTGTTGAGCGAAAAGCGAGGCTTTCGTGGAATTGTGTGGGGCATCCTTCTTTCGCCCCTGCGGGGCTGGCCGATTTTTTGACGCGGCTTTCCCAGGGCTGCCCCTTCGCTTCGCGAAGTGTTGCCCTGGGCTATTTTCCTGCGCTCCCTCCGGGAGCCTGTCGTCGAGGGCCAAGAGCTGCTTGCATAAATAGATCCGGGGACAAGGAACGAGCATCCCTCGGGGGCTAAAGCCCGCGATTCTTAGGCGCTTCTTTCGGCACCCTTCGACTGCGCTCAGGGCAGGCATTGAAGTCGTGCCCTTTCAAAACGGTATTTATGCAACCAGTTCAAGAAAGAATTTGCTTCACGACGCATTCTGTTACGCTTTCGGGTGCCTTAAATCGCGAAATTTTCCCCGAATTCTGCGTGGTAATCTGGGAATCGGTCGAGGTCCTCATCCGTTGAAGATTCACGAGTATCAGGCAAAGGAAATCCTGGCGAAGTACGGCGTTGCCGTGCCCAAAGGAGAAGTGGCGAACACTCTGGAAGAAGCCAACGACGTGGCGCGCACGCTGTTTGCCGAGGGCGCCGCAGGCGTTGCGGTGAAAGCGCAGATTCACGCCGGAGGCCGCGGCAAGGGCGGCGGCGTGAAGGTGGCGAAGACCCGCGAGCACGCCGAGTTGCACACCAAAAACATTCTCGGCATGACGCTGGTCACACACCAGACCGGACCTGACGGCCAGAAGGTGCAGCGGCTGCTGATTGAAGAAACGGCGGCGATCGAACGCGAGCTGTATTTGGGCATCGTGCTGGATCGCGCGGCGGGCAGATTGGTGTTCATGGCCTCGCAGGCCGGCGGTATGGAAATTGAGGAGGTGGCCGCCAAAACGCCCGAGGCAATCTTCAAGGAGAGCATCGATCCGGCCGTAGGCTTTGGCGCATGGCAGGCGCGCAAGCTGGCCTTCGCGCTGGGATTGAAGCCGGCGCAGATCGGTCAGGCGGTCAGCTTCTTTCAGAGCGTCTATAAGGCCTTTATTGAGACTGACGCGTCGCTGGTCGAGATCAATCCCTTCATCACCACCACCGACGGCAAGCTGTTTGCGCTCGACGCCAAGATCACGTTCGACGACAATGCGCTTTTCCGCCACGCCGACATCAAGGCGTTGCGCGACATTGCCGAAGAGGACCCGCTGGAGGTGGAGGCGAGCAAGTACGCGCTGAACTACATCAAGCTCGATGGGTCGATTGCCTGCATGGTGAACGGCGCGGGCCTGGCCATGGCGACGATGGACATTATTCAGTATGCCGGAGGGAGCCCGGCAAATTTCCTGGATGTGGGCGGCGGCGCGACGCAGGAGCAGATTGAGCACGCCTTCGAGATACTTCTTTCTGACGCGCACGTGAAGGCGATTTTCATCAACATCTTTGGCGGCATTCTGCGCGTGGATCGCTTGGCGACTGGCGTGGTGGCTGCGGCGCGCAATCTGCATGTAAAGGTGCCGATTGTTTTACGGCTCGAAGGGACCAACGTGGAAGAGGGACGCAGGATTCTCAAGGAATCCGGCCTGAATTTTCAGGTGGGTGCAACGATGAAGGAAGCGGCCGAGATGGTGGTGGCCGCGGCTGCGGGAGCATAGCGATGTCGGTCTTGGTGGATAACAATACACGGCTGATTGTGCAGGGCATCACGGGAAAGGAAGGCACTTTCCACGCGATGGGCTGCGCGGAGTACGGGACGAAAGTGGTTGGCGGGGTAACGCCCGGAAAGGGCGGAACGATGCATGAGGGGTGGCCGGTCTTCAATACAGTGGCCGACGCAGTGGCAAAGACCGGCGCGAACGCGACCATGATCTTCGTTCCGCCTCCGTTTGCCGCCGACGCCATCCTGGAGGCCGAGGACGCGGGCATCCCGCTGATCGTGTGCATCACCGAGGGTATTCCGACGCTCGACATGGTGAAGGTGTGGGCCAAGCTGAAGCATTCGAAGTCGCGGCTCATTGGCCCAAACTGTCCCGGAGTCATCTCGCCCGGAAAAGCGAAGATCGGCATCATGCCGGGGCGCATTCATATGGAAGGATCGATCGGGATTGTCTCGCGCTCGGGCACGCTGACTTACGAGGCCGTGCATCAGCTCACGCAGCGCGGGATCGGACAATCGACGGCGATCGGTATCGGAGGCGACCCCATCATCGGCACCACGCACATTGACGCGCTGCGGCTGCTCAACGACGATCCCGAGACAGAAGCCATCGTGATGATTGGCGAGATTGGCGGCTCGGCCGAGGAGGCCGCGGCGGAGTTCGTCAAACAGCACGTGAAGAAACCGGTTGTGGGCTTTATCGCGGGCCAGACCGCGCCTCCCGGCCGGCGCATGGGTCACGCCGGCGCCATCATCAGTGGAGGCCAAGGCACCGCGGCCGACAAGATGAAGGCGCTGGCCGCGGCCGGCATTCACGTTGTGGTATCGCCCGCCGAGATCGGCGCGACGCTGGCGAAGGTCATCGGCAAGGCGTAAAGACAGCTATTCGCCTCCAGCGTGGTGAATCAGAAGTTCGTTGAAGAACAACTGCAGATCCTTCGACTCCGTTTGGCGCAGAAAGCGCACCAAACTCCGCTCAGGATGACAATTTCTTTTAGATACGAACTTTAGACTTGGGACACTAGCTCCCAGCTTCCAGTTCATCGGGCGGAGGCTGAGTTCGCCGGTTTACGGCAAATCCAGAGTTACTGTGTCCTGTTTTGCGACCTTCGGGGTCGCGGCTCCCTGTTGCTCCCACCCCGGTCTGGACAGGCTGCGGAAAAAGGCCTGGTACGCGATGAAACCGACGAAAACATCCCTCAGGGGCTAAAGCCCTCGATAATTTGGCGGCCCTTACGGCCTGACTGAAGTCAGGCCCTGATACAAGACTCCTCGCTCGACGAGTTTTTCCGCAGCCTGTGGAGACCGACGATACAGGTTCTTGCGCAGTCTGAGAAGTGCGGGCTAGCTCCCAGCTTCCAGCTCATCGCGCGGAGGCTGTGCTCGCCGGCTTAGCGGTAACCAGCCCTGGATTACTTCGGGCTTTGATTGTCTCCCTGATCTCTCGCTTGCGCCCCGAGCGAGGCGGATAATCGATGCACCAATTAACTCAGCGGGTTCGTTGACCGTTTCTCCGGTTGCGGTGAGGCGCGGCCAGGTTGGTTTTGCGTGCATGGGCCGTCTCGCCGGATTGGAAAACGCCTCACTGCAATTCGAGAGCGGCCATCGAAACCCGGGTTCACGGCGGGTCGCGTTGTTGCCAAGCGTGGCACGCGACGGGTGAGATGGCCTTTTTTCGACAAAAGCCTCTCCACGATTGCGGCATTGCTAAATGACAAGCGGAAAACCGCTATGGTGTGCGAAGGTTTTGCCTTGCCCTGGATTCTTTGGATGTGAGTGCTAGCCGATGCTGGCGGAGATGGATGGCGTTTACAGAAGTCCACTCTGGCCGGTGTCGGCACGGGATTCAGCAGAACTGCGTTGGTTTCTATGGACGGTTCGTTGCCGGCGCCGGCGGGTTCCCCGGCGCGCCGGTATTGGTTTGCGGGCTTCCGGCTCGAGGCTGATGGTACGCTCCTCGAAGGGGAGACGCCGGTGCGCCTACCGGCCGAGGAGCTGGCGGTGTTGCGTCTGCTGCTGGCACGCGCCGGTGAAATCGTCAGCCCGCTTGAGCTGAAGCGCGCGGTGTGGGGCGAGGAGCGCGTCTCCAGCGACATCGCCGCAAAGTGCGTTGCCTCGCTGCGCGACCGGCTTCAGCCTGCGGATTGCGTTCAAAGCGTCTATAAGCGCGGTTACCGCTTCAGCGCCGCCGTCGAAACGGATGGCGCGCGGCCATCCGGCGAGTTGCCGCGACTCGCCGTTCTGCCATTTGCCACCGGGTACGGTGTACCCGAATATCTTGGTTTGGCGCTGGCCGAAGAAACGATGCAGCAAATGGACGGCGGGCACTATGCGATCGCGTCGATCGTGGCCCGCGACTCGGTGTTTACGCTGGCGCGGCGCGGAGCCTCCGCGCACGAGATCGGCAAGACGCTGCAGGCGGATCTTGTGCTTAGCGGACGCCTTGAAGCGGCAGCGGGGCGGCACCGTTTGCGGGCGGAGATGATCCGAGTAGGGGATGGCGCGCAGTTGTGGGTCGAAGATCTACTTGTGGAGCGCGGCCGATTCAGGGAGATCTCCGCGGAGCTGGTGAACCGCTTGATCTGCCGTCTGGATCCCGGCAGCGTTTCCATCTCGGCCGTTGCAGTGAGCAGTGAAGCGCGCGAGACGCCTCCACAGCAAGACGAGGCGCAAGAGCTATACCTGAGCGCGCATCATGAGTGGCAAACGCTGGAGCGGCACCGGATGCAGGACGCCATGGGCCGCCTGCAACGAGCCATCGAGCTTGATCCAACGCTGATGGCGGCGCGCGTCGACCTGGCGCATCTCTGCGTCACCCAATCGTTCTTCGGTTTTATGCGGGCGACGGTTGCGGCCGGTCTGGTGCGGCAGGCAGCACAGGACATTCCCGATTGGGCCAGGAACTCAGAGGCTTTGCTGCCTGCGCTGGGTTGGATCCGATTTCATGTGGATCGCGATCTGCCTGAGGCTCAGAAAGCTTTTGCGCGCTCCGCGCATCTGCCTCACGATCCTTGGATCACGCGCCTGCGCGCCTCGTTTCTGCTCAGCCGCCACCGCTTCGACGAGGCGCTTGGTTTGCTGCGCGCGGCGATGCACGTCGATCCGTACTCGGGCTGGCTGCAGGCGCGGCTGGCGTGGACGCTGCATCTGGCCGGAGAGCAGGACGCCAGCGTCGATCGGATTCGCAAGGCGCTCTCGCTGTTCCCTGAGGACGATGGCGCGCATCTTTATGGGGCGATCATTCTCGGTTACAACAGCGAGGCCGCGCAGGCCGTCGAGCTGGCGCGCGCGTTGGCGACGCGGTTGCCGCACTTCGACCTGGCCACTGCGGTTCACGCCTATGCGCTGGCTTGCGCCGGGCACGGCGACGAGGCGGGCGCCCTGCTGGAACGGCTGCAATGGTTGAGCCGCGAGCGCTTTGTGCCGAATGGATTCAATGCGGCTGTTTATGTCGCGCTGGGCGAGCCGGAGGCCGCGCTTGAGGAGCTGCGCATAGCGGAGGAGAACCGCTGTCCGTGGTTTTTTCAGATGCTGGCCGACCCGCGGTTGAAGCTGCTCAAGGGCAGGCCGGAGTTTGAAAAGATGCAAAGTGCGCTGACCGCGATGGAGGCCGATGCGGAGAAGGGCGAGACGGGGTGGGCCGCAGCCGGTGCGGGGTGAGAGCGGGCGGTGCGGGTCTTTGCGTGAAAGCGGATCATGGAATGAGTATGCGCCGGGAGTGCGAAATAACCTGCAAGGTTCGGGAAGTATTTTTGAGGCGTTTTTTCCGTGGGTTGCGGGGAGCGGACGGGGAGACGTGGGTTGACGGGCGGGGACCTCTTCAAATCGCCCGATCCGGGCCTGGCGCGCGCAAACAAATGTCTTGAATCGGGGGTGTGAGTTCCAGCGGCGCCGGAAAGCGTCGTGGCGGCTCCGAGAATGATCCACTTCCACTAGCTCAATGCATGATTCTACGCCGCGCCGAAGAATGCGGAATCGAATGTGGTATTGGCTGGAGGGGTGGTAAGAAAGGAACGTGGAGGGATCCACACCCGGGCGGCCCGGCCCGAGCTCGACTAGAATTAGTCGCGATGGAATCACCCGGCTCAAAACCTGGCGCTAGCAGACCTGGCCAAATCCATCTGCAAATCGTGGAGGTTATGAAGAGGTTTCCGGAAGGCATTTCGGGTGGCCAGATTAGACAGGAACTCGAAAAGGACGGCTTAAAACCTGAGGATCAGACTCACCTCGACCGCCGCAAACGGGACTTGAAAAAATGGTTTGTTATCCGGAAAAAACTATCGACCGCGACCATTGACGGGAAGAAGCGGACCGTTGTGTTGTACCAGTACGCCGGCAAGCGAAAGGGCGTTACTGACGAAGGCCAAATCGGGATTAAGCTTCGGGCTGAAGTCATCCACAGTGCTCATGGGCGTTGCAAAATGTGTGTGGCCGCATGGTATCAAAACATGGCATTGTCTTAGCCGTTTCCTACAGGAAACCTCGAGCTTGGGGCAGTGGGAGCAATAGGGGCCAAGGGGGATAAGAAAGGTGGGGTTGGAACACTTGCAATATGACGATTGCGGTTGACGGTTATCTTACTGAGCCCAAGCTCGCTCTGGCACTCCACGCTATTACGGGTAGCCAGTGGGCGGGAGCCCAAATTGTGCTTCCGGGATCGCGTTACAAATGGGACATGGGATTCAACGATGGGGGAACATTGGTTCTCGTCGAATACGACGGAGACGACCACCATAGAGACAGCATGAAGATCAAAGCGGACCGAGAGAAGGATCAGCTGGCGTTTGAGAACAGAATGCGCGTCGCCCGGATACCCTACTGGGTCCAACTGGACAGCGTCACTATTAGGCACTATCTCGGGTTGTCCGTAGAGATAAAGCAGACGTTTCCCCACGGCTTCATTACCACCAAGTTGTTTCCGGCATCGTTTTGCGAATTGGGCATTGAACGATTCAGATGCGAGCTTGACTCCTTACCGTTGGAAGTTCGCGGCGCAGTAATCGAGTCCTTGCGGCAAAGAGTCAACAGGTTTGGGCTAGAGTACGTTTTGCCCACACCGCTGAGAGGACTGTTAGGGTAGACGGTGCTGGAATCGAGTTCATGGAACGGGAACCTTCACTGGGCATTCCCGGCCTGGATCGGCGTATGCTCCGGCCACGTCACGTACAAAATTCACCGCCAACGTGTACGAGCCGACATGGTTTGACGAAGGTCTGCAGCCGGGTACAGTTGGAGCTGAGATGAGTCGTCGCTACGTCGGTTCGGTCGCATCGAAGATGGACGCCGTTAGGAGTTTGTTCTCTGGCACCTCAGGGTCGATTCGTAGGTCCCGAGGTCCTGTGGCAGGTATCGTCCCGAGCGGCGCTCGTTCGCTCTCCCCTGGCTGCGCGCCCTGGTTTTTCCGGCCACCGCCTTTCCTCTAGTAATACGTAGTCGCATTTCGTGCGACCCAATGAATCCTTGTAACGGCGCGGACGTATCTTCCAGCTATATGGCAGCTGTCTCAACTCCCTGAGGCGCGCCTTCCATGAACGCACATCCGCAATCGAGGAAATCAGCGACGATGGTGTAGGGCGACCAACTCCAAAGGCCTTGAGTAATTCGCCAATCCGGGTGTGGGCATTTTTAAAGGAAGAGACCCTTCGCAAGGTCTCCGGACGGATTCCCAACGAGCGGAGATACGCGCGAACGCCGTCCCTGCACTCCAGGCAAATTGTCCAAACGCTGGAAGGGTCGCCCCCGCCGCAATCGGCCCACAATCGTTTTCCTTTAGCGAGAGCAAGCCCGTGCTTCGCGGCTATACGGCCGCACATCTGGCATCTTCCGTCCGCACGACGGATCGCTTCTTGCACAGCGACCTCGTCAGCTGCCGAATCCTTGCCCTTCGCTGTAGCCCTCTCGGAAATCATGTGTTCTAGTTTAGAACAAAAAACTGAGATCAGAAAGGTACGCTTCCGATGTGCCCAAGAGTGCGAAAAGGAAGAATATTTCGGGAAGACGAATACAGGAGGCCCGGGGCCGCTTCCGTCCGCCACTTACCCAGGACCGGCTCTCGGGAAAGCTCGCAAGGCTGGGCGTCCAGTTAGATCGGGCAGCAATCGCCAAAATCGAAAACAATCTCCGGGGCGTGCTGGACTACGAGCTACGTGCCCTCGCTAAGGCGCTGGGAGTGCGGGTCGACTGGCTCCTCGGAGGTGAGGAATGAAAGACGCCTCCGCCCGACTCCGAACCGCGACCAGACGGGCCAAGTCCGACGTTGCCAACAAGCTCGTAAGCATGTTCCTTCATGAATTCAGTAGGCAAATTTCCCAGGATTGGCCGCTGAAAGTAGACGGCGAGGAATACGAAGCGGCGGTGAGGGAGGCGTTCCAGAATCGGTGTCCTTATTGCCTACGCATCCTCTCGGATATGGACTGGGCTGTGGAGCATCTTGACGGAATGAACAGATGCAGGGCTGGCCTTCATGTACCGGGAAACGTGCTCGTGGCCTGTCGGAGATGCAACAACGAGAAGCGTCGCGACGATGCGAAAGCGACGCTCTCATTGGCCTCGACGGGGTGGGAATCATTCCTGTCGCATGACGGAACCAGATGCATCGCGTTGTGTCAGACCTGTCTCTATTGGAAAAGCATCTGGCCGAACGAAGAAGAAAGGCGACGGATCATGGCCGAAAACCTCCAGCGGATTCGGCTCTTCCGAGCCCAGTTCAAGGAGTTTCAAGCTATTATCCCGTCCCTGATTGAAACCATGCCGCATGCGCTGGCGAAGCTTTACTCGGACTGCCAGCATTTCGCGGAGGAAGAGATCAAGGCGCTTCTACAAAGGTTCGACGAGAGCCGCCGGACGCAAACTAATCATTTCAGGGAATAGGTTTCGCTCGTCGCGCTTTCCTAATTGCTTTCCCGCCACGGAAAAGGGCGGACACGGCAGCCCACCCGAAACTATATCTACGCCCGCGAACGATGCGGCGTCAAAGTCATTCAAGTCCGCATTGATCACGTTCCACTTCGGCCGATTCGAGGTGAGTGTTGCGCAGCAAATTTCGTCGATCTCTACCAACCCTGCATGGTCTATTCCAGCAGCTTCTAGGCCGAGCGCCTGACCGCCGGCCCCAGCGCAGAGTTCAAGGGTCGATAGCCCGCTTTTTCCCTTCCTCTGCGAATATCCTCTGCTCGCGATCCACGGGTTTTCCGTCCACATAGAAAAATCAAGCAGGAACGGGGTCTTGTTGTTACTCGCGCGGGCCATGTCACTCGGATTCTAGCAGAGAAAAACTGGCGAAAGCTGCCCCTGAACCATGTTGAAAAAGACACCCTTTCCCCACGGACCAAAAGGGGAGCAGTGCGTCTCGAAACGGCACAAATTGCGCCGCTCGACAGCCCCAAGGGAGAGGTGGGGCAAGGGTGGACAGATGGAAGCGGGGGTTTGGAGCGCGGCTTCGCCGCGCTGATTGTTTTTCAAAAGGGGTGGGGCGGTTTGCGGCGGTTGGGGATGAATCCCCGGCCAGCCAGCCGTGCCCTGATACAAGGCGAAAGGCAACCGCAGGACCTTCGTATCGCCGCACAGCGCCCCAGTGTGCAAAATCGCGCAAAACAATACACCGAAAGCCTACTGAAGCCCCTTTAAGGCCCCGTTAGCGCGCGCAAACTCGTTCAACGCGAAATTCTCTGCGACATTTGCCCTCGATTCGTGAAATTCTCATGCACCATTTGCCCCCATTTCGTGCAATTCTCTGGCGCACCACTCAAAGATTCGCGAAAGGATCGTTGACCATTTGGGGGGTATTTGTGAAACGTCGATTTCACATTTCGCGGGGTCGAGGTCGCGCAAAAGCGAACATTTCGTGCGAGTTGAGCGGCCCCCTGCCTGCACGCAAAAATGCGCCCCCTCGGCCGAGATTTCACCGCGGACTTTGTCTCTCAAAGGTGGGTGGGCGGCGGCCTTCGCCGAATCGTGTTACTCGGCGTGGAGGACGACTTCGAAGAGGAGGAGGCTGACGGTGGTGAAGATGATGTCGTAGCCGAGGAGCAGCTTGATCCAGAGCGAGGGATCGCCTTCGCCGGTGAGGATAGAGGTGGTGGCGAGCACCATGGCGAGCAGCGCGGGAATGAAGATGGGAAAGAGAATGAGGGGCAGGAGGAGCTCGCGATTGCGGCTGCGGATGGAGAGCGCGGCGAAGAAGGTTCCGTTGGCGACCAGCGCCCATGTGCCGAGCGGCAGCACCAGCGCCAACTGCCACGCCGGTCCCTCGATGCGCAGGTTGTAGAAGACGAGGAAGACCGGCGCGAGAACGATCTGGACGATGGTGACAAAGAGAAAGTTAGCCAGCACCTTGGCGAGAAACATATCGGCGCCGGGAGTGGGCGCCATGCGCTGCGCGTCGAGAACCTGATGGCGAATTTCGCGCGCCCAGGCCTGGTTGAGGGCGCTGACGGACGCAAACATGGTGGCGACGCAGAGCACGCCGCCGGCGATTTCGCGGGAGAATGCGCCGCGGGGGTCGAAGGCGAGGGAGAAGAGGACAACGACGAGCAGGGCAAAGAAGAGCATGGAGTTGACGGCTTCCTTGGAGCGCCACTCGATGCGGAGGTCTTTGGCGAGATGGGTGAAGAGGGCGCGGGTCATGCGGCGTGGCCCTCCTGGGTGGATGGTGGGGTGTCTTTGGTCAGGTCGGCGGTGTGGAGGTGCGCGCCAAATGCGGCGGCGGCGCGCAGATAATCGTCCGGAGCGAGGATCAATTGCGTACCGCGCGTTCCGGCGGAGACGCTGATGCGATCGAAGAGGATGGCGGTTTCATCGACGAAAACGGGGTAGGGCTTTTTGGCACCGAAGATAGTGACGCCACCGCGGACGTATCCGGTTAGCGGCTGGACATCCTTTAGCGGAGCCATTTCGGCCTTGCGCCACTGGGCCGAGCGGGCGAGTTTTTTGAAGTCGAGGGCGGCGTCGCCGGGGATAACGGCGAAGGCATAGTCGTGCGCGCCATCGGTGGTGAGAAGCGTTTTGAAGACTTGTTCGGCGGGCATGGAGATCTTTTTGGCGACGGCGATGGCCGTGAGGTCATCGGGATTATAAGGATCGACCTCGTATTCGCGGAGCTCGAAGGCGATGCCGAGGGATTCAAGGAAGCGTGCGCCGTTGGTCTTCATTGGGGCAGGCTCCCTTGGTCGACAGATACGATGCGGCCGGCGCGGAGAGTGATGATGAAATCGGCGATGGGGACGGCGAGGTCGCGCTGGTGCGTGGTGAGAACGATGGTTCGATCGGTGTGACGGAAGCCAGCCAGGAGCTCGACCATCTGGCGCGCGCTTTCGATATCCATGTTGGAGAAGGGCTCGTCGAGAAGGAGCAGTTCAGGCGCCGGAAGCAGCACGCGCGCAAGCGAGGTGCGCTGGCGCATGCCCTGCGAGTACTGGCCGAGGAGGCGGGTGAGTTCGGGGTCAAGGCCGACCTGGCGGAGGGCTTCGGCCGGCGTGAGGCAGGCGCGGCCCGGATAAAGGCAGCGGAAGTAGCGCAGGTTTTCCTGGGCGGTGAGCTCGTCGTAGAGCATGGGCGCGTGGCTCATGTAGCCGATGCGGGCGCGGACCTGCTGCGGCTCGGAGGCGCCGAAGACGCGAACCGTGCCGTGGCTGGGGCGCAACAGGCCGGCGAGAATGCGCAGGAGAGTGGACTTGCCGGCGCCGTTCTCGCCGAGCAGGACGTAGCAGCGGCCGGGCGAGAGGTCGAGAGAGACCTGGCGGAGCGCGGCGAAACTTCCGAAGAGTTTCGACACCCGATCGAGCCGCGCGCAAAGCGTTGTGCGACCGGCTTCGGAGGCGGTGGCGTTCATTCGGTCAGTTTGCGGCGGTCTGAGTTGGAGCGGAGCTTGCGGGCGCCGCTCCCGATGCAGCGGCTGGTTTGGCGGCTGGAGCGGCCGGCGATGCGCCGGGCTGCTGGGGCGCGTATTTGCTGGCGCACTTGGCCTGAAGCACGTTGGCGTGGAAGACGCCGTCGCGGCCATAGGTGCCTTGGGCGAGCGCCTGCGAATCGTCCTTGAAAGTGTCAGGGGGCGGCTCGGAGCCCTTGTAGCTGACTTTGAGCAGGCGTCCACCAGCGGCCTTCGGCGAATGGCTCTCAAACTCGTTGAGCACAAAATCGACGTGGGTGCCGTTTTGCTGAATGGAGCCGGGCTGGACAAAGCCCTCCACGCGCAACTGGCGGTGGTAGACCTTGTCGCCCATTCCGCCGAGCTCGGCGATGGTGACGTAGTAGCTCTTGCTGGACCCGTAGCCCGTGAACGCCAGCCAGGCGATGGTGCCGAGGATGACGGCGACTGCGGTTCCGATGCGGAGGTGGTTTGGGGAAACTTTCATGATTCTCCTTCATTAACGATACGAGCCTGGAAGCCGCGGGTCAACTGGGGAAGACAGGGAGCGAGGGAGCGAGGGAGCATGGGGGCCAAGGAACGAGAAGACAGGGAATCAGGAACTTAGGGAGCAAGGGATGAGTGGAGGGATCGAGGACGCTGGCACAGAAGGGCGCGCGAGCGGGCGGCAGAGCGGGAGGGTTCGCACGGGCGCGCTAGTGACTGCGGCGAGGTCTGCCGGGTACTCCCGCAGAGCGATGATTGACCGCTGTGGCCGGCTGCGGTGATGTGGCAATCACTGACAACAGGACGGTTGCGATCAAGATCACTTCGAAAACCAAGTCAACCATAGAAACCACCTCAGTTGTTGCGCCCGTGAGTCCTATGGCGGTTTCGGAAATACTGTGTCCAATCAGGGCTGTGTTCAGGGCCGTCGCTTCCTGGGGTCGCGACGACTTGGCAGCCGTGAGTGCGGATACACCATTTCCGAAACCGCTTTCGCTCGCCGCACCGAGGCTACGATGGGCGGCGAGAGGATCAACGCGACGAAGGCAAACCCGAGAAGGAAGTCAACCATGATGCGTCTTCCCAAGACACGCTGCCATGTTAGCCATTTGGCTTCTTCGGCAGCTTGCGACTGGACAATAACGCTTCGGTTTATGGATGGGAAATCACTCGTCGGTGGGAGGGCATGGCGATTTGGAGGCAGAGTGTGCCTGCAACTTGCGGACGGGACGATGGATTACCAGCGTAATCAACTGCCTGCGGCGAGCTTTTTAACGAGCGGTGTCAAGGACGCCTGCGGCACGGTCAAGGGCCTGAGTCAATACCGTCAACTGCTGCGCGGCAAGGCTCGGGTTTCGGGCGTCAATGGCCTCGTTGACACCGGGGAGCACGACGGCGGAGTAGCCGGTGAATTCGCCGGGGGCGTAGATGGTGTGACGGTACCAGGGGCGGCCGGGCAGTCCTGCGTCGGAGAGCAGGGCGGTTTCCGCCTGGCGCAGGGCGAGATTCAATTTGGCCAGATCGCCGGAGGGAGCGGACTGGAGGGCGTAGTCTCGTTGCGCCGCTGCGGCGAGACGGGTGGCTGCGGCTTCGGCGGGGGCGAAGTCGAGCGAGTTGAGACCGGCGCCCGCGGCCTTGTGCCTGGCTGCATCAATATAGGCGGAGATTTCGCGCGCGTAGGCGATGTAATCGTAGGGCAGCACGTCGGCATCGGCCATGCGCAGTGCCTCGAGGCCGAGGACGCGCGCCATTTCCTGCAGATAGAAGAAGTGGGGATCGGCGTTTTGCGTGAACCAGGCAAAGTCGTCGAAGGTTGAGTGATACACGCCATAGGGCCCGCTGGAGCTGATGTCAGTGGCGGGCACACCCGCGTGCTGCAGGAAGGGCGTGAAGTCGGACCCTGAGCCAAGATCGCCCACGTGGACTTCTTCGCCTTCGAGGGGCGGCGCATTCGAGGCGCGATGCTCGCTGCCGGTGGAAGGCTTGAGTCGCCACTGAACGAAGACTGACCCTGTCACCGGACTGGGAACCGAGCGGGCGACGTTGCGAACGAACTCCTTGAGCGAAGGCACAGCCGCAGCCGAAAAATCGGGACCCGAAACGGCAACATCAACATTGAAGTACGCGACGGCGTGGTCGAGTATGCGACCCTGCTGCTCGACCCATTCGGTGGAGCCGATCAGGCCCTCTTCCTCGGCATCCCAACTGCAGAAGACGATGGTGCGTCTGGGCCGCCAACCTTGACGGAGCAGCGCCCCGAGGCCGTGCACCGCCTCAAGCATGGCGGCAGTGCCGCTGGACGGATCTACCGCGCCATAGACCCAGGCGTCGCGATGATTTCCAACGATGACCCAGGCGTCGGGATCCTGCGAGCCCGCGATTTTCCCGATCACGTCCCAGATGATGCGGCGCTGATAGTCCTGCTGCGAGACGAGATGGACTTTCACTCCGCCGGAACCCAGGTGATAGCGGAAAGGCAGCGCACCCTGCCAGCCCTGCGGGGCTCCGGGCCCTTTGAGCGCCTGCAGAATCGGGGCCGCATCGTGATAGCTGAGGGGAATGGAGATGATGCGCGGCTGATCGCCTTCGGGCCCTTCGAAGTCTTTGATGCGGGCCGAGTCGGGCAGGTCCAGCGTGGAGGCCACACCGGGAGTTTCGGGATCGCCGGAATAGCGGAACAGGTATTGCACCGAGCCGCGTTGGACCGCGGTTTCGGGCCGCCAGGGGCCGATGGGCCAGGGGTCGCCTTTGTAGTAGCCGTCGTCCTGCGGGTCAGAATAGATCAGCACGCCGGCGGCGCCGCGCTGCTCGGCCAGGTAGACCTTTACGCCGCGGAAGTCGGAACCGTAGCGGCAAATCACAATCTTGCCGCGCACGTCGATGTGCTGCGCGGCAAGCTCGTTGAAGTCCTCAAGCCGTCCGTAATTCGCGTAGACGACATCGCCGGTGACGTCGCCCGAGCCGGAGGAGCCGTTGAAGGGCATCACCACGCGCGGGTCGTCCTGGCCGGGGTCGCCCTCGACGTGTTCGCGCGTGGGCCCGGTCATGAGCAAATGGCCCGACTCGTCATAAGCCTCAACGCGCACCGTTTTGGGTTGGTTCAGCAGCACGCGGTAGGGAACGATTGTGGTCTCGAAACCGGCGGCGCGAAACTTCCGCGCCACGTACTCCGCGGTTTTTTGGTCCTCGGGTGTAGCGGCGAGGTGGGGTTCGGCGGTGAGTGTCTTTAGTTCCTCGCCAGCCAGTTTCGGGTCGGGCACGGCGAGGAACTTTTCTTCAAGCTTTGCTTCCGCATTGAAATCGATGTAGCCAAGGCCGCCTTGTGGCGCCTCTTGCGCCGCCGACGGGTGCGATGGCGGGCTGACAAGCGACGCCGCGGCAAGGAGTGAAAACGCAAATGACACGCACATGGTCATGGAACGGGCCCTTTGAGCGAATGGGATAGAGAATTAACCCACGGGCTGAGCACAGTGGGCGCAGCGGCGCGCCGCCAGCGGAATCTCGCTCAGGCACTCCGGGCAGGCTTTGGTTGTGGGAGCTGCCGCGGCCTCAGGTTTCTTGAGACGCGCCTGCATTTTGTTCATGGGCAGCACGATGGCGAGGTACACAACGGCCGCAACAATGAGAAACGCGATCGCGGCGTTGAGAAAATTGCCGACCTTGATCAGCCCGCCGCCCACGTTGAGAACGACGCCGCTAAAATCCGGCTTGCCAATGGTGGCGGCGATCAGCGGGTTCAACACGTCGGCAACAAGCGAAGTCACGATGGCATTGAATGCCGCGCCGAGAATCACGGCGACTGCCAAGTCCACCACGTTTCCACGCAGAATGAAATCTCGAAATCCCTTCAGCATTGCTTCCTCCTGCAATTCTTACGTTCGTCCGGCATGGTAAGCGGCGAGAGTTGCTCAGCGGCCGCGCGGGAGACTGCCGGTCGAATTCGCACTTTGCCATGCTACACGACTCTTTAACAATAATCGCCCACGGTGTGAGGTAAACTGCTGCTGCGTTCCCCGCGAGGTCTTTGTGAGGTATTGCGATGAGGCAGGTTCGACTTGCCGCAATTATCACGCTCGCATTTCTCGGGCTGGGCGCGTTTGTTGGCTCCATCCCCCTGATTCTCGATCCGACGGGGAGCACGATGAGGATGCCTTTAAGCTTTCTGCGATACTCGCCGTTCCACTCGTTTCTGATTCCGGGACTGATTCTGCTGGTGTCTAATGGGTTGCTTGCTGTGGTTGTGCTTTGGTTGGTGTTGCAACGCATGCCGCGCTACGGCCTTTGGACGGCGTTGCAAGGGTGCGTGTTGATGGGTTGGCTCGCAGTGGAGTGCTGGATGTTGCGAGTGGTGGCTTGGCCGCACTACTTTTACGGCGCGGTGGCGCTGGCGCTCATCGTCACAGGCATAGCGTTGCGGCACGAACCCGCATCGCAGTCCAGGGCCTAAGGCACGGCCAGCAGCACGACGATTGCCGCGAGGATCATGAGATCGGCATAGAGCAGGATGAGCACGCCGGCGTGGTAGAAGCTCCATCGCCGCTGCAGGCAGCGGGCCGTCTCCGCCATGCCCCAGGCAGCAACCACCAAGGCGAGGATCTGCCATCGCGAGCCGTGCAGGTTCTCGATGTGCGGAAACCCGGCCAACAGCAAGCTGGCCGCGAAGGCGCCCACGGACAACACGATGGCGCGCAGCAGCGACCTTTGCCGCAAGCGCAGGATAGAGAAGCGGAGACGCACAACCTTTCAATGTATCGCGGCGGCACGAGGTGAGCCGCGGGGGTTCCTTGGAGGCGCGGCCGGCGCCGGCGTGATTCGCGGGCTATTTTGAGTTTGCGGAATGAATGCGCCACAGCCGTGGAGGGGTGATACACTCTGTGAGCCCAGACGCGGGCTCCCCAAAAACCCAAAAAAACCGCTGGGCGAAAGAAGGAGGTGCACGATGCAACCAGGCATGCGAGCAGGGAATCCGGCGGAAGCCCCGTTGAATCCGGGCCTGGTTTTCGAGATGATGCAGTCGCACCAACGCACGGCGGCTCTGAAAGCGGCCATCGAGCTGGACGTTTTCAGGGCGGTAGGCGAGGGGCCGGGAGACGTGGCCTCCATCGCGCGCCACGCGAAGGCATCGGAGCGGGGGATTCGCATCCTGTGCGATTTTCTGGTGATCAACGGAGTGCTGGCGAAGGAGAATGGGCACTACAAACACACGCCGTCGAGCGCGGCGTTTCTCGATCCGCGATCACCCGCGTGCCTGGCGTCGATTGCGCAGTTTATCGGCAACCCGGCGATCAATGGGCCGTACGAGCATCTGGCTGAGGTGGTGCGGGCCGGACGGACGACACTTGAAGGCGCAGGCAGCGTGGAGCCGGAGAATCCAATCTGGGTGCAGTTTGCCGAGACGATGGGGCCGATGATGGGACCGATGGCGGGTCCGCTGGGCGCGGTGGTCCTGGAAGGACACAACGGGCCGATGCGCGTGCTGGATATCGCGGCCGGTCACGGGCTGTTCGGGATTGAGATTGCGAAACAGAATCCGCAGGCGCATGTGACAGGCCTGGATTGGGCGCCGGTGCTGCGCGTAGCACTGAAGAATGCGGAGAAAGCAGGCGTGAAGGACCGCTACGACATGCTGCCGGGCAGCGCGTTCGAAGTGGACTTCAAGGGGCCGTACGACGTGGTGCTGCTGACGAACTTTCTGCATCACTTCAACAAGTCGACCTGCGTGGGCCTCCTCAAAAAGGTGCGGGGCGCGCTGAAGGCGGGAGGGAAGGCGGCAACGCTCGAATTCGTGCCGAACGAGGATCGGGTTTCGCCGCCGATGCCGGCGGCGTTCGCCATGACCATGCTGACTACGACTGCGGAGGGCGACGCATACACGTTCGCGGAGCTGAAGGCCGTGTATGGCGAAGCGGGGTTCAAAGACGTGACGGCGCATCCGATTGCGATGAGCCCGCACACGGTGGTGATGGGGACAGCGTGAACGGGTCGATGCTGCAGCCCTTGTGATAGCGGAATGTGCTATCATTATGATTGTGTGCTTCGGGATAATGGGTTAGGATTCTCCCGGGATGAAAAAAGCACATCGGGGTACGCTGGACGCCATCTTTTCGCGCCCAACGAGAGCGAATATTCGTTGGTCTGCCATTGAATCGTTGGTCCGCGCTTTGGGAGGCGAGATCAGCCAGCGCGAGGGGAGCCGGGTCGCAGCGCGATTGAACGGCGTGATCGCCGTCTTCCATCGCCCGCACCCGCGACCAGAGACCAAGAAGGGCGCTGTGGAAGCGGTGCGGCAGTTTCTCCTCAATGCAGGGGTGAAGCCATGATGGAGTACAAGGGATACCTCGCGGGGCCGATTGACTTCGATGCGGAAGACAATACGTTTTCCGGGACGGTCGCGGGCCTGAAGGACGTAATTCATTTCGAGGGAAAGACGGCGAAAGAACTGGCAAGAGCATTTCGCGCAAGCGTTGACAGCTATCTGGAGTACTGCCGGGAGACCGAGCAAGAGCCGGACCGTCCTTACAACGGGAAGATCTTACTGAGGACCGACCCAGAGTTGCACCGCAAAGCCGCTTTGCGGGCGGCGGTCGAGGGCGTGAGCGTGAACCGTTGGATCTCGCGGCAGATCGAGAGCGCGCCGTAACGAGTGGCGCTAAGGGACAGGCCTTCCCCATGCCTCACGCGCAAAGAGGCCTAATTTTCTGTTCGAAAAACTTTCGTTCTGACTCGTGCTTTCTTTGAATTCGTTCTTTGCGCGCAATGAACACTTCGTCCCTTAGAGCTAAGAATTCCTGGAACGTCGTAGCTTTGCGTTCTAGGGGCAGCTTGTAACGGTTGTCGAATCCATTGCAGGCCGCACAGGACAGGACCATGTTTGCGAGCGACCGACAGAACTCCATTTCCATATTGAGACGCTTGAAGACACTTACAGGGACGACGTGGTCGATGACCATCGTTACCCAGGCGTCATAGCATTCTGTGAGGGGCTTACCGCAGTAAGCACAGCAGGTCTGGTGGGTTTCTTGAATGAGCTTGAGCCCATATTTATGGTGGGAGTTACCTCCGGTCCAAATGCTTTTGCGCAGTTCATCCTCTTTGTTCGGATAGGTAGAAAACGGGAGACAGGAATTCAGTTCATTTGAAGTTGCTTCCATGTGCCACCTCATGATCCCGATACGCGAGATTATAGGCTCATCAATACGGCCTGTGCTTCGGAATTATGCGTTGCGGCGGGAGCGGACGGCGGCGGCAAGCTCGGCAAGCAGTGTGCGGGTTTCGGCCCAGTCGATGCAGGCGTCGGTGATGCTTTGGCCGTAGACGAGGGGCTGGCCGGGGACGAGCTTCTGCGCGCCGGCGACGAGGCTGCTTTCGATCATGACGCCGACGATGTTGCGATTGCCGGCGGCGATCTGCGCGGAGACGTCGTGGCAGACGATGGCCTGGCGGCGGTAGTCTTTGCCGCTGTTGGCGTGGCTGAAGTCGATCATGATGCGCGGCGCGACGCCGGCGCGCTCCATCAGCGCAGACGTTTCGGCCACGCAGTCTGCGGTGTAGTTCACGGTGTTGCGGCCGCCGCGCAGAATGATGTGGCAATCGGGATTTCCGGTGGTGACAAAGATGGCCGATTGGCCGTAGTGCGTGTGGCCGAGAAAGGTGTGCGAGTAGGAGGCGGAGAGCACAGCGTCGACGGCCACCTGCACATCGCCCGAAGTCGCATTTTTGAACCCCACCGGGCAAGAGACGCCGGAGACGAGTTGGCGGTGCACCTGGCTCTCGGAGGTGCGGGCGCCGATTGCGCCCCAGCTTACCAGACCGGCGATGTACTGCGGCGAAATCATGTCGAGGAATTCGGTTCCGGTGGGCACGCCCATCCCGGCCAGGTCGAGGAGCAGATGGCGCGCAAGGCGGAGGCCGTCATTGATCTTGAAGGTGCCGTCGAGATGCGGATCGTTGATCAGGCCCTTCCAACCGATGGTGGTG
>Ga0182027_10003938_pt1 | contig 23274 bp, 25 predicted proteins | sample 712E1DmetaG_FD_121300 | JGI IMG/M metagenome (GOLD analysis project Ga0182027, IMG submission 121300) | Permafrost microbial communities from Stordalen Mire, Sweden - 712E1D metaG (Illumina Assembly) | ecosystem: Environmental > Terrestrial > Soil > Wetlands > Permafrost | place: Sweden... | reverse complement strand
TGACCTTGCATTTTTATTTTTATCACAGAGGGGTCACTTATGATTATATTCTTATCATCTGTTTCTATTATCACTCTATTCGCAGAAATCTCTTCCTGAGCTATTCCCATCTGCTTCATAACAGATTGCATTTTTTTTGGGTCAAGTCCTGGAAACATTTTGTTTTATTATTTTATGAATTTATGCTGCAACTGGATAAAAAAGCTTCAAAAATAATACAAAAGCGATGATTAATATTATAAATAAGATTACATGTGTTGGTTTAATCATAAACTTGCTTTTATATTCTTCATTATATCTCATCAAGCCTCCGCCACTTGAAGGCATTGATATCATGTTGTTTGCCATATTTCTATAAAAATTAGAGTAGGGGGTTGTTTTTAAAGTTTTGGATGATAAAAACTTAAGGAAAAAAAGGTAATTGAATTACACTTTCAACCAAGTAATCATAATATAGTAGAGAAAAATAAAACATAAGAGATTTAGTGCTGTCTAAATTCTTTCTAACAAAGTCGTCTTTTGCTAAAGCAAAAATTAGCTTAACTATTTGTCTACTTCAAGGAGGTACAGTCCACAGATATCTTTAAACTATTTTTGAGTTTATTAGGTGTTCAAAAATTAACTGGTGACCTTTTCTATTAGGATGAAGTCCGTCACTTAATAATTTATTTATATCTTTTTTAATAAAATAATTGTAGATTTCTATAAATCTGACACTTTCTTTTTTTGAGCAATTTTTAAGAATATTATTATAAATTATTATATTAGAATTTGAAAAACAACAAATTCTGTTTAGAGAATTAATTTTCTTTTCATAAACTGGAATGAGCCCAATAACTATCACTTTCTTAGCCAATCTTTTTGAGATTTCTATTATTTTTAAAATATTTTTTTCAAATTCCTTTTTTTGAATATCTTTCTTTGGATTAAACTTGTGATGTTTTGAATCATTTGCACCAACAGCAATTATAATGGTAAATTTGTCTCTTGGATGCTTATTTATTCTTTTTTTTGCTTTTTTTTCAAGAATCTTTAATATATCATTTGAAGTATATCCTGAAACTGCGTAATTTACAAATAATTTTCCTTTTAATTCACCTTTCTTATTCTTATGAATATGCTTTTTTAATCTCCCTGCCCATCCTTTTTTTAAGAGATCGTTCATGCCAAAGGCAATACTATCTCCAAATAGAATATATCTCATCCAAAAAATTAATTATTGGTGATTAATAAATGTTTACAAATTCGAGGCAAATTTTATATAGTCTTTATATTCTTATTATACTATGAAAAAAGAGAATAAGATTGAAATTCCTTATAAAAAAAAGAAGATGATTGGTGCGGCTTTAAAACTCCTTAAATCTCCAAAAAAAGTCATGATTCTTGATTATGATGGAAAGGAATTAAACTCCATATTTGGATTTAAAGAGGATTTAAAACATATGAAACTTCCATTTAAATTAATTTTTATTTATTTAATCAAACTTTATATTCAGTTGCCTCTTTTTAATATTATGCGCCATTCAGAAGGTTTATTAAAAATTAAAATTTATAAACATTTTGGAATGAATATAGGAAAAAATGTTTTCATTGGAGGCGGAGTTTATATTGATGACACTTTTCCAGAATTAATATCTATTGGCGAGGGCTCTATTGTTGGAAAAGATGTAACTATTTTTTCCCATGAGGCAACAATAAAACATATGAGATTTGGCAAGGTTAAGATTGGCAAACAGGTTTTGATTGGTGCAAATTCTATAATCAGAAGCGGAGTAACTATAGGAGATGGTGCAGTTATTGCAATGGACAGTCTTGTAATCAAGGATGTTCCTGCAATGGAAGAGTGGGGCGGTGTTCCCGCACGAAAGATAAAAAAACTCAGAAAATTAATATGAATTAATGCAGTATATAAATTATAGATTTGAATTCTCCACTAGAAATTAAGGTAATCAGTAATTTTAGTTTGAGGCTCTCATGTTCGCCTCTTATGAATTTGTTAAGCTATGTTGTTTATACATCTCAAATATTTGAAATCATTCTCAATTTATTTTGAACTTGCTTCAAAATAAATTGCTAATTAAAAACCTTCAAAATATCTAACAGATATTTTGAATTTCTTGTGTAAACATAAGATTTAAAACATAATTCTTCTTCAAAACCCTATGGCTGAAGCATATAACTCAAAGCAAGTTGAAGAAAAGATAAAAAGTTTTTGGGAGTCTGAGAAGATATACAAATTTGACCCCAATAAAAAGGGAAGGGTGTTTAGTATAGATACTCCTCCACCAACATTATCTGGAAAAATGCATATTGGGCATTCTTATTCTTATTCACAGGAGGATTTTATTGCAAGATTCCATAGAATGCTTGATGGCAATGTGTTTTATCCTTTTGGTACTGATGATAATGGACTTCCAACAGAGAGACTTGTTGAAAAAATAAATAATGTCAAAAGCAAGTCAATGAAAAGAGAGAAGTTTATACAATTATGCCAGAAAACTCTCAAGGAAATAACTCCTGATTTTATTAATGGCTGGAAAAACCTTGGAATTTCTTGTGATTATGAGTATTATTATTCAACAATTGACAATAATTCTAGAAAACTCGCACAAAAATCTTTTATTGAATTATATAAGAAAGGCCTTATTTATAAAAAAGCTTTTCCGAGTTTATGGTGCCCGGAATGCCAAACTTCTGTTGCTCAAGCTGAACTTGATGACAAGGAATTACCCAGTTTGTTTTCTACACTAAAATTTTCCTGTGCAGGAAAAGATTTACTTATTGCTACAACAAGACCTGAACTTCTTGGTGCTTGTGTTGCTGTTTTTGTAAATCCAAATGACACTCGATATAAAAATTTAATTGGCAAGAAAGCGTTAGTCCCCATATTTAATCAAGAGGTTCCTATTATAGCTGACTCCTCTGCACAAATGGATAAAGGAACAGGAGTTCTCATGATTTGTTCTTATGGAGACAAATATGATGCAGAAGCTATTAATAAATATAAACTTACTCCTAAAATTGTAATAAAACCCAATGGGACAATGAATCTTATTGGTTATGAAGGATTAAAAATTAAAGAAGCAAGAAAGAAAATATTAGAAGAATTGAAAAATTCAGGACTTATTCTAGAACAAAAACAAATTAATCATTCTGTCAATACTCATGATAAATGTGGAACAGAGATAGAGTTTTTACCAACCGAACAATGGTTTATTAAGATCTTGGACAAAAAGAAAGATTTTATAAAACAAGGAAATAAAATAAATTGGCATCCTGAATTTATGCATAAAAGATATGATAATTGGGTTAATGGGCTTGAGTGGGACTGGAATATTTCAAGAGACAGGCATTTTGGAGTTCCTATTCCTGTTTGGGAATGCAGTAAATGCAAAGAGATTATTATTGCTGAAGAGAAAGAACTACCAATTGATCCTACTGAAGTAAAAAAGAAGTGTTTTAAATGTAAGGCTGAAGCAAAAGGTGAAGAAAAAGTCCTTGATACCTGGATGACTTCTTCTTTATCTCCTCAGTTGGCGAGTTCGTTAGTTAATACTAAAGATAATTCCAAAATAGTAAAAATTCCATTTTCTCTTCGTCCACAGGCTCATGATATTATTAGGACTTGGTTATTTTACACTGTTGTTAAATCTCTTTATCATGAAAATCTTGTTCCTTGGCAAAATGTGATTATTTCAGGGTTTGTTACGCTTGGAGGAGAAAAAATGAGCAAATCCAAGGGAAATAGCGTTTTACCACAAGAAGTCATGGAGAAATATTCTGCTGATGCACTTCGTTTCTGGGCTGCAGGTTCAAAACTTGGAGAAGATTTAGACTATTTAGAAAATGACCTTATTTCAGGAAAGAAATTTGAGACAAAACTTTGGAATGCTGCGAATTTTGTTTTTATGAATCTAACTGACTATAATTTCAAGAAGCCAAAAAAATTAGAAAAGATTGATGAATTGTTTTTAAATAAACTGAATATTCTTGTAAAATCCTGCACAGAAGCATATAACAATTATGAATATGCCCGTGCAAAACTTGAAACAGAGAAATTCTTTTGGGGAATGTTTTGTGATAATTATCTTGAGATTGTAAAAAAGAGGATTTATGAAAACAAGAAAGGAAAAGAAAGCTCTCAATATGCTTTGTATTCTGGACTTTTGACATTATTAAAATTAATTGCACCAATAATGCCGTTTATCACAGAAGAGATTTATCAGACTCATTTTAAAAACAATGAAAAAGATAAATCAATACATATTTCTTCTTGGCCTCAAGTAGCAGGTTCTTTAACTAAAGATAAAGAAGATTTAATATTTGATTCATTTATTAATATCTTAACAAAAGTTCGGCAGGAAAAATCAAATGCAAAGAAGTCAATGAAATCTGAAATAATTCTTACTATTTCAAAAGAAGATAAAAAGAAAATCAATGAATTACTTGAAGATTTGAAAGATGTTACAAATGCAAAGGAGATAAAGGAAGGAGAATTTAGGGTTGAGTTTTTGTGAAACCACAATAATATTTAAATAATAGGTTTTCTTTTATTAATAATGACAATTGCAACTGTTGAAGAAAGAGTTGGACAAACCGAAGAGTTTGATCCATTCAAATATTTTCCTGGTGGAAGAGAAGGAGTTTTGGAAAGATTTGGGCGAGAAGTTAAAAGAATAGCTGAGAGATTTTCTCCACAACAAGCTCAAAGTTATTGTGAGTATTGGGATATTGATATCCAAACTTTTTATGCTATAGCTAAAGGGAATTATCATTTAATAAATTCAGATATTGCTCAGAAAGTTCAGTCAGTTCGTTTTACATTTAATGATGGTTTTGGCAGACCTAATGTTTCTCATGAAGAAAGAGACACTATTGCTAATATGGCAAAAGGTTTTGTTGTTGGAACAGGAAGTGGAGATGATTATGATCCTTCTGATGGTATTGAGTTGTTTCTTATTTCTCAAGCTTTACAAAAACTTGCTGCATAGCAAATCTTATAAAACCTCTATTTATAATATTATTATGATAATAATTAATAAATTGACTTTTTTTGAGATATAGCTTTAGATAGTAAGTATTATTAATTACATTATTCTGCTTTAATTATAAATTAAATTTAATAACTTAATATAAAATAAACAAAATGGCACTTGATGAAGAACAAAAATACAAGCTGGAAGATTTCTATCAGAGAATGAAATCTTATAGAGCAAGGCATACTGAACTTATTACTGTATATATACCCAAGGGAACAGACATAAATATTATTACAAGGCAACTTGAAAGTGAAAAATCCACTGCTGCAAACATCAAGTCAACTGCAACACGTAAAAATGTCGAAGCTGCTCTCGAAAGCTTGATTAGATATTGCAAGCAGACAAGGTTTACCCCAAAAAATGGTGTTGCACTCTTTGCTGGTAATGTCTCTCAAGTCGAAGGAAAAGATGATTTTATTGTTGAAGCATTTGAACCTCCTGAAGAACTTGGTGTTCGGTTATATAGATGTGACCAGACTTTTGTAGTTGATCCTCTTGGAGAAATGCTTGAAATTAAAGAAGTTTATGGCTTACTTGTAATTGAGCGAAAAGAAGCAACAATTGGACTTTTGATTGGAAAGAAAATAAAAACCTTACAGCATGTTGACTCTTTTGTTCCTGGAAAAGTTCGGGCTGGAGGACAATCCTCGCAGCGTTATCATAGAATTACAGAAGGGCTTGCAAAAGATTTTTACAGAAAAATTGCTGAAATTGTCAAAAGAGAATTTTTTGACTTGAAAGAACTAAAGGGAATCCTGGTTGGAGGGCCTGGTCCAACAAAAGAGGATTTTTTGAAAGAAGGAAATCTTGTCACAGCTTTAATGGATAAGGTTATTGCTGTCAAAGATATTGGATATGCTGATGAACATGGCCTGGACTTGCTTGTTGATGCATCGCAGGATGTTATATCAAAACAGGAAATTTACCATGAAAAAAATCTCCTGGAAAAATTCTTTAATATGCTTGGAAAAGAAAGGGAAAAGACAGCATACAAAAAAGAAGAAGTTGAAAAAGCACTTTCATACGGTGCTGTTGATGTTTTATTACTTTCCAGAAAACTTACAAAACCTGAAATACAAAAATATGAAAAACTTGCCCAGGAAACTTCTGTAAAAATTGAGATGGTTTCAGTTGAGACTGAAGAAGGAGTGCAATTCTGGAATCTTGGGGGAATTGGGGCTATGCTGAGGTTTAAGATATCTTAAGAAAAAAGTTAAAATGGTGTCAAAAAATTGGAGCTTTCAATAATAATTCCTGCATATAATGAGGAAAAAAGGATTCTAAAAACACTTGAAGATTATTACTCTTTTTTTAAGAAGAAATTTGGGAACAACTTTGAAATTATAATTGTTCCTAACAATTCCAAGGATAAAACTTTTGAAGTAGCCAGCAAATTTTCTAAAGATAAAAAAAATATAATAATATATAATATTTCCAATTATTCTGGGAAAGGGGGGGCTGTTATTAAGGGCTTTGAACTTGCAAATGGAAAGTTAATCGGATTTGTTGACGCAGATAACAGTACAAATCCTGAGAATTTTTTTAAACTATATAATAATATTTTAGGTTATGATGGCATAATTGCTTCGAGAAAAATTAAAGGTTCAATAATTAATCCTAAAAGGAGATTTTTACAGACCCTTTCAAGTTTCATTTTTAATAAGTCTGTTAAAATCTTATTCAATTTGAATTATTATGATACTCAATGCGGAGCAAAGTTATTTAAGAAAAATGTTGCAAAATTTCTTGCAGAGAATATCACTGAAAAAGGATGGGGGTTTGATGTTGATATCTTGAACTTATGCAAGAAAAACAATCTTAAAATAATCGAATATCCTATCTTTTGGAAAGACTGCGAAGGTTCTAAATTAACTACATTTGATGGGATTAATTCGATTATCAGACTAATAGCATACAGGATGAAGAATTAATCGCGGGCTCTTATCAAATATAATTCTATTCTATTGGAATTCAGATTCCTTTCAATGTAATTAGTATTACTATAAGAGTTGTTAATTTCATTAAAAACCGACTCTGAGACTATAATAAAATCATATTCTTTTGTAAAGTTTTGATAGTTCTCTATTTTAAAGTCATTTGGACTAAAATAAAATACTGTTTTATCATTAAAATAAAAAGGCAGGGGCCAATAATCTTCTGAAATTATTAATATTTTTGAATCATTCTTGTAATTTAAATTTACCTGGTTTACTATATCAAGTATTGCCTTATCGGTATGGACATATGCATATTTATTTGTATCTTTATAATAATTAATAAAATTAAGATATACTGAAAAACACAATAAATAAGTGAATAATACAACCAATAATAAAATAAAGACTTTTTTATTTATAATTTTCTTTATGTTGATTATTGTTACTGCAGAGAGCAAACATAATGGCAAGGTGATATTTATCACAAGCCAGGGTGTTTTGTAAGGTATTAGGCTATAGACTAAGAACATAACTATAAACCATATTGAGATATTTTTATAAAAAATATTCTTTGATTTAAATGAAAAATATAACCCAATTATTCCTAGTAATAATATCGGAAGTTCATATCTTGCTATCAATAATAAGAAATAATAAAATGGTTTTTCATGGCCGATTCCATTTACACCATGACTTATCCATGGCATGAAACTCTTGAATGAATTAATAAGTCCAACTGGACTTGTAAAAATACTTGTAAAAAATATTGTATATATGAAAATAAAAACAATTACAGAAATCAATATTTGTTTATAATCAAGTTTTATTTTTTTAATTGAATTGATATTAAATAAAACTATTAAAAATAATGCAAATAATAATATAATTGTAGTCTCTTTTGTTGTTAAAGCTAAGGCAAGAGAGATTGAAAAAAATATTAGGTCTTTCAATTTTTTCTTCTCAAGTATTCTTGTTAGAAAATATACTGAGAGAAAAGAAAATAAAATTAAGGCTGTCTCGTGTATTGAGTATCTTGAAAAATACATCAGAGAAGGCGATAGAACAATTAATATAGCTGCATAATATTTTCCAGATTTATTGAATGATTCCTCTTTATAACACAATAATAACACAAGTGCTATGGTTAATACTCCAAAAAAAGCAGATGGAAACCTTAATGAAAATTCATTTATGCCAAAGATGAAAAAAGATACTGCCAAAATATAAAAATAAAAAGGTCCATGATAGTTTAATGGATCATAAGTCCATTGGTTTGAATTCAATATTGATTTTGCAAATAAATAATTTACACCCTCATCATTATGAAGGGGCCTTAAATCCAAAAGAATAAATCTTGATATAATTGCTACAACTAAGATTAATATAATCAACAATACTTCTTTTTTCATGAGATTATATGACTAATATTATTTATAAATATTGGTAAGAAATGACCTACGTCAAATCCCAAATGTTTATCTCAATGCATAATTTTTATCTATTCTCCCTCATTAATAGGGGGAGAAAAATAAAAATATTTGTGAATTGGAAGATAACTAGATAAAAGAAGAGGATTTGATCAAGGCTTGAAGGATTTAGAGGATTTCAAAATATGTTTATAAAAGCATTTATAAAATAATTAATATTATTAAGATGATGAAAAAGGGTGTGAAAAATAATGTGAAAAAAGATAGAAGGCTTCTATCCATTGACCTTTTAAGAGTTATTGCTATAGTTCTAGTTATAGGATTTCATTTTTTGTATTATATAAAGCCAAACGAGTCACTTCGTAACCTGGGTTTTGTTGGTGTTTCATTATTTTTTATAATAAGCGGGTTTGTTCTAGCTAAAAATCATCCAAAACTTCATAAGATTTCTGTAAAGTGGACCTTGAAAAGATACATAAAAGTTGCATCAGTTTATTATATAGCAATAATTGCATATGTTATTTTATTTGGAACACAGGCTTATTCTGGAAAGATTAGTGATATTCTTTTACATTTTACATTTTTAAATACGCTTTTTTCAAGCACTACTTATAGCATTATAGGCTCTGCATGGTTTTTAACACCCTTAATTGTACTTTATATTGTTTTTCCTTATCTAAATAAATATATAAGTAAAAATGTTTATTTTCTAGTTCTTGCATTTCTCATAACAGCCATACTAAGATTTTATTTGGGGTGGCTGGCTGATCCTGATCCCTTATTTTTTCTAGCTGAATTTTGTTTTGGGATAGCATTTGCACATGGCAAGAAACATTCTGCACTTCTAATTTCATTAATTATGATATTTATTAAGCCAATAATGTTTTTACCGTTCATATTATTTTATCTGTTATATTTTGTTAAAACCGAATATCTTCCTACAAAATTACTCCATTTTATTGGGATAAATACTTTCTTTTTATTTTTATATCATGAAGCATTTTTGTATGTAGGATTTGGAGAATGGCATATTTTTGGACTAAGTAAATTTGCAGCTATTTTACTCTTGATAATAATTGTAATTTCTTCAGCTTACTTATCTAAGAAAATTCAAGACTATCTTTTTTCTCATAAATTCTTTTTAGGGCCACTTTATGAGAAAAGCATATGAAATATTGCTCAGTAATGTATTACTTCGCAAGATATATTAGCTATAAATTTTAAAGTAAATTTAAAATTGATAGAAGAATATAATAATAAAAATGTATACAGTTATATAAAAAGACATATTTATTAATATATGCATACAGACATAAATATGGTAACACGCTTAATCAAAGACTTTATTGAAGATGCTAGTGCATTTGGCTCTCTTGCATTTTTCTTATTTTTAATATTCTTATTTTTGATACTTGGGCAGATAAAGCTTGCAATCTGGCTTGCAGTTGGCTTAATTCTATCTTTTATTATTGTAATGGGGATAAGGCTCTTTTATTTTAAGGAAAGACCCAATAAAAAAGATTATAATAATTTTCTTGAAAAATTAGAAGCCAGCTCTTTTCCAAGTCTGCATGCATTTAGAATTGTACTTATTCTAATTCTTATTAGTTATTATTACAAGTCAATTTATTTTGTTATTCTTCTTGGAATTATGACAATTATTGTTTTTTATAGCAGAAAATTCTTAAAAAAACATTATTGGACAGATATAATCTTTGGAGCTATTTTTGGGCTCATTTTGAGTTTGTTGATTGTGTGGCTGGTTTGAAATTGCTGGTTTAATTAGTGTTAATATTATTCGAGAAATTTATTATGTCAAGAATTGAAAACCATATGATTTATCATATGGTCGTATCTAATATTACAGTTTTCAATTCTTGAGCATCCAAAAAACAAGTGCCTGTAACAAACCACACATTTTAATGTGTGGTGGCACATTGTTTTTTTGATCATAAGTTTCCGAGTGTTAGTTAAAATGTTAAGGTATGTGAAGATTATTTTCTATTTTCTGATCATAACTTCTTGTGGATATATGCTAATTTATATGGATTAAAATCAATTTGGACTTTGGACAATTGAATTTTAAGTGAAATGTTAATCTATCTACGCCACAATAACCTTTAAAATACCTTTACTATTATTCTATTTATACTAAAAGGTGAAAAAATGGCTGAAACAATTGTAAGTCCTGAGAATGCAAGTTCATTAGGCAGGACTAATGAAAATTCCAAATTTGCTGATAAATCAGTTGATACTATAAGAGAACTTGAAGATGATTCTGAAGTAGAGAATATGAAAAAGGTAGAGGCAGCTTTGTTTATATCTGCTAGGTTCTTGACTTTGCAGGAGCTTGTTATGCTGACAGACATTAACCCCTTGATGATAAAAGAACTGCTAATAAAGCTTATTGAGAAATATAATCGAGAGGATTCTGCTATTGAAATTATTGTCAAGGATAATATGTGGAAAATGGATGTAAGGCAGGATTATGTTTCCATGATTAACAAACTTGCAACTGGAAGTGCTGAATTTAGCAAAGCTGAACAAGAGACACTTGCGGTTATTGCATATAAACAACCTGTCAAACAGTCAGTAATAATTAAAATAAGAGGGAATAAAGCATACGAGCATATAAAACATTTCAGGGATATTGGGCTGGTTTTTGCAAAAAAAGAGGGGCATACACTTGATTTAAAACTTAGTGATGATTTTTTTGAGTATTTTCACTTGCAGAAAAAAGAAGAAGGCGGGAAAACCATTGCTGTTGAAGAAAGCGGACTTGATGAGGGTGATGAAAATGAAGAAGATAGTGAAGATGATGATGAAGGAGAGGTGATTAAGAGTGAAAGGGTGAAAGAAAATCTGCCTGAGGAAAAAAATGGAAACAGTAGTAATAATTAATTTAGCTGTAATGTTTATCGCACTTTATATGTTCTCTTTTTTTATAATCTTAAATATAAGAAACAGAAAAGATATTTTCTCTTATCCTATTGCAACAAAAGAGTACTTTGTCACTGTTTTAATACCAGCACATAATGAAGAAGATAATATTAGTGATACAATTGAACATGTTATGAACCTTGATTATCCTAAAAATAAATTAGAAGTAATTGTTCTTAATGATGGCAGCACTGATAAAACAAAGGAAATAATCCTGAAGTGTATGAAGAAATATCCTAATCTTAAACTTCTTGATAAGAATAACTCTGGAAAAGCAGATTCTTTGAATCAAGGGATAAAAATGGCAAAGGGAGAACTCATTGCGGTTGTTGATTCTGATAGTTTTCCCTCTCAGGATTCATTAAAAAAATTAACAGGTTATTTTGACGAAGAAGTTATGGGCGCTGTAACTTCTTTTGTTACTGTTAGAAATCCTAATACCAACTACTTGACAAAAATACAGGATATAGAGTATTTATTATTAGCCTGGACAAGAAAACTTTTTGATTTCATGAATAGTGTATTTGTTACAAATGGCCCCCTGAGCCTTTACAGGAAAGAATATCTGATAAAGATTGGAGGATTTGATACAAAAACCGTGACAGAAGATATAGATGTTACCTGGAATCTATTAAGTTATGGGTACAAAACAGCAATGTGTCTGGATGCAAGGGTAAGTACAGTTGTTCCAGATAAATTAAAGAAATACTATCATCAAAGAGTAAGATGGGGTGTTGGCGGGCTTCAGGCCATTTCAAAATATAAGAAAACTTTCTTAAAAAAAGGGATATTTGGAATGTTTGTTTATCCTTTTGTATCATTCTCTATATTCATGAGTTTTTTTGTCCTGTTTTTTTCCCTATATTTAACAATCAAATCTTTTAGCGAAAATCTGGTGGTTACAGGTTTTTCTGTGTATTCAGGTGCTTCTATAATTCATTATGAAAATATAAATTTCTATCCTTCTGTACTTTTATTTTATCTTGCAATCCTTTTTATTTCAACAATAATCTATTATAATTATATTCTTAAAAAAATAAAATATCATGAAAAATTAAAAATAAGAACATTTTTTAACCTGATATTTTATATCTTAATATACCTTTCAGCTTATCTTTTGATATGGTTGCCTTCATTATACAGATACATAAAAAAAGATAACAGGTGGTAACATCAAAAAATTTTAACATGAATCAAAAAAGTGTTTTTTTGCAAGCCCTAATTGTTGCAGCAGCAATTTTTATAATCGGGATTTTAATAGGGGTTTATTTTGAAAACTTGAGAGTTGCATCAATGCAAGATACTTTTTATGAATCTGAGACTAAAATAAATGATTTTGAACTTTCTTCAAAAATAATTTTTCAGTCTAACTTGAGCTGTGATCTGATTCAACAAAGAAGCATTAGTTTTGCTGACCAAATTTATTCAGAAGCACTGATTCTTGAAAAATACGATAATTCTAATCAACTCACTCAGAGATTTATGCCACTACATAAAAGATATGATCTTTTAAGGACTATTTTATGGAAGGATATCATTGACAATAAAAAAGTCTGCAAGAATAGGATCAATACAGTTGTTTATCTTTATCAGTATAGCAATCCACCTCTTGAAATTCAGGGTGTGCAAGGAGCAATGAGCAATTACCTGGGAGATTTGAAAAATAAATATGGAGATAATATAACCTTAATTCCTATTGCTGCAGATACTGGTCTCGATTCCTTGGATTCAATCAGACAAATCTATAATCTAACAAAAGTTCCTGTAATTTTTGTCAATGAAAAATATAAGGTTGAAGATATTAACGACTTAAAACAAATTGATAAATATTTGAGCATCAAAAATTCTTAAAAAAAGAATTTTTAAACAAATAATTTTAAATTATTTTTAGGCAGTCTACCCTATTTCTTGGTTAATATAACATTCTATTATATATGTTTAAATGATAAAAAAGAATAAAAAGCAATTTTAAGTGTTTTTTTATTAGAATAAAGGAGTAACTATAGCTTTCTTTTTTTAAAAAAGAAAGCTAGGGGAGAAAAAACTAAAAATGGAAGATTGCGATCGGTGTAAAATATCTGGAGAAAAGGCAAGGCTATATGACGTCATTTATGAAGGCAGAATCGGGAGGTTATGCGAAAGATGCGCAATAATTGAAAACATTCCTATTCTAAAAAAGCCTGATACTGTTCAGTTAAAAGAATCTGAAAAAAATACTGATGTTTATGATAGAATGAAAAGAATGTCTGGTTATAAGGAGCCTATTAAAGAGACTAGGTCTGAAAGAGAAGAGAGACTAAAAGAATTAGAAAAAAATCCGAGACTTGAGCTTCCTGTAAAAGAGCAACTTAATTTGGTTCCCCATTATCATTGGGAGATTATGAAAATCAGGAGAAGAAAAGGGCTTTCTCACAGGCAACTTGCTGAATCTATAGGAGAATCTGAGATTGCCATGGTTATGCTAGAAAAAGGAAAGCTTCCTGAAGATTCAGAAGTATTAATAAAAAAATTAGAACAATTTTTTCAGATCAATTTAAGAAAAATAAGTGATGCAGATGTAATGGTTATGAGAAAAGAAAGATTGATTCGGACAAAACCTGTTCTCCTTGATCTTTACGGCAATGAACTTGAGCATATTCCTGAACCTGCTGTTGAAAAGGGAGAGGTTAGTGATATTTATCTAGAAACCCGAGAGGTTGAGTTGGAGAAAAAAGAAATTCCTTGGTATAAAAAAGTTCTTGGAAGAAAGAAAAATAATATTGAAGAAGAACCTAAAGAAGATAGCGCTGAACAGGAAACTATCGAAGAAAAGCCCCGAATCCCTGAAACATCATCAAATATTCCCGGAAGCAGGTATTTATCTTTTAGGAGAAGAGAAGCAATTAGAAAAGGTGAAGTTCATGAAGATGATGAAAAACCCGGATTAGAACTTAAAGAGGGTGAAGATTTGGATTTGGAAAAGGTTGATGTAGGCAAGGTTAAGATAAGTGATTTAAAAGAAGCCCATAAGAAAAGAATTGATGCTACAAAATCTGAGAAAATTTCGGAACAAAGAAAAATTGAAGAAAGGCAAAGATTAATTGAGGCAAGAAAAGAAGAATTAAGGGCGATGAAGGAAAAAGAATCAAAAAATATTGATAATGTTTTAGGCGGGAGTGAGTTACTTGGCAAGAATAAAAATGATGATATCTATGATAATTCAGAAGAAGAGAATGATGATGAATTGGTTTAAATTTCTGGTGTTTTAAACATGAGACAAAATCTTGATAATAAATGCAGTTTACTCCTGGAAGGTGCTGATAAAATTATGGATGCATATGTAAATGTTCCTGAATTACTTGAACGTGCTTCTTCATTTATAAAAAGCGCATACAATTTTGGTGCAAATGTTGACAAACAACTGAACAGACTTATTAATCTTTACAGGACAAGCTAATTTCCCTTTCAGCAATAGCTTTAAAAACCTATTTTTTCTATGGTTTTTATAAACATTATATTATTTATTTAATATGGAACTTAAAATTATCAAAGATGAGAAAAATGAACTTGAAGTAAGCATTGATAACTTGACTGTTGCTGAACTTATCAGAGTTTATTTGAATTCTGATGATAGTGTTAAACTTGGTGCCTGGAGAAAGGAGCACTATAGCAAGCCCCTTATACTTAAGATAGTGACTGATGGAAAAAGCGCAAAGAAAGCTTTATCTGATGCTATTGCCAAGGCTCGGAAGGATTTGGAAAAATATAGCGATGAGTTTAAGAAGGCAGTAAAGTAGATTTCTTATTAATTTTTAAATAATTTAATGTATATAATTTATACTTTCGTATAAATTAGTTAAGATAGTTGTTTTTGTTTGAAGTAAATTCAACCAATAACAATCTTTGGACAAATTTACTTTGGATAAAGATTGCAAACTTCTGTGAACCGGGTCATGCCTGCAGGCATTAATTTATATCATATGAAGAAGAACTATTACCAAAGAGATGAAAAAAATAGCCTGAATTGATAAGCCATCCATTATTGATGCTTCTCCTTGAATATTATTATGAAACATGATATAATGCATATAACCTTTTGTGTCTTTAAGTTTTGTTAAATATCCAACTTTTGATAAATCTGGAAGGATTGCCATTACAGCGCCTAAAACCATCATTCCTTTATCAGCTTGCATATAAAAGAAGATTATAACTGAAATTGAACCTATTATATCCAAAAATTTTACTATCATATCTATGTCGTTTATTACTACACTTTTGGTTTTTTTGAACTTTTTTTTGTCAAAATTGCCATCCCAATGAGGGATTGCATCTAAGATAAAATGACTAAGAATTGCAATTGGAATAACTAGCCAAGGTGACTTAAACTTAACACCTATAATCATTCCTATAAGTATATGAACTAACCATAACATCTTGTAAAATATAGGGTTTTTCAGTTTAAAAACCTATATTATATCTGTTCCTACTTTAGGATGGTATGTCTTAAAGTTATATTTTCTTTCTTCGGTTAGCGTTTGCTAGCATATTTTCGATTAGAAGAATTGTAGTATTTAACCTTAGATCTTCTGTCTTTTCATTAATAAGGTATTTAATACTACACTAACAGATGATGCAGCCATTGCTCCTCCAGCTATCATTGGATTTAACAACCAACCTGTAAATGGATATAATACGCCTGCTGCAATGGGTATACCTAGTGAATTGTAGAATAATGCCCAAAACATATTTTGCTTGATTTTTTTAATTGTTATTTTGCTTAGTTTTATTGCTTTTACCACATCAGTTGTTTTATTGTTCATGAGAACTATATTACCTGTTTCCATAGCAACATCTGTTCCACTACCAATTGCTATTCCAATATCTGCTTGTGCAAGTGCTGGTGCATCATTTATTCCATCACCAACCATTGCAACTTTTCCTCTTTTTTGCAATTTTTTAACATGCTTTGCCTTGTCTTCAGGAAGGACTTCAGATATTACATGGTTAATTCCAAGTTGTTTTGCGATTGCATTCGCTGTTCTTTTATTATCTCCTGTAATCATATAAACATATATTTTTTGATTTTGCAATTCTTTAACAGCTTGAATTGAATCTTTTCTTGGAGTATCTGCGATTCCTATAAAGCCCTCAACTTTTTTATCAATACATAGAACAACAACTGTTTTTCCATTTTCTTCGAGTTCTGATATTTTATTTTCAAAAGACCCGAGTCCAGCTAATTTTCTTATATATTCTGGCTTTCCTACTATTATCTTCTTTTTTTTCAACATTCCTTCCACTCCATGACCTGGAATTGCCTTGAAATTTTTTATTTCTTCTAATTTGATATTTTTCTCTTTTGTCTTATTTATTATTGCTTCAGCAAGTGGATGTTCACTATGCTGTTCCACACTTGCTGCAAGTTTCAAAATTTCATTTTCATTCATGCTTTTTACAGATACAATATCTGTAACTTCAGGTTTTCCCTGAGTTAATGTCCCGGTTTTATCAAATACTACGGCATAAAGCTTATGTGCTGTTTCAAGGGCATCTCCACCTTTGATTAATATTCCTTTTTCAGCACCTTTTCCTGTTCCAACCATAATTGCCGTTGGTGTTGCAAGCCCTAAAGCGCATGGGCAGGCAATTACAAGAACTGATACAGCAATTATCAGGGAAAATTCAAAGGTCTGACCTACAATAAAATACCATATAACAAATGCTAGTATTGCTATTCCTATAACTGCTGGAACAAAATAAGCTGATATTTGGTCAGCAAATCTCTGGATTGGTGCTTTTTTACCTTGAGCATCTTCTATTAATTTAATAATTTGAGCAAGCGTAGAATTTGCTCCAACTTTTGTTGCTTTGAATTTGAATGAGCCATGCTTGTTAATTGTTGCTCCGATTACCGTATCACCTTTGTTTTTTTCAATAGGCATACTTTCTCCTGTTATCATTGATTCATCTATTGAACTATTGCCTTCTATTACTATTCCATCTACTGGAACTTTTTCACCAGGCTTAACAATAACTATATCCCCTTCTATGACCTCATCAATTTTTATTTTTTCAACATGACCATTTCTAATTACAGTTGCTATTTTTGGAGAAAGATTCATTAATTTTTTTATTGCTTCGCTTGTTTTTCCTTTTGCTATTGCTTCCAAGTATCTTCCTAGCATCACAAATGTGATTAATACTGCTGCTGCTTCAAAGTACTGATCACCCATTGGACTCCAAATAACAATATATAGACTATAGAAATACGCTGCACTAGTTCCAAGTGCTATTAAGGTATCCATATTTGCTGATTTATTTTTGAGGGCTCCAAATGCACTTTTGTAAATTCCATATCCAACATAAAATTGTACAGGTGTTGCGAGTGCTAGAAGAATATAATTTTTATAGGGGATATCAAGACCAAACCACATCAAAACCATACCTATTATGAATGCAGGTATTGCGAATATAGCACTAAAAATAAGAAGGTTTCTTATTCTTTTAATTTCGTTTTCTCTTTTCTCTGATTCTTGATCTTTATTGCTTGAATCATTTGAAAATGGTTTTGCGCTATATCCAAGGTTATTTATAGAATCAATTATAATTTTATTCGAAGTTTTTGTTTCATCAAATTCAACAGTTGCTTTTTCTGTTGTCAAGTTCACATTAACATATTTTACTCCTGGTATTTTTTGAACTTTTTTTGTAATAAGAGTTGCACAGCTAGCACAATGCATACCTATAATGTCTAATGTTATTTTTTTCATTCATGACTCCCATTATTTTCACATTTTTTACATTTAATTTTAATATTATTATTGAATTGCTTGAATGCGTCCCTTAAGATGCACCAGCAGAATTTATCAGACAGTTCAAAAAACTTTTCCTTACCTTTTTTCTCTGACTCGACTATTCCCATGTCTGATAGCTGCTTTAATTGATGAGAGATTGCAGAGAGAGTCATTTTTTCCCTTCCTACAAAATCATAAATTTCATTCACGGTTTTAGGATTTTCTGCTATACTTAGCAGGATATGCAATCTTGTTTCGTCTGCTAAACTAGAAAAAAATTGCATTACTTTTTTTTCTGAATTTTCTTTATTTGTTTTTTGTTTCATTTTTATTTACTTGATTGTTTAATAGTTGAGCAATTACTCAACTATTTAAATATTTCGGTGATTGTAAGATATAAATTATAAAAAATAAAAAATTAATCTACAATTATAGTCCCTGTTCCCATACCCATACTGCATCTGAAATTAAATGTTCCTTTTTCTGTTGGAGTGAATTTAATTATATCTGAAGGATTTAGAGATGACTGTGATACCCCTAGAGACGGGATATTGAAATTTCTATAACATCCTTTAATAGTATTGTCTAATGTTATTTCAACTGGAACTCCTGCTTTAACGGTTATTGTATTAGGATTATAATTTCCATTCATACTCAATGTTATTTTCTGAATTTCTGGATTATTAATAGTATTTCCTGAGACTGATTTATTTTGAAAAAATAAAAATCCTCCTGCTATTAATAACACGGCTATAATGATTACAATAAATAATGTTTTTTTATGACTAGTTTTTTCTACTTGAGAAATTGGATGCTTAGCAGAGTTATGCATAGCTAATGCATCTGGACTAGGGAAATTTCTATCACAAGACTCGCAATGTGTTTTTTCTGCCATTTTATTTAACTCCATAACCCATTTTTTTGATAATATTCATAATTTCATTTTTTGAAATTACTTTTTCATCAAATTCAATTGATGCTTTTCCTGTTTTTTCATCAACTGAAATATTTTTAACTTTGTCTTCTAGTTGGGCAACTATAAGTTTTGAGCAGCTTGCACAATGCATTCCAGTTATGTTAAGATTTATTTTCATTTTTCCTCCTGTTATTTATTTAAGCGTACAAAGACAAAAGAAAACTCGTGTTTTCAATTGCTTTTAATTTATGAACTATATTTTCTTTCATATGGATTAAGACACCTTCTTTCATAATAATGTCTTTTCCTTGTAAATTAAAAATACCATTGCCTTCTATAACATAGACTGTTCCGGATTTTGTTGAAGTGTGTTCGGATATTTCTGTTTTTTTTGCCATGCAAAACAAAGTTACATTTAATTTTTTATCTTTGATTATCTCTTTACTTAAAACTCCATCACTAGGATACTCTATCATTTCTTTGATATTTTTTTCCATTATTTTTTCTTATTTGCAGATTTAATTAACCAATAGATTGCAGATATAATTAAAGCAATTACTAATATGAATATTATCCAGCTTAAAATCATAAAACCTGAACCATATGTTCCATAAAATCCAGACATCATATTATAATTCTGACAAGTTCCATAATCATTTGTTGCTGCTGAAATGAATGGGACTATTGTTAGGAATGTTATTACTGCTAAAAACGCAGCTGATATTATTGTTGATAAAAGTTTTTTATTTTCCATTTTTACATCCCGCAACCACAGCCACCGCCATTTGAGCCCATACTGCAAGTACTCCCTGAATTTGATGGGATTGACGCTGCTGAGACAGTACCTTGTGATTTTGGTGCTGTTCCAGTATCAGTTACAACAAAACTTCCATGAAGCATGCCCATACCACAAGTGAATTGGAAGGTACCATCTTTATCAGGTGTAAACTCTGCTGTGTTTAATCCTTGTTTTAGGTGGATATCAATATTATAATTATTTGCTATTAATTCGCTATTACAGCTTGTTAATTCTAATACATTGATATTCCATTTAACTTTAACTCCTTTTTTTAATACAAAAGAATTTGGATGATAACCAGATGCATCAACATCCATATTTATTTCCTGAACTCCATTATTTATATTTGGAACATTCGCATTTGCATTAACATTAGTTGTGCCGGGATTTATTAATTTAGCTTTTATTCCCTCATAACTATATGGGCTTCCAAGAACTGTCAAGCCTCTATTTAACATTATTAATCCTAAGATGAGGACAATTATTGCTGAGAATTTTAATATTCTTTTTGTTGTTTTATGAGAGATTACTGTTGCCAAGCTTCCAAATCCTATCATTACTGGAAGAGTTCCGAGTCCAAATGCAGCCAGGCTTGTTGCTCCTGCAACAGCACTGCCTGTTCCTGCTGCATAAAGATACATTGCCTGAAGTGGACCACATGCAATGAATAAACCATTTAATAAACCGGTTATAAAAGGACCTTTATATGGACCTTTGGCATTTGATTGAGCTTTTGAAGCTGCCTTTGTTAAAAATTTAGGATTAAATTGAAATTTTTTAAAGAATTTTATTCCAAACATGGAGAGTGCATAGAATATCATAAAGACTCCTGCGAAAATAGCAACTGCTCCTCTTAAACCAACATTAAAGGCAATAAATCCTCCAATAAGGCCGAATATTGCTCCAATTATTGCGTAAGACACTACTTTAGAGCCCCCATAAACTAAATGCTGTTTGTAACCTTTGTGGCCATTTTGGGCATTTTTTGTAGTGTATGATAATACAAATGCACCACACATTGAAACACAATGGAAACCAACAAGAATTCCTGCTGCAAAAAGTAAAATCAAGCTTGTTTTTTCACCTATCTGCGGCAAGGCTATTTCCGGAAGCTTTATATTTTTTCCAATAAACAAATATAAGATAATTAGTAATAGAATTATTGAGCCTGCTAATACATACCAACCAATTTTACTCGATTTGTCTTTATTATCAGTATTTTGTTCAATAGATTTTTCTTCTTTTATCGTATATCCTAATTTTTCTATTGTTTCTTTAATTTTCTTTTCTGAAATTTTAGATTCATCAAAATCTATTATAGCTTGTTCTTCAGAGTAACTTACTGTTATCTTATTTACTTTGTCTTTTAATTCATTTTCAATTAAAGATGAGCACGAATTGCAATGCATACCATTTATTTTAAATATTTTTTTTGTCATGTGTTTGTTTTGTTTGATAGCTTTTAAAAGTTTATGAATTTTAAATTTGTTTTTTGATTTTTATTAAAATTAAGCAAAAGAAACAGCTTATAAACATTACCTTGAAACTAGTTTCATATTGATTTTGTTATTTTGATACACTTTTTTTGCTTGATAAATATTTGGAAATTTTTAATTTAAAAATTTCTCAAGGAATTTTTATTATTAATTATTCTATTAAGATAAGGTTTCTTTCACAATTATTCATTCGGGTATATGATTAAGCGAAAATGTTGGTTAAGTTTCATGCTTCAATAACTAAGATTTCTTTTTTAGCACCTAGTGATATTAATGCCTCTTTTATGCCTTTCACAAATCCTGGAGGTCCGCAGATATAAAAATGCTGATTGAAATCTTTGATATTTTCTTTCAGGAATTCTTTACTAATTAATCCATATTTATAATCTTGATTTTTTTGTTCTGTTAAAGTGAGTATTAGATCATCTTTTGGAAACATAGAGGTTAATTCTTGTTCTAGTATGATATCTTTTTTTTCTTTATTTGAGAAAATAAGTTTATTTTCCCCTATTTTATTTTCTTTTTTTAACTGCCTGAGTATTGCAATAAAAGGAGTTATTCCTGCTCCGCCTGCTATAAAAGTTCCGGTTCCTTTGTAATTTATTGTTCCAAATGGGTTTTCAATAATAAGCTCACTTCCAGGCAGGAGTTCATGAAGTTTTTTTGTTACTCCATTATGTTCTGGATAACATTTAATAGTAAACTCCAGGACCAAGTCATCATTTAAAGAAGTGAATGTAAAAGGCCTGTTTTCACTTTTCCATTTTGGCAAGTTAATCCTGATTTCTGTTGCCTGTCCTGGAATGTATTTAAAGTCTTTTGGCTTTTCCAAAATAAACCTTTTAACATTATGAGTAACAAATTCAGTCATTAATATTTTTACAGTATATTTCATTTTATTAATTGCTCAGAATTATCAAGTAATTCTTCGCAAGATATGTTTACAATTTATCTATTGATTTATATTATAATTCCCATGAACCATAACATATATGCAAAAATCAAATGTATAAATGCAAGTGTCAATGTAGAAAAAGCAAAAAACATGTGATATTTAAAAACCGGCTTATGAAAATGATGAAATGCAATTCCAAAACTTGCAGTTATAAACAAACTTAATATTGTCAAGATTCCAAAAATTATTGCAAGGGGTAATGGGAATATCATGTTGTTATAAGGTTATTTGTCTTTAAATATATTTCTCTAAATGATGTAAAAAAGGATAAAAAATTTGTTTTTATTTAAGCTACTGTTATTGTTCCATGCATTGACGGATGAATTGAACAGTGGTATTTATAAGTACCTGATTTGGTAAATGTATGCGAATAAGTTGCTCCATTTGATAAACTTGTTGAACTTATTTCACTTCCTGAATCAGATATTACTGTATGAGCTACTGAATCCTGATTTGTCCAAATTACTGTATCACCTGTCTTAATTGAAAGTGATGCAGGTGAGAATGCGAAATTACTAATTCTCACATTAAATCCGGTTCCAGTTGGATTTGTAGTTGGATTGGGGTTGGGTATAGGACTTGGAGTTGTCATGGGATAACTCATAATAATAAATCCTATTATAACTGCAATTACTACAACTGCTATAACTATTATTGTTATTAATAATGATCTTTTCATAGTTTATTTTTTATTAACCCCCTTTCATAATATTAAATATTTTTTAACTTATATGACAGATATTTTGATTTATTCTCCCTCATTATTAGGGGGAGAAAAATAAAAATTCTGCATTAATCATTCAAATATTGTGAATAATATTAATTTTTAGGCAATTATAACATCCTTGATTCTTTCTATTATTTCATATTTCTGCTCTTCAGTTAATATTTCATCCAGGTTGGGATAAAAAACTTCATCTTCAAATGTTGCATGAGCTATAATAAAATCTTTTAGGCAATCTATTTTTAATATTTTTTTATCAAAAAGAAGC
>Ga0182027_10003937_pt1 | contig 23275 bp, 19 predicted proteins | sample 712E1DmetaG_FD_121300 | JGI IMG/M metagenome (GOLD analysis project Ga0182027, IMG submission 121300) | Permafrost microbial communities from Stordalen Mire, Sweden - 712E1D metaG (Illumina Assembly) | ecosystem: Environmental > Terrestrial > Soil > Wetlands > Permafrost | place: Sweden... | reverse complement strand
TCGTGCTCATAAACTGGTCGGCCTGAGGAATCGCCGACCAGTTTGCCAAACCGTGCTGACAGATATTTACAGATTAGAAACGCTCAAGCAAGCAGCCAAAAGATGTGGGTAATGACAAGGTCTGCGACCGCCGCACTTTTCCCTTCCCCCCTTCGCCCAGTGCCACAAAATCCTAATCTTAATCCTAATCTTCCCCTATTTCCCTTCAGCCTTCATATTTCAGCTTTCAGCATTTCAGCTTTTCCCTTCAGCCTTCAGCCTTTCCTCCCCCTCCCCTCCATTCCTCAATCTTGGCGCGGACTTTGGCGGCGTGGGGGGACTCGATGGCCTCGCAGATTTTCAGTGCCGCTTCGGCGCGGGCAATGGCCTTGGCGCGATCGCCCAATATGTCCAAAGCGAGCGCGGAGTTCCATAGCGCGCTGCCTTCGCCGCGCCGGTCGCCGATTTCACGAGTGATAACTAATTGTTGCTCGAAAAACTCGATGGCCTCGCGCGGTTGCTCCAAGTCGGCGTAAGCGAGGCCAAGATTGCCAAGATCTTGGGCTTCGCCGCGCCGGTCGCCAATCTCGCGGTCAACAACCAACGCCTTCTCGTAAAACTCGATGGCCTTGCGCGCCTCCCCCAAGTCGGAATAGGCGTTGCCAAGATTGCCGAGGGCAATGTCTTCGCCGCGCCGGTCGCCGATCTCACGAGTGATGGCCAATTGTTGCTCGTGAAACTCGATAGCCTTGCGCGGTTCACCCAAGACGAAGAAGGCGTTGCCAAGATTGCCGAGGGCGTTGCCTTCGCCACGCCGGTCGCCAATCTCACGGGCAATGACGAGTCGCTGCTCGTAAAATTCGATGGCCTTGCGCGGTTCCCCCAAAGCGGCGTAAGCGAGGCCAAGATTACCGAGGACCTGACCTTCGGCGAGCCGGTTGCCAACCTCGCGATCAATAACCAACGCCTTCTCGTGAAACTCGATGGCCTTGCGCGACTCACCCAAGGCCAAGTGGGCGATGCCAAGATTGCAGAGAGCCCAGCCTTCCGCCTCCCGGTTCTTGGTGATCCGCGCAGCATCGCACTGGCTCTCCAACCAGCGGATGCTCTGGCGGGGATGGAAGCGCAATCCCTGGCCTGTATAGACGACCGCGTCCACAAGCGATATAAGCAGCGCGGCGCAGGCTTCGTCCCGCTTCGGCGCCAGCCACTCATAAGCGGCTTCAATGTGATTGCGCTCACGGTCGAACAGTTCCAGCCCCCGGAGCACATTCTCGCCGCCTTTGAGATAGAGTTCGTCAGCTTCGTCTCCGACCTTCGCGTAATGCCTGGCGTAACGCATCATGGCAGCGTCGCGTTCCGCGTCGCCCAGTTTTCCATTGCAAAATTGGCGCACCAAGTCATGCACGCGAAACCGACGTTTCGCTTCATCAGTCTCCACCAGACTCGCGTTCAACAGCGCCTCCATGATGTCACGCGACGCTTCCATCTTCCTTTCCCAAATCGAGGCGGCGGCCGGAAGATCAAAACCGGCCGGAAAAATGCCCAGCAAACTCCAGCAGCGGCGCAGCGATTGCTCCAACAGGTCGTAACTGACTTGGAAGGTGGCCACGACTGTGCCGAGCTTCTCGTCCTGCTTACGCAGCCGGGCCACCAATTCTTCCACCGGATGCAGACGTTTCTCGCTGACCACGCCAGCGAAGACTTCCAAGGCCAGCGGCAGATGGCCGCAAAGGTCGGCGGCGATGGCTTCATGGCCTTTGATGCGCGGCGAAAGCTTGAGCAGCAGTTCCCGCGACTTCTCGGCGGCAGACAATCAATGTTTTGCGTCGCCAACCCGGGCAGCGAGATTTGGTTGCGCGAGGTGACCAGCAGCAGGCAATTCGACGGCGGCAAAAGCGGCTGGATTTGTTCGGCGTTGCCGGCATTGTCCAGAAACAGCAGCACCCGCCCGGCATCATTGAGCACGGAGTTATAGATGGGTGTCAATTCTTGCAAAGTCACCGGCAATTTGGCTTCCGGCTGAAAGAAGTGAATGATCCTTTGCATGGCTTCAGCCGGTGGCATCGGTTTGCCGCCCATCGGATCAAAGCCGCGCAAATTCAGGCAAATCTGGGCATCCGGGTATCTCGTCTTGAGCCGATGGGCCAGCACCGTGGCCAGCGCCGTCTTGCCCACCCCTCCCATGCCGTGTATCCCCGCCCCCGCCCCCGACGCCGAGATCGCCGCGCCAATGTTGCCCCGCGCCGCCACCAGCGATTCCAAGTAGCTCAACTCTTCCACACGCCCCGTGAACGCATCAGGGGGAGCGGGTAGTTGGCTGGCCGCTTCAACTTTGGGCTCCATATTCTCGAGGAACCGGCGGAGATTCTCAAGCGCCTCAATCGTTCGGGGATCTTGCTCGCCAAACGCCTCGGTCGAAGAAGCAACGGCCGCGCGATGCCGTTTTTCAGCCTCGGACATTCGACCCGCTTGGGCCAGAAGTTCCGCCTGTTTTCCCAGAAGCCGCGGGATTTCGTCGACTTTGGCGACTGCCGGGCCGTTTAGAACATCTATCGCTCCCTGTAAAAGCTGAACGGCGTCTGCCGGAGGCAGCACCCCAGCGCAAGCTGTCGCGAGCGTTTCAAAAGCTTCTGCTGCTTCCAGAGGCTCCTCTTCTGAACGAGCTTTGAAGGCTTTAGTGTATCGTTCTGCAATCCTTGGCTTATTGCGGAGTTCCTCGCGGAGTTCGCTGATGCTCGGTAGTAACGGAGGTAGTGCCGCTCCCGGCACGCCCACGCCGGCAAGAATAGCCCGTACGCCCTGAAGGCGTGCCAGAATGAGCCGTGAAAGAAGATGGTAATTGAACGAAAGCCCTTGGGCACCGATGGCTGGCTCGTCTTCCACGGCCAAGGCCTCATCGAAGCTGTAACGCGGCATGTAGGGCAACGCACTCGAAGCGAGCATGTCTCGAGCGGCGATGGATTTTGGTAGCCAGTCTGAAAAAAACGGCGCAAAAACACTGGCGATGCGGTTCAGGGCTTCAGCCGCAAGATCACTCTCCTCGCGAGCGTCGAAGCGAGACAGCACCGGGATGATGGTAAGGAACCTACGGTCGTAGGGCAGTGCCCGTCGCCCTTTGCGAATGCCATGGGCGACGCGCTCGCACCACTGAATGTTCTGCTGATTGGCCGCGAACAACAAAACGACTAGATCTGGCATTTGGATGGTGCAGATGCCACTTAAATCCGTCAGCCCAGTGCGGGAATCAACAAGGATGAAATCGTAGTCTTTCTTCCACTCATGGCGAAGGGCTTCGATGATATCACCACCGCTTCGTTTCGCGAAGAAAACAGTCCAACTGAATTTACTCAGTTGCGCGGAATAGTTGGGATCATCCTCGCCACTGCTGAGGAAGTCTACCTTCACGCCGTCAGGACCGACGCGCGTCCGCACAAAGTCTGACCACGGGACGAGGCGGTCCTTTGTAGAACCGTCTAAAATTGCAAGCAAGCCTCCAACAGCCTTGGGTTCAGAAAGGGAAGGAATGCCACGAGGGCTGGAGCGAGGCAAGGCCCGGAAGTAACGATCCAATCCTGGGGCTTCTAAATCCCAGTCAATACAGAGAACACGCTTTCCAGCGCGAGCGAGCAGCACCGCAATGTTGGCAAGCGCCATGGATCGTCCGACACCTCCCTTGAAGGAATAGAAGGTGATCACCGTCCCAAGGGGCTTTTGAGTGGTCGAAGATTCTGGCTGGGAGGGGTTCATTCAGACGATGAGGCGAAAGGGTGCCGGTGCCGACAACGGCTTGGGGTCAAGCTGTGTCAAGAAAACACCTCCGGTAAGGTTTTCCCAAGCGTCACAGCAAAACGGGACGCGTGGCAAGGTTTGTGCGATCGTCTTGGCAAGTGTTCTGAGATTCTGGTTAAACTCAGAAGCTCGCGGCGAACCCGTAGGAAGGTCGGGATCGGCGAACTCTTCGAAATCATGATACTTAACACGACCGATCAGATCAGGAAAAGAAAGTCCATCACCCAAACGAACTGGGATAAGGAGGCCGTAGTTCTCATTGTGGCCCACCAAGTTGATGATCTCCTCGCGTTCGAGTATTAGCGCCATCTCCCGACGGCACCACTCGCGATGGAAGTAGTCGGCAGAGATAAGGGACAACATAAGTTTGGAGCGAGCGACCTTTCGTTTCAGCACGTTCTCCCAACGAGCACCTGTCTGAATCTGGTCATCCACAAAGATTTCCAGCCTCCCGGCCTCAAGCTGTAAATAAGCCTTTAGCCGGGGCACAAACGTTCCTCGCACCCACGGTGACCAGAGGTCGCCATGAGCGTAACTAACGAAAACATGATGTTCGTAGGCCATGTCTTATTGGCAATGACAGCAATAGCACGATCCTGTCACCACGTAAAGTTCAAAAGCATTTTCCACGATATCGTTAGATTTCGCTTCCATGCCCTTGTGAGGCTTTGCTGGGTTCGATGTCGCACTTCTTCACCGGGTGATCGTCGTCCATGATGAAGACAAGAATCGTCTTTCCTCGTTCAATGGCCCGATTGAATTCCATCTCCGTTATGGAAATATCGCTGCCTGGAGGCGTCCACCCATACCGCCAGGCATAAATGCCGATGTAAATATTCGCCTCATCCACCATTTCCAGCGAAGCGGCCACGCCTGACGCGTCCCGCGCTGGAAGATGCTCCATCCCAATCGGGTGAACCTCTGCGCTCAAGCAGGCCTCGAATGCCTGCTTTCGGTGCTCAGGCAAATCCAGCGCCGTGCTGCTGATCATGGCTTTTAACATGTTCATCGCTCACCCAAACCAAGCCTAATCTTCAAAATCCTATTTGACAAGCCCAACCTGACATCTGCGTCCATCCGCTCGCACCTCTGGTGCGCTTCCCGATGTTGTTCCATCTTGATCTGCGGGCAATTCCGGATTCCGTTGCGCCTTTGCCTCTCTGCGCTGCAATCCGTCAAAGTCACGCATTTTCGCGAGGCTTTTACCACGGATCACAGGATTAAAGTCGCGCTGTCCGATTCAATTCCTAATCCGTGGCATCCGCGAAATCCGTGGTTCAATTCTTTTTGGTTGCGGCTCCGCCGCTCTGCGCCCTCTGCGTCCTCCCGTTTAAAAATTCTGCTCTTCTTTGCAATCAAGCCCAAACTCCGATTTCTGCTTTCCCATTTCTGCTTTTTGCTTTCCTTCAGCAGCCCCCCGCATTTCGAACCAAGCCAAATCTCCTGTGCGTCCTCTGCGTCCTCCCGTTTAATTCTTCCCCCGGCCGAAGGAGTCAACAATAGTTTTGGCCGTTTTTGCGGTGTCTTCCTGGGCGTTTCTTCAACCGTGCCGTTGAACTGTCGCGGGGGTCGCCGCCGTTGGGATGTTGCCACTGGCTCAATTTCTCCTCAAATGCCCCGCCCCGCGCGCGCTTCCAGCAACTCCTCGCCCAGCTTCGGGCTATTTCGGGATATTTCGAGCTATTTCGAGATACTTCCAGAGGACGATCTTCCGCCTTGCCCTTCATTTTTTTCCTTCTCAACGGCGGCGTCTGGCCGGTCAGCCGGCGACGCGCTCGAAATCAATGAAGCCGCGGTCCGGGTTCACGCCGGTCAGGCGCACCTGGACGCGGTCGCCTAGATCCAGTCCGCGTTCGCCCCGGATGATCCGGCCTTCGGCCGGGACAGTGAGGAGCCGCGCGTAGGTCCCTTTGGGCGAAGCGCCGGTGACGATGGCGTCAAATTGGCGGCCGATTTGCGAACTGAGCATGGCAGCCGCCGCGACCTTCTGCATGAAGCGTTCCACCTTGCGCGCGGCGGACTCGCGGTCGGTGCAATGCGCGGCCAGGCCGGAGAGGTCCGATTCGGAATAAGGCGCGGCCGTGGCGCTGATGCTGGCCTTCAAAAGCCGTTGCATCACCAAATCGGCGTAGCGCCGGTTCGGCGCGGTCGAATGGGTGTAATCGTTGACCGCCAGCCCGAAATGCCCCTCGTGCTCGGTGCCCGGATGCTCGACAATGTATTCGCCCGGACCGAGCGCCTTCAAAACGGCGAGCGAGAGTTCGGGAAAATGAATGGAATCGGCCTGGTGCCGGAGTGCCAGGAAATCGCCCAACGCCCGCGGGTCCGGCTCGGCCGGCAGCTTGCAACCCGATTGGGCGGCGATGGCCTGGATGCGGTCCCAGCGTTTGGGCGTCCGCACCACCCGGCGCAGGCAGGGAGAATTGCGGGCGCGCAGGAAGCGGGCCATGGCGACGTTGGCGGCGATCATGAAACTTTCGATGATGTCGCGCGCCGGATTCTCCTCCAAAACGGCGAAGCGTTGCACCTGATTATCCACCACGACGGGAACGCTTTCCACGCCGCCGAGGGTGAGCGCGCCGCGTTCGAGGCGGAACCGCTTCAATCGCTGGCTGGCCTCCTGCTGCAAGCGCAATTGCTCGCACAGGCCGGCGGGGGCGGCGCATTCACAGGGGGCGCCGGATTTGCCGTCCAACCATTGTCCAACCTGGTCGTAGTTCAACTTGGCCTGATTGCGCAGGGTCGCCGTGCCAACATCGGCGCATTTGACGTCGCCGTCGTTGTCCATGACAAATTCCATGATGATGGCCGAGCGGTCCGCGTCCTGGCGGAGCGAGGTCAGATCGGTGGAAAGCCTTTCGGGCAGCATGGAAAAAACGGGGCCGCCGGTATAAACGGAGGTGGCGTTGTCGCGGGCGTTGAGATCGGTGGCCGATCCCGGCTTGACCACGGCATCCACGTCAGCGATGCCGACCCGCACGCGAATGCCGCCGTCGGGCAGGCGTTCAGCCCATTCCACCTGATCGAGGTCGCGCGAATCGGTGTTATCAATGCTGGACCAGAGCAGCGCGCGCAAATCGCGGCCGGCGGGGGCGGGAACAGAGGCATGGAGGGCGTTGACCTCCGCGAGCACTGGCGGTGGGAAATCCGGCTTGAAGCCTGCCCGCGTCATGGCGTTCCTGGCCGCCTGCTGAAAATCAAAACCGGATGGAGGAGGATTCATGGGTTTATTTGCCTGCTGCCTTCCAGTCCACCTCCGGCCAGCCTTGGGCGGTCCAACGGAGCGGGAGGATGGCGAGGGTGGAAGCGCCGCGCCGCGCGGCATCGGATTCAAAGTGGCAACTGAACCAGCTTTTGCCCTTGTCCACTATAATTCCCGCGTGACCCGGCCCAATCATCCCTCCGGTCGTATCCAGAAACAGGCTGCCGCCGCCATCCAGCATGTTCACGCCGTTCTTGTCCAGATACGGCCCCGTCACCTTTTTGCTGCGGCCCACGCGGATGTTGTAGGTGCTGTCTTCGCCCCGGCAGCACATGCCCCAATTGACAAACAAATAATACCAGCGGCCGCGCTGGTAGAGGTAGGAGGCCTCAATGGAGTCGTAATGAGCCAGGAACAAAACGGGGGAATCCGGGGCGATGCGCTGGCCGGTCCGCGGATCCAACTGGATCATTCTGATGCCGCTCCAGAAGGAGCCGAACGAGAGCCAGAGACTGCCGTTGGCGTCGTGGAACACGGCCGGGTCAATGGTGTTGAAATCGTCCCCTTTGCCGGACTGGATGACCATGCCCTGGTCGGTCCAGTGATAGGCCGGGTCGTTGGTGTCCAGGGTGGGGTTTGTCGCCAGACCGATGGCGGAGGTGTTTTTGCCGAAACTGGAAGCCGAGTAGTAGAGGAGATACCGGTCGCCGAGGTGGATAATATCCGGCGCCCAATACGACATGCCGCGATTGGCCGGCACGGCTTGAGCAATCCAACCGGGCGCATTGGTGAAGACACGCGGCCCCCGCTCCCATTTCACCAGGTCTTTGGAATGATACGACATCACGCCGCGCCCCGTGAAAAAAACCCAGAACTCGTCCTTGCATTTGACAATGGTGGAGGGGTCATGCACGAAAGCATCCCGGCCAATGGACGCGCCCAGCGTCGCCGCCGCCGCGGAATTCGTGGAGGCCGCGGCGGGCGGCGGCGAGGCAGCAAAGGGCGAGCATGAAGCCAGAGCCGTGACAACGAGGATCAGCAACAGAGCGCGAAAAGATTTTTTCATCATGGCCCCGGATTTTGAGGGTTTTGGCGGGTCGCGAAGGAAATCCCGTTGAGCCAGATCGTTCCCGGCTCGGCCATCGTGATGACCATGCGGCATTTGGACCCGGGTTGACGGACGTTGAGGGCGAGAGTGTATTTTGTCCAGGCGCCGCCGACCTCCGGGATGGTGGCGCGCGCGCGGATCTTCTGTCCGTCGCGGCTTTCCAGCGAGACCGTCAGCGCGAAAGTTTTTCTAGCTTCCGTGCGGGCGTAAAACGTGAGGTCGCGCCATTGGCCGGGCCGCAAGTCCGCCGCCGCGATTTCGAGATGGACGATGCCGGCGCGCGCGCCGGAATTTTTGACAGTGAGCCGCAACGAATTTGTATTTTGTTCATCCCGGGGCGAAGCGGAGTCGAGCGCGACGCCCACCGCGGCCCCCCCTTCCGCGAGGGATTTCCAACCAGACAGATCGTCAGCCCGCGCGAGGCGCGTTTCCGCGGCAAGCGCGAAAACGAAGATGGCCAGGACTCCTCTGAGAACCCTCTGCAAATGTTTTGGCGACGGATTCACGTTATATTGGACGATGAATGGGCCGTCTCCGGCCCGTCAACGGCACGTGCTGATGGCCGGGAAATTATGCCGCCCGCCCGTCGCGCGCAAGGGCAAACCGGCGCGTGGGAGGGGTTCCAGCAATTGGTGGGGCGCTGGCCGGCAAAGCCATGAGTTTGTAACCGATTTGTCACCGTCCCGCCGTTGTGCGGGAGAGGAGTTCTGGGGGATGATGGGGGTGTGAAATCAAAAATTCTGGTGGTGGATGATGAGCCGGATGTGCTTGATTTGGTGAGCTACAATCTTACCCAGGCGGGGTTTCAGGTGGAGACGGCGGTGGATGGGGCCGACGGGTTGAGAAAAGCGCGCTCGGTCGCGCCGGATTTGATCCTGCTGGATTTGATGCTGCCGGAAATGGACGGGCTGGAGGTCTGCAAACTTTTGCGGCGCGACCCGAAAACCAACGGCATCCCCATCGTGATGCTGACGGCGCGCGCCGGGGAAATTGACCGGATCGTGGGCCTGGAGCTGGGGGCGACCGATTATGTGCCCAAACCGTTCAGCCCGCGCGAACTGGTTTTGCGTGTTAAGAAGAGGCTGGAGGAGAGGCAGGCGGCGAGCGCCCCGCGCACCACATTTACCTTCGGGCCGCTCCACCTGGACGTGTCGCGCCACCTGGTGACGGTGAAGGGACGGCGGATCGAACTGACCGCCACGGAATTCAAACTGCTCTCCATCCTGGCCCAGCGCACCGGGCACGTGCAGTCCCGCGAGCAATTGTTGCGGGACGTCTGGGAATACGAGACGCACATTGACACCCGGACGGTGGACACGCACATGCGGCGCCTGCGGGAAAAGTTGGGGGTGGCAGCCAAGTATCTGGATACGGTGCGGGGGGTGGGATATCGGTTTATGCCGGAATGAAGTCGAAATAAGTCGAAATAGGTCAAAATAGGTCAAAATAAGTCGAAACCGGTCGAATAAGGTCGGGATTTGCCGGTCAGGTCCAATCTTAGTTCTGTCAAGACTAGTTTAACTCTCGTCGAACAGGGTCAGAATTTGCAGGTGAGGTCCAATTGCAGCAATTGGTACTGCTTGATGGGGTTGACCTGGGGGATGTCTTGATTGCTGCCGCCGGTGCCGAGTTTGTCGTTGATGCGGGTGGCAAAGCCATAACGGATGGTTCCGATGACCGCGTCGGTGAGGCCGTAGGCGAAAGCGGAGTAAAATCCCTGGAGATTGCCGCGGCCCTCAAAGAAGTCGGAGTCCAAGAGGTTGGGGTCCAGGGCGTATTGTTCGACATGCTGCCAATAGACGCGGGCCTCCCAAACATTTTTCTTGAGGGCGGAGCCATAAGCCAATCCCAAGTTCTCCCCGTTGCCAATGGCGAAGCCGAATTGATAAGCCGTGTTGTCATATTTTTGCAGGGCAAGCGGATGGGGGAGAAAAGCCGTTTTCGCCGCCGCCACCGCCGCCTCCGCGCGCTGGGCGCCTTCCAGGTTCTGGGCAAAGTCGCCAAAAAACCTGGCGTGCTGCCGGGCGATCTTGAAGTTGAACTCGAAGGGGAAATCTATGACCTGAAGGTTGTTGATGCCGGTCTGGTTGAGAGCGAATCCGTCATTGGCGCCGGGTTGATTTGCCCCAGGAACGGCAACGCCGGGGAGGCCATAGCCGCTTTCGCCGACAAACACGTCCGAGAATCCAGGGGTGGTTGTGGCCGCGCCGGGGGCGGTGTTGTTCTGCCCCCGGCCGTCGTAATTATATAGGGTCGCAGCGACTTTCAGGGACATGTCTTTGTTCAGGTGATAGATCAGGCCGCCCTGCCATGACAGTAGGAAGGGAACACTGCTGTGCTGGCCGATGGCAAAAGCCGGGAAAAAGCCCGGCGAGGTCCGGACGGGATTGTCGTCCGCGTAGAGGAATTGGCCGAAGTTGGCGAAGAAGTCCGCCTCGCCCACGGTGTATTTAAAGCGTTCGGCGGCGCCTTCGGGATTGATGTCGGAGTCCCAGAGCATGGGGGTGACGTAGAGGGGGTTTTGCATTTTGCCGACGGTGATGTCGGCCCAGTCGGCCGGCCGCCAGCCCAGATAAATCTGGCCCAGATCAATGCCAGCGGCGGATTTGCCAAACGGCCCTTGATAAGGCGCCCCGCTGGTGGAGGCGCCAAAGGTGACCCAAGGGGAGCGCGGGTTGGCCGCCGTTTCGAGGCGGAATCCGTAATAGAAATTGTCAACCAGATCACCGCGCAGGCCCAAGCGCAGAGCGTAGCGGAAGCGGCCAAGGTCCACCTTCCCGTTGGCCAGAGTCTGGACCTGGCGATCCTCGAAACGGAGGCGGATGTCGCCAAACAACTCGGCGGTTTTGACGCCGTTGCTGATTTTCCATTTCGTGAGGGAAACGTCCGCGTTGTTGGTGCGGCTGGCTTCCAGCTCCGCCTTGACCTTGTCCGCTTCGTCCTGGGTGACATAGCCTTTTTTGATGAAGAGATTGAGCAGGGGGTCGGAGGATTGGGCGCAAGCCGCGGTGGCCAGGGCGAACAGGGCCAGGATGCAGGAGGCTCCTTTGAGCCACTTGTAAAATTGCGTTCCTCCGGCAGCGGCAGGGCGCAGGCAGGCTTGGTTTGACTGGGGGAGCGGCTTCAAATTTAGCATTGGGGCGATGGTAGGGAAGGATTGTGACAATTTTGTGGATGCAATGTTACATTCGTGTGAATTGAGGCCGCTCCGGGATGAGAGGGAAGCGGCTCCGCCTGGGCGGTACAGAAAAAGGCGAGCCTTGTTGCCAGGGAACCGATTTCTCTGGACAAGGCCCGCCTTTGCAAAGGGAGGTCAGTGAACTCCCACGCTATAGAAGCGATTCGGATCGGTGGAGGTTTGCTGGAAGGAATCCACTTTTCCGTCTCCGATGACCACAGAGGAGTTGGTCGCCCAAGTATGGATGGGCGACAACAGCCCGGCTGAGTTTGTGTAATAGAGCGTGTAAGTTCCCTGACCGACGGTGGGGAAGGAAACGGTGCTGGTGTTGCCAGCCACGCTCAGGCTGACGGTCGTAGCCGGAGGACCGGCGACAAAAACCATCGTCCCCGCAGGCTCCAACTCAAAGTATCCAAGATACTTTGCCGGCGGCTGGGTGCTTGTGCTATCGGGGTAGAGTTGGTACAGGTCGGAGCGCGAAGGCAAACCGGCCGTGTCGAAGTCGGACGGGGTGGTGTTCTCCACATCCCCTTGGAAGGTGTTGAGGTAGTTGCCCGATGCCCCCAAGAATGATCCGGCGTCAAAGCCGTTTCCCGCGGGCACGAGAGTGGTAGTGGCCGTGCTGTTGGTGACGCCATAGGTGCTGCCGCTGTATTGTGAGCCATCCACCAAGATGGAGTTTATCTCGGTGGCGGTAGCGCCTTGCGCGCTGGCGCTTCTGCGCACCCAGGCTGTCGCCGGAGTCGCCGGGTCAGTGCGGGGCGCTGTGACCCATAAGGTTGAGTTGGGAACGCTGGCATCCCCGCCGTCGCCGACGTGCAGCACCGAACCGGCGACCGACCAACTGAGGCTGGTGAGGTCGCCGGAGAAGGCGGAGTTAAGCAGGGTCGAACTCAGTTGGCTGACGGGTTTGGTGGTGCCCGGAGTGGCGGTGTAGTAAGTTTTGGCCTGGCCGAGGTCTATCTCCAGGACGTTATTGGCGCCGGTTTTGCGAAAAGACAGAACCAGATCGCGATTGGTGGTGATGAAGACGGGGGCTTGGGCCTGGACATTTTGCAGGAGCAAAAATGAGGTGGCAACGGACGACAGCAGGACTGCCATTCGATGAGGATTTAATTTCATAATTTTGATAAGTTCTTGGGCACAATCTTTACTAATCCCGGCCCAGCGCGGGCAAACGCGCCGCGCCGGTTGGAATGAGATTAGATACAAGTCAGTTTCCGTAGGAAGGCGTCACCAATCCGCCGTCGGTCGGCCGCGAAACATGCATGGAGCCATAGAGCAGCCCGGAGGAGGACGGCGCATCCGTGGCAAAGATTTGGCCGGCGATCTGGTCGGCCACCTGTTTGCCCAGAGAGGAAACGGTTCCGTAGTTTTGCCGGTAATCCAAGTGTTCATAGCCCCAGAAGGTGTAGCGTCCCTCCTGCACGGCATTGGTGCTGTAGGAGACTCCGTTCCACTGCAGCTCGGTGGCGCCACCAGCCAAGGCGTTGTTGGCGTCGGAAATACCGACATAGCTCAGGTAATATCCACCAACGGCCGCCAGACTGTTGCCCGTGAATTTTAAGACTGCGGCAACATCGCCACCACTAGAGTAGCCGCCGTGGCCTTGGGTGTACAAGATGGTGTTGATCGTCTCCTGCGGGTAAAGCTCCTGGCCGGTCATGGCCGCGCTGTTGTTGGCAGTAAGGATGCCGGAGCTGTTGGTGGGCACCCACTGTTCCACCGCGGTGAAGACGCCTATGCCGCTTTCCGCAAAGGTGGTGAGGCGGGTGCCTGAATCAGCGTCACGACCAATGGCGAAAATTAAGGTGTTTTCGTCGGCATTGTTCCCGGTGAACAGGGCCAGGGGGAGCGAGCCGTTGAGCCAGAGAGCCTGGGCCAATTCGGGAGTGATATTGGTGTGAGTCCCAAAGGCGGCGGCAGCGCCATTATTGATCAGCCACTTGAACGGCACGATGCCCACAACCTGGTCAACCAGAGCCGGGGTTGGGTAAGGCGTGGAGGATTGGTATCCATCCGACATGCAGACGTCAGGGACGTAGGGCGGGTCGTAAAAGACAGGATTATTGCTGGTCCCGGTGGTGCTTTGCGGAGTGTTGTTGGTCAGCCAAGTCGAGATGGGAATTTGCTGCGAAACGGTTTGCACTCCCCCCACTGAACCGGTCCAGGAAGTCTTGATGATGACAGAGATGTTGTTTGTTTTGGTGTGTCCGGTGAAGATGGCCTGGTTGGCGCCGTTGAGGCTTGACCCGCTATAGCCGGCAGTCCAACCGGTCTGGAGTATGTCCTGGATGGCGATGTGGGTGGAGGCGCGAAATGCGGTCGAGCCGGTGAGATGAATCACGGTTTGGGCGCGGACGATGCCGGTGGTGGACAAGGCGAGCAAGCCCGCCAGTAGTGTTTTTGGAACTTTCATGTGCTTTTATTCGGTTACGTTATGTTTGTTCAAATTAAGGCGGGAAGAATGTAGCAAAGGCGGAGCAAGGCGCGCATCATGGTTCAGGACACGCTTAGAATGGATTGGGACACGGGGTGGATTGGAGATAAGATGCTGGCAACCAACGTGGTATGATTGCCGTGAAGCACTGTGGCTGCTTGCGCCAGAGGTTGTTGCAAAGACGTAACTTGAGAAAGGACCGCGCAACCACCTAAATGCGCCAGCAAATATGAGAAAGTTGCCGAAACCGTGGATTGGCCTTGGCGCGCCGATAGCCGTTCTGTGCCTGCTTGGCGCCATTGGGGAGGCCCACGCCGGCGGCAAAATCGTCGGCTGGGGCCGGAACGATTACCAGCAGGCCACAATCCCCGCAGCCGCGACCAATGCGCTGGCGGTGGCCGGCGGATTGTATCACAGCCTGGCGTTCGAAGCGGACGGCAGGATACTGGGATGGGGCGACGATTCGGACGGGCAGACAAATGTTTCCTCCTCCGCGACCAACGTGATCAGCATCGCCAGCGGGGGGTATCACGGCCTGGCACTGGGGTCCAATGGGATCGTGTCGGCCTGGGGCGACTTCTCTTACGACCAGACGTCCGTTCCGGGCGATCTGACCAACGTGGTGGCCATCAGCGGAGGATTTTATCACAGCCTGGCGCTCAAAGCCGACGGCACCGTGGTGGCCTGGGGCAACGAAACCAACAACCTCCGGGATGGAGTGGATTATGATCAAGCCCTGGTGCCCTCTGGCTTGTCGAACGTGGTGGCGATCTCGGCCGGCGGCTGGCACAGCCTGGCCTTGATGGCCGATGGGACCGTTGCCGCGTGGGGACTGAACAGCGCCGGGCAGGGCACGGTTCCGCCGGGCCTGAGCAATGTCGTGGCCATCGCCGCCGGGGGCGCGCACAACCTGGCGCTCAAAGCCGATGGCACCATCCTGGCCTGGGGCGACAGTGTTTATGGCCAGACCAATGTTCCGGCCAGCGCAACCAATGTTGTGGCCATCGCCGCCGGGGGCTGGCACAGCCTGGCGCTCAAGGCCGACGGCATTGTTTCCGCCTGGGGCGACAACGATTACCCCAATGGGAATGGCACAAACCGATCCTATTCGGGGCAGGCGACCGTTCCAACGAACTTGACGAATGTGGCGGCCATTGCGGCTGGGGGCTGGCACAGCCTGGCGCTCCTCGGCGCCGGCCCTCCCGCGCGCAACGTATCGTTGACAAACACGGCCTGGCGCACCAACCAGTTCAGCATCTCCCTGCCGACACAAAGCGGCCGGGTATATGTGCTGGAGCATAAAGATTCGCTTTCAGCCAGCAACTGGACGGCCACGCCGCCGCAGGCGGGAAATGGCGGATTGGAAAAACTGACCGATCCGGCGGCCAGCGTCCCGGAGCGGTTCTATCGCGTCCTGCGGTGGTGAAAGGTTGGCGGCGGCCTGGGGGGCGCGCCTGAGTTAAAGCGCTTTGCCGGCTGTCATCGCCGATGTGAGCCGTTGAAGGCCAATTCGACAATCAGAGCAGGCTCGACCAAACTCCAGACGCCGCGCTTATTCCAGACCAGGACCCTTTCATGGACAGAGCCTCGTGCTGGAAACGAACCAAACTATGGGTGACCACTATTCCTATGACCCTATTATATCATTGCGATGCCTTAGCTTATAAAAAGCGAACAGGAAAAGAGGCGTCAGCATCACGGCTACGAGAATTACTAAAACAACTTTCCGCCGATTGAAGGGTTTTTCACTGGCTTTGGCACCGTATTCCTTCATTATCGCAGCCAAGCTCATGCCACTCGGATATGTCTTTCCATTAATTTTCCCGAGTTGCACCGCGAGGTAGTCTGCCAATTCTCTCTCTGCGCGCGCTGCCTCCGGCTTGTTATGTGATACTTGAGCTTTAACCAAGTTTTTCCACATTTGCCTATTGGTTCGCATCTCGGCTTCGGCCTGCTGAAGCATCGGATTCATCGCTCTGGGTGAAGGTACTGCATTCGTGCCGCTGCCGATGAGCTCGGGCATCGAAGGGGGCTTGGGAATCGAAGAAAGATTAAACTTTGGACCGTTTCCAAATATAGCCAAAGTATTGCTCAATAGAGCCAAGTTTGTATTGTACATTGACCGCAATATCGGCGGGAGATTCGTTTTATTCAGTTCACCCTGATAAAAGGCAATCCGCCGCAGAAGATCTGTTGCCATTGAGCCTGACGGTGCAACCGAATTGGTTCCATTATCATGTGCGACGACTTTACTGGCATTGGTAATTCGATGAAAGTTCGGGGGATCCGCCGGAGGCGGGGGTATGGGGAATGCCAATTGAGGCTGACCCTGCACCACAGCAGGTTGAGCCACAGATTGATCACATAGACCTTCCAGAGGGGAAGCCACAACCAGCGAAACGGCGATCATCGCTGCACCCTTGCTTTTTCTAACGGCAACCCAACGCCGCGAAAGCGGGCTTGCCATGCTCGTAACACTGAGCAACTTGGGAACCATATTCAGCAGTATGCAAAAAAATTTACGCCTTCCTTAAGAAAATTGCAATCTGTAAACCCGTCAGTGTAAATCCTTCAGTCCCACATAACCGCATATCATCGTTTTCTGCGGGCATAGCGCATCTGGTTCAACAAAGAACCGACCGCACCCAAGTCCAATCGTTGGCCGATCCAGTTCAAACTTTTTGTCGTTTCCTCACGCATAAAACCGGAAGCTGGGGTCACCCATTGTTTGGTGCTATTTGATTGATGTTCGCCTTGGAAAAACCACGCAAAAACGAACCAAACTATGGGTTGACCCCGGGCCCCATAAGGGTTTGATATTCAATGCCCTTCAGGGTTGTGACGACTAAATGCGGCTACCCAAGGTAGGCCCTCTCGGCATCGGGCCAACCTTGGGCTGAATGATCCAATCCCTTCGGGATTGAAGAACGGCCTCGTTCCAATCCAACAGCACGCAAACGCCTGCCGGCTTTACGCCATTGAACGGAGAAGCGGGGCGGCGGTTCGTCTCCACCGACTGGTTCGGCGATGTCAATTCTCCGTCTCAAGCCGATAAAAGCCGTGCCCGTTCGTTCGCAATCCGGCATCAGAAACGCGATTGGTGCCACCGTTGCCCAGAATGTTCGTGAAAACATTCGCCCACTGCAGCCCCGTCAAATCGGCGCATTGTTGGACATTGTAGAGGACGTTGGAATGAGAGGTCCACGCGATCTCATCCGGCGCGCTGCGAATAAACATGACCGGCTTGGAGGGGGCGGTGGCCGCATTGTGGCGGAAGGACCGCCAGCGGCTGCTGCCATAGGCCGAGTCGGTCCCCTCGCCAAACCAAATCTCTGGCACCGTCCCCCAGTCGCCGCCGGCGGCGATGGCGCCGGTCATGACCAGCGTGCCGTCCTGATAGACCCGGATGGGGCTGCCGACCACGGACGGCGTGTCCACCTCGATCCGGTAAAGGTGGTTCGTGTCATCGGTGTTGACGGCGGCGGTCCAGCCGCGGGTGGTCATGTTGAGGGTCAAGTAGATGGCGCCTTGCTCGAGGCCCAACAGGCCACCGATCCCGGAACCCGTGGTGAAGTAAACCGTCACGTAAGGCCGCCCCGCTTTGGCGGAATAGCCTGAGAGGCACTGGATCTCCGCCTCGATGACGAGTTGGGTCGGCATGGTCAGGTTGCTGTAGTCGTACAACGTGTAATCGGCTTGAGCCGGGGTCTGGATGAGCAGGTCTGTCCCTGTAAGGACAGGCTGGACTGGCGCAATGGTGTTGTCGTTCCATAGCACCACAGATGGGTCAACCTGATCGGGAAAGACTCCCCAGGACGCCCGCCAGAGGTACTCGGCTCCGTCGGTTCGCAAGAGGGCCGTCAAATAAAGAATTATGAACGCGCCGGCCCGGACAACTGACCGGCTTGCTTCGTGTGTTTTCATGGTATTGCTTTCCATTTTATGAACGCCGAACAATTAATATACAAATCAATTTTGAGGATTTTGAAGGGAGCGAAGCTGGGCGGAAAGCTGGACGGAGTGGGCCGCAACCGACCAGACGAGTGCGACGGGAATTTGCACCAAGATCGGTATGAGGCACGGAAACCAGTAATGCAATTTCACAAAACACAAATAATCCAGCAGCGCAATCAAAATTGCCGAGAAAAGTGCCAGCATGACCGCCGGAATGGGCCGGAACAAGACGAGGCCAGCGCCAAACAGCACCCCCAGCAAGAGGATGATGGTCCGCTCGGTTCCCCAGTCCAAACGCCGCAAATAATCGCCGCGAATAAGATTGAGGCAGGCGGTGGCCTGAATCCCCACGCCGGACATAAATCTGTTCTGCGGAATCCAGGAATACGGACTGGTATATTCATCCTTTCGGTTGCCCACCAACTGCGTCTGGAGCCGCTCGCCGACGAACACGACCTTGTTACTGAAACAACCGGGCGGCACGTTTGGGTCGGAATCCGCCAGCGCCTGGTAAAGGCTCACGAACGGAAGCGTCATCATCTCAGGACCGTAGTAGTTCATCCAAAATGTGGTGTCTTGCAGAGTTTTATTCGTCAGTAGCGTTGGATCGGCGAGAGTCGCTCCCGCCCACGCCTCACTTGCCATCGGAGTCGGAGACGATTGGCCGGCGTATTTCGTGGTGGGAAGGTAGCTGCGAATTTCCAGGTCCTGGTCGGCAAAAACACCATCCAGGCCCAAGTCGGCCGCGCTTTCAGCGAAGATTTTCGCAGGGGGCATCAAGTGGATTTCAGTTAGGACATGCGGGCCGTAGGCCACAGTTGCCAATTCGGCGCCAATGACGACGTTTCCGTTGGCTTCCATCGCTTTTGCGAAGGCCTGGTCCGTCGCCGGGTCCATCGCATCGCTGAAAATGATGTCGAATACAACCGCTTTGGCGTGATCGGCGGTCAATCGCGTCAGCAACTTTGTGTAATAGCCGCGGTTCCAGACTTCCGTGTATTTTTGATGGAGCTTCTCGTGCGAGGCGTCATCCAAATAAACAATCACGACTTCCTTGGGGAAGATGAACGGGCGGAATTTGAAGGGAAGATCGTAGCTCGCCAACACCAAACCGTCACCCAAGGGCGTCGTCAGACAGAGGTAACCGGAGCCAACTGCGAGGAACGCTCCGAAGATGGCGGCTTTGATCCTGGCTTTCATCGTGTTTCAGGTGCGGATATTGCCGGATATTGGCGGCATCTGCGCACTTTGCCAAAATGGGATTTCATGTCGAGGAGAAACCTTGAAGCTGAAGCTGGGGTCACCCACAGTTTGGTGCTATTTGATTGATGTTCGCCTTGGAAAAACCGCGTAAAAACGCAAACTATGGGTTGACCCCGGGCCCCATACGATAGCCGGCCTGATCCTGTTCGTAGTCGGACTGACCCTGTTCGCCCTGTTCGTCTGTCCGTGAAATGTAGATGGCAGAGATGTGACCCCATTATTCTGACGGCGACGCAACACGCGCTCAAGATGGGTCCGAATTACGGCCAAACCAGGCGGTAAAAACCTTTGTCGTCCGCGACCGGGATTTGGGCCTGGCATTGGCCATCCACGATTGTCACCTGGCATGTTGCGTCCGTCCAATTGGCGGGATCGAGGTCTGGATTCTGCTGCAAACGCCAACCGGCGGACGACGGCCAAGTGAGCGTTAAGACGGTGCCCTCCCAATGGAAGTCAAGCGGCGCGAGGTCGGGCGGCAGGGTCAAGGCGAAGACGGTTCCCTGGTCGGGGGTTGACGCTTGCCCTCCCATGAAGGTGACGCCAAAAATCGTTTGGCCGGACATGACGAGGTTCATGCCCGGGGCTTCCAGGTACTCCGGATATTTTCCGTCGGCTCCGGAAAAGGTATGGAGGACGGTGAAGTTCGAGCCGTTGGTGTCGAGGGAGAAGAGGGTTCCGAAAGCATGACTGCCGCCGCGGCTGGCCGCCCCGTACAATTTGCCGCCGGACAACAACAAGCCGGCATCGGGGTTGGCGCCATCGGTATTGTTGACGGATTCGTGGTTGTCATAGGCGCTGAATTCATAGAGGACGTGGAAATCCGAGCCGCCGTAATTGACCTTGAAGATGGTGCCGTGGTTGGCGGCACCGCCTTGGGCGGTGGTGCCGTAAAGAACGTTGCCATCCAACACCAGCCGACCATTGGGAGAGGAACCATCCGCGCCGTTGAAGGTGTGCAGCACCATGTATTCGGTCTCCGATACGACGCGGTAAACAATTCCGTCGTCGCTCGCCATCAATGTCCCGTACAACGCGCCCGGGACCGCCAGCAACGAACCCGACGGGTAGGCCGCATCGGGAAATTGGCAGACGACCCCAGCGTTAAAACCGTCGCAGCCGACGGCGAACAAGGTTCCGCCGGTTCCCCAGTAGGGAGAGGCGGAGGAGATCCAGGGCATGGTGATTCCGCAAAGGGAGTTGTTGAAGGGGGCGAGGTCCACCACCAGGTTGTGCCCCATATCGCAAAAGACGCCCGCGCCGGAGCCGTCGGTGTTGACGCCGAAGAGCGAAGCGTCGAAATTGGTGTATTGGAAGGAGGCGAAGCGGTAGAGGGGGACGCAGAGGGTGCTGCCGCAGAGCACGAGGTCGCTGCCGCGGTCGTAATTACTCTCGGCGGCGAAATCATGGACGCAACCGAAGCCGGACCCGTTGGTGCCAATTTTGTATATGACACCGTATCCCTTGCTTCCGCCGCCGCCGGTCGCGCCGTAGAGGGTGTCTCCGGACAACACCAGGGGGCCCGGGTAACATCCGTCGGTACCGTTGAAACTATGGAGCACGGTGAATTGCTGGGCGCGAGCACCGGCGGGGGCGAGAAAGAACAAGGCACTGAGGCCGGGGAGGAGGAGAAGCAGAGCGGACAGGTCACGGTATTTCATAACGGCAGGCGATTGGGTATTGGGGACACCTTGAAAAATCCTGGCGGGCACACCAGAGGAGCTGAGTCTGAATTGAGCAACACAATCCGTTCCGAGCTTTCACTGTTGCCAGCAGGCCGTTCATCACCGTGCATTGTCGCAGATATGGCGTGCCGGCCGCAATCCACGATATTTGCGCGCGATTGCGCAAAAAGAGGTCCGTCATCAAAACAGCAGGGATGGATTTTGAAGAAGAGGATAGTCAGTGATCGGACTACATACAGGGCGCGTGTTTCTTCAGCGGCAAGAAAATTGGCGTCCCTGGCCGGCTTCCCTCCGGTGATCACCTGCATGAGAGGCAGGCGTTTTAGCCATGCGCGGCGGCGGTTGTTCGGACGTTTTGCAAAAAGCACATAAATCCGTCAGTCCCGCATAACCGCATATAATCTTCTTCTGCGCGCATGGCGCAGCAGGTTCGCCAAGAAACCGGCAGAACCCAAGCTCTTAATCGTTGGCCAATCCAGTTCAAGCTCATTGTCGTTTCCTCACGCATAAAACCCACTGCTCTGCGTCCTCCGTTTGCTCCAGTTCAAAACCCGTTTTTCGCCCTTTCCGTCTCTGCAATATCTTCCGCCTTCGCCGAGGCTATGGCGGACAAGGCGGGCAAAGCAAAGCGTCAGCCACGGGTGGTAGGGCAACACCGTCGAGCCGAAACTCGATTTCTTGGGAAAAAGTCACGGCTCGAAGTTGGAACAACACAGGGAAGCGCACCAAGGGTGCGAAGAGTCTCGCCCTACCTTTTCCCGTAAACCCGTCATACCAGTTCGCATAGATAATGAGAACATTCGAGGCTTGTTGAAAGAAGGTGTGTTCGGCGGGGGCGCCGAACACCGCACGCGAAGGCGAGACGGAACAACAAAGGGCTGGCCCGCAGCGATGCGGGCTGCGCGCCCCAGGCCACGGAACGCCAGGAGAGGCCGTCGTTTCTACCGATTATCTGGGAGAAATGCTCTCAGGCGGGGCGTGGCAGCAACTCGGTTTCAAACCCAATCACGCCCGCAATCAGCAGGAAATGGCTGTCAAAGGTAACCAGGGTCGCCTGATGGTGGCGGCAGACGGTGGCGATGAGAAGATCGGCAAAACCCGCCGAGACACCCGCATCCTTGCATTGCTGCCCGAAGAGGGTCGCGCTGCGCCACAAGTCGGCGGGGGTGGCGAGCATGGGAACGGTGAGGAGGCGCTTTTCCACTCCCGCCCTCTCCGATTTCGGAGAAAGGCGGAGGAGTTCAAACCACACGGGTTCACAGAGGGCGGCGAGATGGCGGTTGACGGCTTCGTGGGCCACGCGGCGGATTTTGTCGGGAGTGCCCGGGCGGAGGTGGTCAATCCAGACGCAAGTGTCCACTAGGCATTCCATGGGTTTTCCTCCCGCTCCCGCTTGCGCGATCTTTCCCAGTCTGGAAATTCCACGCGGAATTTGCCCGTCATGACTTCATTGGAAAGTTCGCGACGGCGGCGGAGCATGAGTTCCGCGGCGACAAACTTGACGACCGCCGGGCCTTTCTTTTTTTCCGCGGAAAACCGCATGATGTCCTTCAGGTCCTTTTCAGGAATATCCACCGTTATTTTCATACTATTATTGTATAAGAATATGATTATTTGTCAATGAAAACAGGATTGCAGGATCACTTGCGGGCGGCCGGGAGGAATGCCAAGCAACGCCATTGCGTTGCAATGGAGATGTTTACGCAGTTTTTCTGAAGCGTCCCGAATCGAAGGCAAAAAAAACCGGGCTAAGTGATCAGGGGATGATCAAGAAGCCCGGGGAATTTTCGAATTTAGTACAAATGTAGTATTAGGGGTTATCCGGTCGCAGCCTGTACCTAACCGCAACCGAAAGCATAAAGGGCAAGAAAGAACAAATTTACATTTTGCCCCGCAAAAATCTCAAAACTAACCTTGCCGATAAGAAAGCATGAATCGGCCCAATAGTCAAGACCTGGTTTGAACTATTTTTGTTCAAAGAAAAATTCACAATTTTTTTCAGATTCCTGTTTACACGGCGCGCTTGATTGTTAGTATCGCCCTGGCGGTGGTGAGCCTCCGCCGGTGGAAGGAAAATCCATGAAAAAAATTGACGCCATCATCAAACCATTCAAACTCGAGGAAGTCAAAGAAGCCCTGGCGGGCGTGGGCGTGCAAGGCCTGACCGTTTCCGAAGTCAAGGGCTTCGGCCGCCAAAAAGGCCACACGGAGATTTATCGCGGCAGCGAATACACCGTGGATTTCCTGCCGAAAATCAAAATCGAAGTTGTGCTGGCCGACGCGCTCGTGCCCCAGGCTGTCGAGGCCATCGTTCGGGCCGCCAAAACAGGCAAAATCGGCGACGGGAAAGTTTTTGTCAGCAACGTGGAAAGCGCTGTGCGCATCCGGACCGAAGAGTCCGGCGAAGAAGCGCTGTGATTTAGACCCCTTTGCGCGTGGAGCGTGGAAGGGGAAGTTTGTCTGTGGAAAGTGAAAGAGACCTCATAAAACACCCCAAAATAGCTCGAAATAACTCGAAATAACTCGAAATAGCCCAAATACCCCAATGAACACTCCCAAAAGCGTATTAGAACTGGCGCGCAAACAGGGCGCCAAGATGGTTGATATCAAGTTTGTGGACACCTTCGGAACCTGGCAGCATTTCACCGTGCCGATTTGCGAGTTGACCGAGGAAGTT
>Ga0182027_10003936_pt1 | contig 23277 bp, 17 predicted proteins | sample 712E1DmetaG_FD_121300 | JGI IMG/M metagenome (GOLD analysis project Ga0182027, IMG submission 121300) | Permafrost microbial communities from Stordalen Mire, Sweden - 712E1D metaG (Illumina Assembly) | ecosystem: Environmental > Terrestrial > Soil > Wetlands > Permafrost | place: Sweden... | reverse complement strand
TGGATATTTGCCGTGGGAAGGTGATTGGCCGCCGATAATTATCGAGGCACTGGAAGGTGGCCTGGTAAGTTTTGGCAGGGCAATCTCTTTTTCCGGCGGCAACGTGCAGGTGGAGTCAGACGGGGCCAACAGCGTCGTAGATTTGTCTGCTTTGACGGTGTTTTATGGTGGTAATGGATCAGAGTTGTTGGCGACCAACGGCGGGACGATTTTGGCCGGGCAGTTGGGAGTTTTGAACGATGTGGGGATACTCTTGGACGTGAGAGGCACGCTCGTGTTGAGCGCGGTCACGAACATTGATAGCTCCAGCTTTTATTTGAGTGGCGGGGCGACACTTTCACTACCGAATGTTGTCCACTATAACAACAACAGCGCCTACAACAGCCCGGTTTTTCAAGCGAGCGGACCGGGGAGCGTACTTGCTTTGACCGGGCTGACCAATGTGATCAATACGGTTCAATCCTTTGGCAGTTACTTCCCGATGACGATCCAGGCGCTGCAAGGTGGCCGGGTAAACTTGGGCGGGCTTATCTCGATTGACAGCGGCATAGTGGGCGTACTGGCCGATGCGACCAACAGCGAGGTGGATTTGTCGGCATTGACCTCTTTTTACGGCTTAGGAGGATCGGGGTTGCAGGCGACGGATGGCGGGACGATTTCACTGGGTCACTTGGGTATCCTGAACGGCGTGAGCCTTGCCGAGGACGCGGTCAGCACGTTAAACTTGAGCACGGTGACGAACTTGATAGGCAGTTCCGTAACGGTCAGCAGCACAATGAACTTGAGCGCAGTGACCGACTTGAGCGGCAGCACGCTGACTGTCACCAACGGCGTGCTGACATTGACCAACCTAGTGAACATTGACAGCGCCAGTTTGATAGTTATCGGCGGGGCTACGCTATCGCTGCCAGCGGTGACTGGCTATTACGAGGGAGGCTCCTCGGGTTTTGAGTCGAGCGGCGCGGGAAGCCTATTGGCCCTAACAGGGCTGACGAATGTGACCGGGTCATCATCTTACGGCCCCATTCTCTATATCTCGGCACTTAACGGCGGCCGGTTAAATCTCGGTAGGGCGATTTCCTTTTCCATTGTTCCGGTGTCGGTGTATTCCGACGGGGCCAACAGCACGGTGGATTTGTCTGCGTTAAGCGCGTTTTACGGTTCTACCAATGGATTGCTTGGCCTTTCGGCTTTGGCGGCGCGGGAGGGAGGAACGATTTCGCTAGGCCCAGTCGGCAGCCTGAATGGGGTGACCCTTGTGTCGGACGGGACCGGCACCGTGAACCTGAACGCCGTAACCAACATGATCGGCAGCAGACTGATAGTGACCGGCGGCGCGTTGACATTGACTAATGTGGCTAACATTGATAACGCCCAAGTGTTTGTGTATGGGGGGATACTCTCGCTGCCGGGAGTGAACAACTACATGGCAGGCTCCGTTTTCGGAGGCTATTGGAGTGTTTCAGGGGCGGGAAGTGCGCTCAGCCTGCTATGTTTGACGAATCTGACCAGTGATGCACTGGTCAATTATCCGATGCAGATTCAGGCGTTGAGCGGAGGGCAGGTGCTTTTGGGCAATCTTCAAGCCATTGCAAACGGCAATGTTTCTGTCCTTTCCGATGGAACTGGCAGCACAATCGACTTGAGCAACTTGGAAGCCTTTGTCCTTCAGAACGGCCAAGGCAGCTTGACGGCCCAGAATGGGGGGGCGATTCTCCTTAACAATCAAGCTTTCCTGCTCGCCAATGTGGCGATTGACATTCCCTTCGGCAATCCCCTCTTGCCGCCGACGCTGGCACAATCACCGACGCTAACCCTCTACGGCACAGCATGGCGCAGCTACAAGTTACAGGAGATCAACCCGCTTCAATCTGGTGGTCCCTCGACAGTGCTTCTAATTCCGTTGACCAACAGCTTCCAGGATGTCGCGTACGCGCCGCCGCCGAACGCCGCTTTTCTTGTCACGGACTTTGTTGCCAATCCACCCATCCTGCAACTTATGTTGACACCTGACAACCAAGTCCAGTTGGTGCTTTACGGGGTGACCAACGCGACTTATCAAATCCAATCGGCCACCAACTTGGACGCCCCGATTACCTGGACGCCAATCACCACGGTAGCGATGACCAATGCGTTTCGCATCTTCCCGGAAACGCCCCACATGTCGGTAATGCAGTTCTTTCAGGCCAAGCAGCAATAATCGGACGCTTCAAATTCGGAATCATTTCGGAAGGGCCAATTAAAACGGATTCCCCGACGCTTCCATCAAATCGCCTTGCAAATCCGTTTCTGTCGCCGGCCCCACATCAATGTTGTCCGCTTCCGTGGGCCGGGATTCTTCCCAACGCGCTTCCGCCGCCTCATCCAGATACGGAAACGGGTCTTGCGCAAACTCCCGCAACACCCTTGCCGCCACTCCGCTTTCAAACTGGCCTTTGCCAAATTCGGCACAGGAATGGCAGCGGGACGCTGCCAGATCCCGCCGGCGGGACGTCCCGCGCTACGTAGCACAGCCCCGAAAGCTTTCGGGGCTGCGGGTTCGCGGGGCTTCCCAGCCCCGCCTTGTTTCCGGCTGATTTGACAATGCGTGGTGGTGTCAAGGTGTGCCCCGCGTGATCTGCAGGTGGCTTGGCGGCGCGGCTTGGGAACTTGCCACTGGCGGCGAAAATGCGATATTCTCTCCGTCCCGTTGGCGGCGCGAGTGGTGAAATGGCAGACACGCCAGACTTAGGATCTGGTCCCGCAAGGGGTGGAGGTTCGAGTCCTCTCTCGCGCACCATTGCCGTGCCCATTCCAGCGGCGCCGCAATCACTGCCGCATCGCCAGCCAACGGATGGGTTCATGGATTCCTGATTTCGACTCGGCCTTGTTCCGTCCAATCATTATGGCCGCCGGGGATGATGTGAAACTTGGCCGAGGGGAGGCTGTCCGCCAGTTTCTTCGCGTGCCGGATCGGGATGATCGTGTCTTCCTGCGCGCCAAAAATCTCCACTGGACCTTTATACCCCGATAGCGAACGAATGTTGTCCCAGTTCTCCCGCAGAATCAGCCCCACGGGGAGAAATGGAAAATGGTCCGCCGCGGCGCTTTGGAGCGTGTCGAAGGGAACGACCAGCACAATTTTCTCCGGCGGCTGCGGCTGATTGGCCAGCGCGCAGGCGGGTCCGCTTCCAATGGATTCCGCCATGACGCAGATTGGGGTCTTTGGAAACGTATTTCTCAGCAGCAGAAAAGCCTCCGCCGCCGCGGCGTCCAGGGACGTTTTGGACGGCTTGCCCTCGCGCGCTCCGTAACCCGGATATTCCAGGATGAAGACCGAATCGCGCGCGGAGAAGGATGGAATGGCGTAGGCCCGGTCTGCCGCCTGGCCCGCGTTGCCATGAAGCATCAGCCACACATTTTGCGGCGCCGGCACTTGCCGGGAGTATCCAATAATTCTCCCCTCCTTTTTCCAAGCGGTCAGGCCCGTGTCGAGATGATGGTGGCTGGGAAAAAACAGCAGCTTTCGCTGCATGACGGCGCAGCCCACGGCCAACAGAACATAAGCGCCCAGGAAAAGGACCAGCAGGTTCATGAGTTTTGGCTTTTTCATCCTGTCAAACCTCCAATATGCGACGGCCGCATCCCTTATTGAAACAAGAAAATCCAGCGCCCGCATATTGATCGTTCCTGGGTGGCACGGGCGACTCGCCCGTACCGCCGGGCCACTGGCCCGGCGAAAGGCCGAATACAACCATTGGCGAGAACGGTGCGTCACTTCCGATTCCGGCCGGCGAGTCGCCGGCCGGCACAGGCGGGTCGCCTGTTCCACCCAACCAATAGGCTGCCGGGCAGGAAATACCCGGGCTGCGCGGGCCGTTGCGGGCTTGCATTTGCCGCAGATTTGCTCCAGACTGCCCCGAACCGAATCATCCATTATGAAAACCTTGCAACATCTCGTCCGCCTTCTCGCCTGCGCGGGAGCCGTTTCCACCTTGACCGCCCAAACCGCCCCCCAAACGCCGAGCGTCATTGCGCCCGGTGCGAAACTGGAGAAGCTGTCCGGCGATCTCGGGTTCGCCGAAGGCCCGACCTGCGACCCCGCCGGCAATGTGTTTTTCACCGACCAACCGAACAACCGCATTATGAAATGGAGCGTGGACGGCAAGCTCTCCACTTTTCTCGAACCGACGGGACGCGCCAACGGGATGAGTTTTGACGGGCACGGAAATCTGATCACCTGCTCCGACGAAAAGACCGAGGTGTGGCGCATCGCCCCCGACGGCACGCACACCGTGCTGGCCGGGGAATTCAACGGCAAACACCTCAACGGCCCCAATGACGTGTGGGTGCGGCCGGACGGCGGGTTATATTTGACAGATTGCTATGACCACCGCGCCTACTGGAGCTGGAACCAGCGCCCGCAAGACAGCGAGGAGATCTATTTCCTGGCCGCCGGCGGCAAGGCCCTCCAGCGCGTGACGACCGACCTCGGCCATCCCAACGGCATCGTCGGCACGCCGGACGGCAAGACGCTCTATGTGTCCGACATGCGCCCGAGCACCACCTTCGCCTATGACATCCAGCCGGACGGCACTCTGACCAACAAACGCTCCATCTGCGCCTTCGGCTCCGACGGCATGACGCTGGACAACGAGGGCAATTTGTACATGACGGGAGCCGCCGGCGTGACCGTTTTCGACAAGACTGGAAAGAAGCTCGAAGTCATCCCCGTGCCGGAACGGTGGACGGGCAATTTGTGTTTCGCCGGCCAGGACCGCCAGACGCTGTTCATCATGGCGAGCAAAGGCCTGTATTCCATCCGCATGAGGGTCAAGGGCGCGAACCCGATGAAGTAGCTTTTGCGCGTGACAACAAGGCACAAAGGGCCGGACGGCGGCGCGATGAAGAATCCCGATTTGCCGGGACTCTTCCGCTTTCCCATTTTCCGCTTTTTCCGATGCTTGGGCGGCTGGCTGCTGTTGGCGCTGCTCGCCGGGTGCGCGTCGCCTGGCCCCCGAGTCCGTTACCTGGAGGAAATGCAGCCGGCCAGCCTGACCAACCTGGCGGCCTATCGCGCGGACACGAACCTGGAAATCCGCATCCCGCTCCGCGGCAAGGATGCCTACGCCCACGCCAATTGGCCCCGCGCGGAAGCCGGCGGGACCAATTATGGGCAACGGTTCGCTGTGCTGAGTTTCGAGACGGAAAAACCCGGCACGCGCCGGGCCGCTGTCAATAGAAACAACCAGGTCGCCATCCGCGACGCGCCCCAATGGAAGCAGTTGGTGCAAAGAATCTTCTCCGGCCTGGCGCCCGCCGCGCCGGGGCACGGCGTGCTGCTGCTGGCCCAGAACGAGGAGATCGTCATTTTCCGGGACATGGCGGGCAAAGTCAGCGAGGTGAAGTTGGAAAACAAATCCCCGGAGATCGTGGTGGACCAGACCTATAATGACACGGATTTCTCGCGGCTGGCCATCCATCTGCTCGAAACCGGCGTGCTCAATCTGGACCAGAGCCAGTGGCAGTTCTTGTTCGTGACAGGGGAAAATCCGGGCTTTGTTTTCATGGACTTGCGGCAGCGCCTGGTCGTCTTCCTGGCGTATCCGGGAGACCCGGAGACGCAGGAACTGCCGCCCGTCTTCGCCGTGCGGGCCTTGAATTCGCTGCTCATCCGCAGCCTGTTGGTCACCGCTGTCAAGAATCCCTGCACCCTCCTGGCGCGCGGCTTCTGGCAACTGGGCACTTCGGGCGCCGCCGCCATCGCCCCCGGCCCGGAAAGCCCCGCCGGCCCGCCCCCGCCGCTCTCCACCGGACCGGGTATGGACCTGGCGGCGTGGGAAAAGGACCTCGACCAGATGATGTCGGCGCGGCGCTACCCGGGGAAGATCGAGTTGTTGATTGACGGGGAGAAGTTCTTCCCGGCGCTGATCCAATCGGTGGAAGGGGCGACCCGCAGCGTGGACGCGCAGGTGTTTATATTTGATAATGACGATTACGCCGTCAAAATCGCGGACCTGCTGAAGAGGCGCTCCGCGGAAGTCAAGGTGCGGGTGCTGATGGATGACGCCGGCTCGCTCTTCGCGGGGAAGGTGTCCCCGGCCGCGCCGCCGGCGGAGGACTTCCAGCGCCCGGCGGACATCCAGGGGTATTTGACCTCCGGTTCCCAGGTGCGGGTGCGGGCCTCGGCCAACCCCTGGCTGACGTTGGACCACCGCAAATTGTTTATTATTGACGGACGCCAGGCCTACCTCGGCGGCATGAACATCGGACGCCAATACCGCTACGAGTGGCACGACCTGATGGCCGGCCTGACCGGCCCGGTGGTGGGACGGCTGGAAAAGAGCTACCGGAAGGCCTGGGCGCACGCGGGGCCGCTGGGCGATTTCTCCTACGCCTGGGCCATGCTCTTCCCGCCGCCCGCTCCCGCCAACAGCCGGATGCCCGGCGGCATTGACATCCGGCCCCTGCGCACCGCCACCTTCCAGGCGGACATTTACCGCGCCCAATTGGAAGCCATCAACCGCGCCGGCAGTTATATCTATATCGAGAACGCCTATTTCGATGACAACACGATCCTGAGCGCCCTGATCCAGGCGCGGCGGCGCGGGGTGGACGTGCGGGTCATTTTCCCGGCGGAAAACGACAGCGGCATCATGCAGACCAGCGACCAGGCAACGGGAAACGAGCTGATCGAAAACGGCGCGCGCGTCTATGTCTATCCGGGGATGACGCACGTCAAGGCGGCGATTTACGACGGCTGGGCTTGTCTGGGATCGGCCAATTTCAACAAGATGAGTCTGCACGTCGGCCAGGAACTGGACGTGGCCTTTTCCGACCCGGTCACGGTGGACCGCCTGAAGCAGGAGCTTTTTGAGACGGATTTCAAGCGCTCGCGGGAATTGACCCAGCCGATTCCGCTGAACTGGTTTGATTCCTTCGTCAACGCTTTTACCGGCGAGCTATGAGCCGCCAAGACGCAGCGCCCCGCCAGATGCGGCAAACCCAGAAGGCAGCTTGTCCGGCGCACACGAACAGACGATTTACGGCATTGATGCGGGTTAATAGACTGATTGCGAAGGGTTTACGTGGGCTTTGGGGGTTGGTTTTCCGCGAAAAGATGGAATTTGGGGAGGGAGGCGTGAAAGGGGGAAAATGGGGGTGGCGGGGCGGATTTTGAAAAAATGGCAAAAAAAGTGAAAAAACCATTGACAGAATATGGGTCCCCCTTTAGTTTTGCATCAGGTTACAGGCTTGAAATAGCAAAAATCATTGGCCCCGAGGCCTTTTCGCAAGCGAGAGGGCTGGGGTTAATGGTGTTTTGTCGTTTATGCACAGTCAGGATGGGGCATATTTGCTTTTGCCCATGTAGCTCAGTTGGCAGAGCGCGTCCTTGGTAAGGACGAGGTCATCAGTTCAATCCTGATCATGGGCTCCAGTTTTAACCGAATGAATTGTCAGATTTGATAACAAAACAAAAAAACACAGGAGAGCTCAATGGCAAAAGAAGCATTCCAACGAACCAAACCGCATGTTAACATTGGCACCATCGGTCACGTTGACCATGGCAAGTCCACCCTGACCGCCGCCATCGTGGAGGTGCAGAGCAAAAAGGGCATGGCCACGCCCAGGACTTACGCCGAGATCACCAAGGGCGGCACCGTGCGAGATTCCACCAAGACGGTGACGATTGCGGTATCGCATACGGAGTATGAATCGCCCGTGCGCCACTATGCGCACGTTGACTGTCCCGGCCACGCGGACTATGTGAAGAACATGATCACCGGGGCGGCGCAGATGGACGGAGCCGTCCTGGTGGTGAGCGCGGCGGACGGCCCGATGCCGCAAACGCGCGAGCATATCCTGCTGGCGCGCCAGGTGGGAGTGCCGGCGATTGTGGTGTACCTGAACAAGATTGACCTGGTGGACGACCCGGAGTTGATTGACCTGGTGGAAATGGAAATCCGCGACCTGCTCAACAAGTATCAATTTCCCGGCGACACCACCCCTGTGATCCGCGGCAGCTCGAAGGATGCGCTGGAAGGCAAGCCGGAGGGCCTCAAGTCCATCGCCGACCTGCTCGACGCGGTGGACAAGTTCATTCCGCTACCTCCGCGCGAAGTGGACAAGCCCTTCTTGATGTGCATCGAAGACGTGTTCAATATTGAGGGCCGCGGCACGGTGGTGACGGGCCGGGTGGAACGCGGTGTCTTGAAGAAAATGTCAGACGTGGAAATCGTCGGCTTGAAGGAAACCCGCAAAACGGTTGCGACGGACATCGAAATGTTCCGTAAACTGCTGGACAGCGCCAGCGCGGGCGACAACGTGGGCGTGCTCCTGCGCGGCATCAAGAAAGACGAAGTGGAGCGCGGCATGGTCCTGGCCAAGCCCGGTTCCATCACGCCGCACACGCAGTTCAAGGCGGAAGTGTATGTGCTTTCCAAGGATGAGGGCGGGCGGCACACGCCGTTCTTTTCCAATTATCGTCCGCAGTTTTATTTTCGGACGACAGACGTGACCGGCACGGTGACGCTGCCGGCCGGGGTGGAAATGGTGATGCCTGGCGACAACATGTCGGCGGCCATAGAGTTGATCGCACCGGTGGCGATGGAAAAAGGGCAGCGATTCGCCATCCGCGAAGGCGGGCGGACGATCGGCGCGGGCCGGGTGTCCGAGATTGTCGTATGATGTGAAGGCGGAAGCGGCCGGGACCGTTTCCGCAGAGAATTGTCCAAAGAGGGACCACTCTACGGCAGAGGGCGGTAGCTCAATTGGTAGAGTAGCGGTCTCCAAAACCGTCGGTTGGGGGTTCGAGTCCCTCCCGCCCTGCCAGGACGAAAGGCGAAGAGTCCATGGAGAACAGTGAATGAAGAGTTTAAAGCGAACAGGCAATGGGGCACCGGGGCGGAGAACGGGAAGACGGGATTGGAGGGGTGGCAGAGTGGTCTATTGCGACGGTCTTGAAAACCGTTGTGCGGGAAACCGCACCGGGGGTTCGAATCCCTCCCCCTCCGCCAAAGAAATTTGCTATGAATAAATTGATATTTGAATCCTTGGGCCTTGTCGCCGCCATGGTGGTGTTTGTGCTGGCATTGCGGGCGGGCTATTTCCTGAAGATTTCCGCCTATTGGGCGGAGATGATGGAAGAGATGAGAAAATGCACCTGGCCGACCTGGGACGAATTGCTCGGCTCGACCGTCCTGACCACGGTGTCGGTGGCGATCATCGGCGGATTTACGGTCGGGGTGGATTATGTTTGCTCCAACATCATCAAGCTCATCATTTGAGGATTTCGCATGCCCAAGAGCCAATGGTTTGTCATTCATACTTTGTCCGGCCAGGAGCACAAGGTCAAAGAGAACATTGAAAAACGGATCAAGGCCGAGGAAATGTCTGAATACATCAAGGAAGTGCTCGTCCCGGTGGAGAAGGTGGTGGATGTGCGGGGAGGCAAAAAAACAGTGACCAACCGCAAGCTGCATCCGGGCTATGTGTATGTGGAGATGACGCTGCTGGACGAGCAAAACCGGATTTTGGAGAAACCCTGGTATTTCATCCAGGATACGCCGGGGAAGATCGGCATCGTGGGCGGAGACCGCCCCCTGCCGGTGACGCCGGAGGAAATTGCGGTGATCAAGGAACAGATTTCGGAATCGGAAGAAACCGAGAAGCCGAAGGTCAGTTTTGAAGCGGGCGAGACGGTCAAGATCAATGACGGGCCGTTCTTGAATTTCAGCGGGGTGATTGAGGAGATCGAGCCGGACCGCGGCAAGCTGAAAGTGACGGTGAACATATTTGGGCGCAATACGCCGGTGGAACTGGAGTATTGGCAGGTGGAGAAGGCGTAGCGGGAGGAGTGGAGTGATGGAGTGATGGGGTTCCTCCAAGTCTCCATCACTCCAATACTCCAGCACTCCGTTTTGGGGAGTGGGGCAGTTGGGGCAAATGATTTGAAGATAGAGATTTTTTTATGGCAAAGAAGATTACAGGACAGATTAAGTTGCAAATCCCGGCCGGGCAGGCCAATCCGGCGCCGCCGGTGGGGCCGGCCCTCGGCCAGCAAGGGGTCAACATCATGGCCTTTTGCAAGGAATTCAACGCCACCACCAAGGACCAGTCCGGCATGATCATTCCCGTGGTCATCACCGTGTTTGCCGACAAGTCTTTTACTTTCATCACCAAGTCGCCTCCGGCTTCGATTCTGCTCAAGAAAGCAGCCGGCATCGCGTCCGGCTCCAAGGTGCCGAACAAGGAAAAAGTCGGCAAAGTGACGCGCAAACAGGTCCTGGAGATCGTGAAGATCAAGGCCAAGGATTTGAACGCGAACAGCGAAGAGGCGGGGTTCCGGGTGATAGCGGGAACGGCCCGGAGCATGGGAATAGACGTTGTGGAATAACCTAACGCGGGAGAGTTTCGTTTGCGCGAAACTCACATGCACCGCTCATAAACTATGCCAAGCAAACGATACAAGAAAGCGCTCGAATTGGTGGATGGCAACAAGACCTATCCCCTCAAGTCAGCCGTCGAAGTTCTGACCAAGTTCCCCAAGGCCAAGTTCAACGAAACCGTGGACCTGGCCTTCAAGCTGGGGATTGATCCCAAACAGTCCGATCAAATGGTCCGCGGCACCGTTCCCCTGCCCCACGGCAGCGGCAAGGTCGTCCGCGTCCTGGTTTTTGCCCGTCCGGGCACGGCGGCCGACGCCGCCAAAGCGGCCGGGGCGGAATATGTCGGATTCGAGGATTTGATCAAACGCTGCACGGAAGGGTGGTCGGATTTTGACGTGGCGATAGCCACGCCGGCGGCGATGTCGGAAGTGCGCAAGCTGGGCAAGGCCCTCGGGCCGCGCGGCTTGATGCCCAACCCGAAAACCGGCACGGTGACCGACGACACCGCCAAGGCGGTGAAGGAAGTCAAAGCCGGGCGCGTCGAGTTCAAGGTGGACAAGGGCGGCAATGTGCATGTGCCGATAGGCAAGGCCTCCTTTGCGCGGGAACAATTGGTGGAAAACGCGCGGGCGGTCATTGAAGCGGTGGCCAAAGCCCGGCCCCACGCGGCCAAGGGCCAGTTCATCAACAGTTGCACCTTGTCCGCCACCATGAGTCCGCCGGTGCGGGTGGACATGAAGGAATTTCAACAAGCGGCCTAAGCCGGGAGGAACCATACCATGCGCGTCGAAAAGCAAAGCATCAGCAACGAGTATCTCAAGCGTCTCAACGCCTCCCCATTTTTTATCGTGGTGGATTACTGCGGCCTGAAGGTCGGGCCGATCAACGAATTGCGCAAGCGCCTGGGCAAGGCGGGGGCGGAAATGCATGTGGTGAAAAACTCCCTGTTCCGTCTGGCGGTCAAGGAGGCCGGGGTGGTGGATTTGGGCGCCGCGCTCTCCGGCCAACTGGCCGTGGTGACCGGTCCCAAGGATGTGTCCGCCGCCGCCAAGGTGGTGAAGACCTTCGGCGTGGAATTCGCCAAACCGAAAATCAAGTTTGGCTACTTGAAGAACCAGCGCCTGGAAACCGCCGACATATTGGTCCTGGCTGACTTGCCCTCCCTGGAAGTGATCCGGGGCAGGCTCCTGGGAGTTCTGCTGGGGCCGGCCACCAAACTGGCGGTATTGCTGAACACACCCGCCACCCAGTTGGCCCGGGTGCTCAAAGGCCGGCAGGACAAGCTGGGAACGCCCGCGCCGGCATAATCGGCCCGGGCACAGCCGGATCCGTCGCATCCGGCAGACAGGACCAATACCTGACATTGCACTGGAGCAGCTAACAATTTCGTTTCCGTTGAAGAAAATGGAAACGGAGCAACAACAATAACAAAGTAAATCGTCGGACCGGCTTGCCGGCCGGCACAATTCATCCGCGGCTGCGGATGACGACGAGACTGAAAGGCCATTATGGCAGATATCGCAAAAATAGTCGAAGAACTCAGCGCCTGGTCGGTGATGGACATCGCCAGCCTGGTCAAGGAACTGGAAGCAAAATGGGGCGTGACCGCCGCCGCCCCCGTCGCGGCCGCCGCCGCGCCCGCGGGAGCCGCCGCGCCCGCCGCGGAAGTCAAGACGATGTTTGACGTCATCCTCGTCTCGGCCCCGGCGGACAAGAAGATTTCCTGCATCAAGGCGGTGCGCGAAGTCAAGGCGGGCCTGGGGCTGGCGGATGCCAAGGCCCTGGTGGAAAGCGCGCCCAAGGCAGTGCTGGAAGGGGCCAACAAGGCCGATGCCGACGCGGCCAAAAAGAAGCTGGAAGAAGCCGGCGCCAAAGTGGAAGTCAAGTAAAAGCAAACACAGGCTGTTCCGGGGCGGCGGGCGCAGGCCCGCGCCCCGTTTGGATTACAGCCAACCGCGAGATTTCTATCAGAAGTTTTGCCATTGTCAAAGCAGCGGATACGGCTGCGCGTTCCGGGTTGCCGGGACGCGGCCGGTTTGTCGTTTCCATAAACCAGAAGCTGGCTGGAGCCAGCCATTGACCGGAGGTCGAAAATGCCATCACGAACAACAGAACGCGTCCACTTTGGAAAGATCAAGGAGGTCATTGCCCCGCCGAATTTGATCGAGTTGCAGACCAATTCCTACCGGGAGTTCCTGCAGACCGAGTCTCCGCCATCCAAGCGCAAGAACGTGGGATTGCAGGCGGTCTTCACCGAGGTATTTCCCATCGAAAGTTACGACGGCAAATGCGTGCTGGATTTTCGCGCCTATGAAATCGGCGAGCCAAAACACGACTGGCTGGAATGCCTGCGCGAGGGCATCACCTTCGGCGCGCCGCTGCATGTGACGTTTTTGCTGAAGGAGGAAAAGGGCGCGAAAGAGGAAAAGGTGTTCATGGGCGAGCTGCCGTTGATGACGCCGCAGGGAACCTTTGTCATCAATGGCGCCGAACGGGTCATTGTCAGCCAGTTGCACCGCTCGCCCGGTCTGGCCTTTGAAGCCAGCCAGCATCCCAACGGCAAGACCCTGCATTCCTTCCGCATCATTCCCGACCGCGGCTCCTGGTACGAGGCGCAGTTCGACACCAGCGACATGCTGTACGTCTATCTGGACCGGAAAAAACGGCGCCGCAAATTCCTGACCACCACCTTTTTCCGCGCGCTCGGCTACGGCACCGACGCGGACATTCTCAAGCTGTTCTACGAAATCGAAGAATTGAGCGTGAAGGAGGCCGAGAAACTGGAGGACATCCAGAACAAGGTGCTGGTGGAGGACGCCGAGGACAAGGACAAGGGCCTGGTGGTGGCGCGGGCGTTCGAGCCGCTTTCCAAGGCGGTCGTCAAGCAGATCGCCGAATTGGGCGTGACCAAAATCCGGGTGGTGGACACCACGGTGGATGACGGCATCGTCATCAAGTGCCTGAAAAAGGACCCGACCAAGAACGAAGAGGAAGCGCTCAAAGACATTTACCGCCGGCTGCGCCCCGGCGATCCGCCCACTGCCGCCAACGCGCGGGCGCTGATCAAGCGGCTCTTCTTCGACCCCAAACGGTATGATTTGGGCCGCGTCGGCCGTTACAAGATCAACCAAAAGCTGGGCATCAAGGGGGGCGACTCGCGCATCCTGACCAAGGAAGACCTGGTGGCGGCGACCAAGTATTTGCTGCGCCTGAAAAAGGGCGAAGGCTCGCTGGACGACATTGACCACCTGGGAAGCCGGCGCATCCGCACCGTCGGGGAATTGCTGGCCAACCAGTGCCGCGTGGGCTTGGCCCGCACCGAACGGCTGGTCAAGGAACGCATGACCCTGTTTGATCAAAGCCTGGAGAGCATGTCGCCCCAGAAGTTGATCAATCCCAAGGCGCTCTCGGCGGTGATCCGGGATTTCTTCGGCCGCAGCCAGCTTTCGCAGTTCATGGACCAAATCAATCCGCTGGCCGAATTGACGCACAAACGCCGCTTGTCGGCGCTGGGGCCGGGGGGATTGTCGCGGGACCGCGCCGGGTTTGAGGTGCGCGACGTTCATCCCTCGCACTATGGCCGCATCTGCCCGGTGGAAACGCCCGAGGGGCCGAACATTGGTTTGATCGCCTCGCTGGCCACTTTCGCGCAGGTCAATGATTTTGGCTTCCTCGAAACGCCCTATCGCCGCGTCGAAAAAGGGCGCGTGACCAATCACCTGGATTATTTGACCGCCGACCGCGAGGAGAACTTCGTCGTCGCTCAGGCCAACTCGGCCATTGACGACAAGGGAAATCTCCTGGGCGAACGCGTCACCTGCCGCAGCAAGAGCGACTTCGTGGACGTGGAACCCATCCGGGTGGATTACATGGATGTTTCGCCCAAGCAACTGGTTTCGGTGGCGGCGAGCTTGATTCCGTTTCTGGAACACGACGACGCCAACCGGGCCTTGATGGGATCGAACATGCAGCGCCAGGCGGTGCCGCTGCTGATCACCGAAGCGCCGTTTGTCGCCACCGGATTGGAAGAGCGGGTGGCGCGCGATTCGCGGGCGGTGCTCGTGGCGGAGGAGGCGGGCAAAGTGGCCTCCGTCAACGGCAACTTGGTGGTGGTCACGCCCGACGGCAAGATGCCGGACAGCAAGAAAAAGTTGCGCAACGATCCAGCCAGCGGGATCTGGGCTTACCCCATCCGCAAATTCATGCGTTCCAACGCCGCGACCTGCATCAACCAGAAGATCGTCGTAGCCAAGGGCGACGTCATCAAGAAGGGGCAGGTCATTGCCGACGGCCCTTGCACCCAGGGCGGCGAACTGGCCCTGGGCCGAAATGTCCTCTGCGCTTTCATGCCCTGGAACGGCTACAACTTCGAGGACGCCATCCTCATCAGCGAGCGCATCGTCAAGGACGACGTGTTCACCTCCATTCACATTGATGAGTTTGAAGTCGGCGCCCGCGACACCAAGCTCGGCCCGGAGGAAATCACCCGCGACATTCCGAACCTGGGCGATGAAGCGTTGAAGAACCTGGGTCCCGACGGCGTGATCCGCATCGGGGCGGAAGTCAGGCCGGGCGACATCCTGGTGGGCAAGATCACCCCCAAGAGCGAAACCGAACTGGCGCCCGAAGAACGCCTGCTCCGCGCCATTTTCGGCGAAAAGGCGGCCGATGTCAAAGACACTTCCTTGAAAGTCCCTTCCGGAACCTACGGCATCGTCATGGATGTCAAGGTCTCCTCCAAGAAAGAGCGCGAGGCGGAAGCCAAGACCGTGCCGGAAGAGAAGCGGCACTCCAAGGAGATCCTGGACGAGCACCGGGTGAAGACCGACGAGTTGCGCGAACAATTGACGGAGGCGCTGAGCAACATCCTGCTCGGCGAAAAAATCCCCCTCGACGTCGTCAATTCCGAGACCGGCGAAATTATCATCCCGGCCAACCGCAAGATCACCAAGACCCTGCTGCGCAAGCTGGCGCAAGTCTATGATCGCATCGAGATTGATCCCTCGCCCATCCGCAACAAGATCAACGAGATCATCGGCAGTTTCAAAAAGAAATTCGACGACCTGCAAATGCAGCACGACGAGGAGCAGGAACGGACCGAGGCGGGCGAGGAAACGGACAGCGGCGTCATCAAGTCCGTCAAGGTCTATGTCGCCTCCAAACGCAAATTGTCGGTGGGCGACAAAATGGCCGGCCGCCACGGCAACAAGGGTGTGGTGGCGAAAATTGTGCCGGAGGAAGACATGCCGTTCCTGCCGGATGGCACGCCGATGGATATTGTGCTCAACCCGCTGGGCGTGCCTTCGCGCATGAACGTTGGCCAGGTGCTGGAAACCCACCTGGGCTGGGCCGCCCGGCTCCTCGGCCTCAAATTCGCCACCCCCGTCTTCGACGGCATCAAGGAAAAGGATATTCGCGCCTATCTCAAGGAGGCCAAGCTGCCCGAACACGGCAAAACCCTGCTGACAGACGGACGGACGGGCGAGGTGTTCGACCAGGAAATCGTGGTCGGTTACATTTACATGATGAAGCTGGGCCATTTGGTGGCGGACAAGATTCATGCCCGCGCCGTCGGCCCTTACTCGCTGGTCACGCAGCAGCCGCTGGGCGGCAAGGCGCAATACGGCGGCCAGCGTTTCGGCGAAATGGAGGTGTGGGCTATGGAAGCATACGGCGCGGCCTACAGCTTGCAGGAATTGTTGACCGTCAAGTCGGACGACGTGCAGGGCCGCACGCGCATCTACGAGAGCATTGTCAAGGGCGACAATTGCCTGGAGGCGGGCGTGCCCGAATCCTTCAACGTCCTGGTCAAGGAGATGCAGTCCCTGGGCATGGACGTCAAAGTCGGTTATTCCAACCCGGTGGAACAAGCGGCTGCCGCGCAAGCGCAAACCTTGAGCAGCCTCAAGTGAACCGGCAACAACAGTGTGAGGTTGAAACCGCGACTTTATCTTGAAACCACAATACCCAGTTATTTTGTCGCCCGACGCAGCCGGGACCTGCGGCTCGCGGCAGATCAGGAAACGACACAGGAATGGTGGGAAGAGCGACGGCAGGAGTTTGAGTTGTTCATCTCGGAAACCGTGCTGGCGGAAGTCAGCCGCGGCGACGCGGTATTTGCCGCGGCTCGTTTGGCGGCGATTCGGAATATCCAGGTGCTGCGCGACTCTGAGGAGGCAGCCGTGCTCACCAAGCGGCTTCTCGCCGACGGCACCATTCCGCCCGGTGCGGCCGATGACGCCATTCATTTGGCTTTGGCGGCCGCGCATAGGATGGATTACCTTCTCACATGGAACTGCCGGCATATTAACAATCCGGCATTGCGACGCCGCATTGAGCAGGCTTGCGCGAGTTGTGACCTGACGTGCCCGGTAATTTGCACGCCGACTGAACTCATGAGGATCGAATGATGAAAGCGAATGAAATTCTTCAAGAGATTTATCGCGTCCGGGAAGAACATGCGCGTGAATGCGGTTACGATGTGGACGTCATGTTTGCGCGGATGAAAGAAGACCTGAAACGGTTGGAAGCGGAAGGCTGGAATGTTGTTTCTCCGGGCGCTCCGGAAACGGCGGAACCTTCTTATTTGTTGCGCGAAGAGCCGCGCAAGAAAACCAATGGCCATTGAAACGGCTTTGACGATGGCTTGATCGCCGAATAAAGCAACGGTTAAAGATAAACTCTATGAACACCAAAGAAACAGCCCGCGAGTTGCTTGGCCTGGATAAAGTCAACCAGGTGGAGTACGTCGCCATTTCCGTCGCCTCCCCCGAAGCCATTCGGGCCTGGTCCAAGGGCGAAGTCAAGAACCCGGAGACGATCAATTACCGCACCTTCAAGCCGGAAAAAGGCGGCCTCTTCTGCGAGCGCATTTTTGGCCCGGTCAAGGACTGGGAATGTTCCTGCGGCAAGTACAAGCGCATCAAGCACCGCGGGGTGGTGTGCGACCGTTGCGGGGTGGAAGTGACCCTGGCCCGGGTGCGCCGGGAGCGCATGGGCCACATCGAACTGGCCGTGCCGGTTTCCCACATCTGGTTCTTCAAATGCATGCCCTCCCGCCTGGGGCTGGTGCTCGACATGACCGCGCGCAACCTGGAACGGGTGATTTACTACGAGGATTACATGGTCATCAATCCCGGCTCGACCCCTCTGAAATTGCACCAACTGTTGAGCGAGCATGAATACCGCGAAGCCCGCGAGACTTACGGGCCCGACGGTTTCGTCGCCAAAATGGGCGCCGAAGCTGTCCGCGAAGCGCTCTCCAATGTGGATTTGCAGCAGCAGGTGGCCCATCTGTCCGTGGCCATGACCGAAACCAAGAGCAAACAAATCCGCAAGAAGGTGGCCAAGCGCATCAAATTGCTCTCCGCCTTCCATTCCTCCAAGGCCCGCCCCGAATGGATGGTCCTGACCGTCCTGCCGGTCATCCCGCCCGATTTGCGCCCCCTGGTGCCGCTGGAAGGCGGCCGCTTCGCCACCTCCGACCTCAACGACCTCTACCGGCGCGTCATCAACCGCAACAACCGCCTCAAGAACCTCCTCCAGCTCAAGACCCCGGAGGTCATCATCCGCAACGAAAAACGGATGTTGCAGGAAGCGGTGGACGCCCTCTTCGACAACGGCCGGCATGGCCGTGCTGTCACCGGCGCGGGCAATCGCGCCTTGAAATCCTTGAGCGACATGCTCAAGGGCAAGAGCGGGCGTTTCCGCCAGAATCTCCTGGGCAAGCGCGTGGATTACTCGGGCCGCTCGGTCATTGTCATCGGGCCGGAACTCAAATTGCACCAGTGCGGCCTTCCCAAGAAGATGGCGCTGGTTCTGTTCGAGCCGTTCATCATCCGCCGCTTGAAGGAGCTGGGGTATGTCCACACCGTTCGCTCGGCCAAGAAGATGATTGAACGGCAGTCGCCCGAAGTGTGGGACATCCTGGAAGAAGTCACCAAGGGCCACCCCGTCCTGCTCAACCGCGCTCCCACCCTGCACCGCCTTTCCATCCAGGCCTTCGAGCCGATTTTGATCGAAGGCGAAGCCATCCGCATTCATCCGCTGGTCTGCACCGCCTACAACGCCGATTTCGACGGCGACCAGATGGCGGTCCACGTCCCCTTGTCCGTCGAGGCGCAGATGGAGGCGCGCCTGCTCATGATGGCGCCCAACAACATCTTCAGCCCTTCCAGCGGACGGCCCATCATGACGCCGACGCAGGACATCACCCTGGGTTGTTTTTACTTGACAGCAGAGCCGCGCGCCAAAAAGGAGGCCGCCGCCCCCATGCTCTTCGGCTCCAAGTCCGAAGTCATCTTCGCCTACAACGATGGCGGGATCAAGCTGCACACCCGCATCCGCCTGGCCAATCCGGACCAGGGCCGCAAGACCCATTACGGGGACCCGGATAAGAACGCCATCGAAACCACCGTCGGCCGCGTCATTTTCAGCGAAATCTGGCCCGAAGAAATGGGCTTCCTGAACCGCGGCGCCGGCAAATCCATGCTCGGCGAGATGATCTGGACCTGCTACAAAATTTGCGGCCACGAGAAAACCGTGGTCATGCTCGATAAATTGAAGGAACTGGGCTTCGGCTCCGCCACCCGCTCCGGTTGCTCCATCGGCATTGACGACATGATCATTCCCAAGGAAAAGGACCAGGAAATCCGCAACGCGCAAAAGCTCATTTCGGAGGTGGAAAAGCAATATCGCAAAGGCGTCATCACCCCCGGCGAGCGCTACAACAAAGTCGTGGATATCTGGACCCATTGCACCGACCAGATTGCCAAAGTCATGTTGGACACCCTGGAAAAGAACCATGACAAGGCGGAATACAATCCGGTTTCCATGATGGTGGATTCCGGCGCCCGCGGCAACCGCCAACAGGTCCGCCAACTGGCCGGCGTCCGCGGTCTCATGGCCAAGCCCAGCGGCGACATTATCGAAAAACCCATCTTGTCCAACTTCCGCGAAGGGCTGACCGTCCTGGAATACTTCATCTCCACCCACGGCGCCCGCAAAGGCCTCGCCGACACCGCCTTGAAAACGGCCGACTCCGGCTACATGACGCGCAAACTGGTGGACGTGGCCCAGGACGTCATCATCCGCATGGAGGATTGCGGAACCAACAACGGCATCTGGGTCCAGGCCATTTATGAGGGCGAGGATGAAGTGGTCAAACTCAGCGAGCGCATCATCGGCCGCATCGCCTGCGATGACATCGTGGATCCGAACAACTTGAAGAAAGTCCTCGTCCACGCCAACGAGTTGATTGACGAAGTCAAAGGCCGGCTCATTGAAGCCAGCGGGGTGGAGAAGCTGCGCATCCGCTCCGTCCTCACCTGCGAAAGCAAATACGGCATCTGCGCCAACTGTTACGGCCGCAACCTGGCCACCGGCGGCATGATCAAACGCGGCGAAGCCGTCGGCATCATTGCCGCCCAATCCATCGGCGAGCCGGGCACCCAGCTCACCATGCGCACCTTTCATATCGGCGGCACTGCCTCCCAGGTCTTCAAGCAGCCCCAGATCAAGGCCAAGCACGATGGCGCGGTCCGTTACAACGACCTCCGCCTCGTCAAACTGGAGGACGGCAGCAACATCGTCCTCAACAAAAACGGCTCCGTTTCCATTGTCAGCGACGACGGCGCCGAACTGGAGAACCACCCCGTCGTCATCGGCGCGGTCATCAGCAAACCGGACGGCGCCCGCGTCAAGGGACCCTCCGTTCACCCCACGACCAAGGCGAAAATAGACGGCGACACCTTCGTGCAATGGGACCCCTACAATGTCCCCATTCTTTCCGAAAAGGCGGGCCGGGTGAAGTTCGTGGACATCATTGAGGGCGTGACCATGAAGCAGGAGGTGGACGAAACCACCGGCCAGGAAGCCATGGTCATCATCGAACACAAGGAGGATTTGCATCCCCAAATTGTCATCTGCACCGACAAGGGCGAGCCGCTGGCCAACTACCCCATCCCCTCCCTCGCCCACATCGTGGTGAGCAGGGACGACAAGATCGTCGCCGGCACCTTGATGGCCAAGACCCCGCGCAAGTCTTCCAAGACCAAGGACATCACCGGCGGTCTGCCCCGCGTAGCGGAACTGTTCGAGGCCCGCCGTCCCAAGGACGCCTCGGAAATATCCAAAATTGACGGCGTGGTGGATTTCGGACCCAGTGTCCGCGGCAAGCGCACCATTCTGATCAAGGACCCGGCCACCAGCGTGGAAGAGGAGCACCTCATCCCCATTGGCCGCCACGTCATCGTCTTCAAGGGCGACTACGTCAAGAAAGGCCAGCAATTGACCGAAGGGCCGGTGGATCCGCATGAAATTCTGGATATCTGCGGGCCGCAGGAATTGCAGGAACATCTGGTCAACGAAGTCCAGGAGGTCTATCGCCTCCAGGGCGTCACCATCAACGACAAGCATATCGAAATCATCGTCCGTCAGATGCTCCGCAAAGTCCGCGTCAACGAGCCGGGCGACAGCGAGTTCCTTTGGGGCGAACAGATTGACAAGATCGAGTTCGAGAAAGAAAACATCCGCGTCGAAAAAATGGGCGGCAAACCTGCCGAGGCCCAGCCCGTTCTGCTCGGCATCACCAAGGCCTCCCTGGAGACCGAGAGCTTCCTCAGCGCGGCTTCGTTCCAAGACACCACCCGCGTCTTGACCGAGGCGGCGACCATGGGCAAGGTGGACTACCTGCGCGGCTTCAAGGAAAACGTCATCATGGGCCACATCATTCCGGCCGGCACCGGCTACACCCTGCATCGCCGGGTGGATTTGAAGCCCCTGGTCGAACCGATCCCCGTTGAAGAACCCACGGAAATCCTGTCCCTGACCGAACCCCTGACCGGATAGCCAACCGCCAACGCAACTCTAGCGGCGCTCCATGAGCGCCGCTTTTTTTGTGCGTGGCGCACCCCGATCCTCAGCGGCTTCTCCGCGAGAGGATTTGTTCTTATCGCCTCACAACCCAAGGCAGTGCCGCACGGCATTTTCGACTTTCGCGAGAATTGCACCGGAGATCTTACCTGCGGGCGGGCCGGCAAAGCGTGCCGGATCAAGCGACCGCAGTTGAAAACATAGAAACACTGTCTCCGTGGGCAAGCCGCTTTCCGCCGCTGGGACGCGCACATTGCCCGGATAATCGCGCGTTATGTTCTCGCCCTTCGTGCCGACCACCACCGAGACGACCAACGGAAGGCGGTTGATCGAATCTGCCGCGAACACCAAAACAGGCCGGAATCCAGCCTGTTCTCGACCCTGAACGGGATTCAGGTTGACCAAGTAGATTTCGCCGCGCCTAATGGCCATCAGATTCTCCCCAAGCCGTCTGCTTCCGTGGCACTGAACTCCGTGCTGATGCGGCTGATTTCCCTTTGCATTTCCGGATCAGCGGCCATCGCGGACAGCCCAGCTTCCCACTCGTCCTGGCCGGGACCCCAACTCGCCCGCATCTGGCGAACCAAGCGTTCCAGCAGGCTCAATTGAACCGAATGGGGCAACTGGGCGAACTGGCGTTCAATTTCGGTGTCGGCGGACGCGTTCATATCGTTGCAATAATTGTGCCGCTTCTTGCCGATTAGGTCAAGGCTATAAGCCCGGAGAACGCACGGCACGGCAGGCTGGCGACAGCGAGAGGCGGCGGGGTGGCGCCCAACGCCGCCCGCCGCCTCCGCTGGGCTTGTCTAAAGCGCATATTCCGGCGCGACAACGAAAGGGAACCTTCTTTTCGGTGTCCCCTGGCGCTTTCGATTCAAAGAGGAGCGTGGACAATCCGTGAGCCTGCGCCGGGCTGGGCGGACGCATCGAAATTGGTGCGCCCCATTGAAACCCAAAAGCAGACTCTTTGAACAGGAAACAGAGGAAACAGAGATTTTCTTTTCCTTTCTCTGTTCTCTCTGGTCGCTCCTGTTCAAATTGCTTCATCATGCGGCGATACCGTGTGGCGAACACGCCCCCGGAGAAGCGGAAATATCTGCGCAAGAGCCAACTATGGTCAGAAGATTTCACGGCCAAGCTGTTTTGCAATATCGAGTTCTGGCATGAACGTCTGCCGAAATTGATCGAGGCTCGACGGGAATTCGAGCGGCCGGTTGCGGTTGGTGGAAGCCTTTTGCCTTGGTCTCGACCAAGCGATTAAGCTTCACCATTGATTATCCTGATGTCGCCATTGAATTTATCTATTAGCGTCACTTTGTCGTGGCGGATATGTTTGGAACCATGAAAACAAGATGCAGTTCCCTCAGCCGGGTAAAGCTCTTCATAGCGTTTGTCGTTTGTGTCGTTGCATTCGTTGGGTGCCAAACATTGAATCCGTTGCGGCGTTCAGACCCGCTTGTTCGTCGTTGGCTGGAAAAGACAACGCCGTTGGGCAGCAGTTTAGCAGAGGTGCAGGCGACGGCGACACGACATGGATGGTATCATGCCCGCGCCCAAGGCAGCGACGGACACACCACGGGCACTTACCTTCGCGGAGAGCTTGGCGATTATCAAGGCTTCCCATTTGTCACGTCTGTGACAGTGTTTTGGGAGTTCGACACGAGCAACCGATTGACCGATATTCGGATATGGAAGACGACAGATGGATTGTGACCCGTCCGCCTAACTTGTTCGGCATCAGCAAGCCGGATGGCGACACGGGAACGAGCCGCGGGGAATCCACTTTGATAAGCCAGTTTAAGCTGCCTGCAACTCCCGAACATGGGCGACATCCCGGCGGGAGACGGGCCGGAGCTTCTTGCTCTCCACCGTGGCCACCGTCAAAGTGCGTCCGTCAAGCGTGGTAAATTCCACTTCGTAAGCCGCCCCGCCCTTGTGGATGTGGATCACCGTGCCGACATCGCCCGTCTCAAGCCCTTCGCCGGGCAGGTCTGCCGTCAACACCGCGCAATCATGTTCGTTGATCTTCATCAGTCCT
>Ga0182027_10003935_pt1 | contig 23279 bp, 17 predicted proteins | sample 712E1DmetaG_FD_121300 | JGI IMG/M metagenome (GOLD analysis project Ga0182027, IMG submission 121300) | Permafrost microbial communities from Stordalen Mire, Sweden - 712E1D metaG (Illumina Assembly) | ecosystem: Environmental > Terrestrial > Soil > Wetlands > Permafrost | place: Sweden... | reverse complement strand
GGGAGCAGTTGAGGTAATCTTAACCTCTAGAATGTTGGCTTCAATTGTAACAAGAAACCCGAATTGCTGGAGAGTAAACCTTCCGTTTTCGTTCTTTACAACATCTTTCAGCAGTCGTGTTTTGATATCAGACTGTCCGAATGATTTTTCTGATGACAGGAGACTGAGGCAGATTACAAGAATCAGACCCGTTGAAAATAATCTTTTCATTTTTTCTTAATTGGTCATTAATGGTTTGAATTGAACTTAAGATTTGCTGCATAATCACTTCCCTGAATAAAACATATTCCGGTATTTCAAATTTAATATTTTGCATTTAACCTTATCAATGATGCAAGACTTTTTTTTTAAAAAGTAACAATTGATTAAGGATTTAAAATCCGGACAGTTTTAACACAACAAAATCAGGTCTGATATCACCGAACATACATAACAAAAAAACAACTATTTAACTCCTAGTTTGGGTGGTTAAGGACACTGGCTTTTCTAGTAAATCCCATTATACCCTACTATATGTTTGTAATATCCGGCCTGTCTAAAATCAGGGCAATGTGGTTCTGTTTTAAAATGTTTTCTTAAACTTGAATTACTATTTTTAACAGGAAGGTTTTGTATGCAATAATTCATGAAAGCCTTGTAGAAACCTGTTGTCGAACTGATATCTGGAATTAATCCTAATAATAATTAAAACTAATTATTTTTGATTATTTTCTGCGTCTGATAAATATGAAGTCTCCACCTTCATCACCCACATTCTGTATAGTGCCGAATTGAGGTACATTCTCGCTGTTATTGATAATTGCCATCCTCATTTTTGAAAAGAGTTCTTCTGCTGAAAGATATACATTCGTGTTCTCTCTCAGATTTTTAAGCAGGTACTGGAAAAACACACTTCTGTCAGGTACCACTGTCAATGTACCGCTGGTTATGGCTTTGCGGCTGTTAAGCTGGTAAAGCATCTCAATTGCATATGTAGCACTGAAGGCTGACCTTGTTTTGAAAATACCTCCGCTAAAGCAGGCATCTGCAATAAGGAGAGTATGTTTAGTTTTTATTGCCTCAATGTAATTTGTAAGGTCAGTATTGGGTATCCAGTTTACAGGATTGTTTTTGGCAGCATCTTTTGGCAGCCAGTATCCCACACCCATACCTTCATCCCAAAAGCCATGACCGGCATAAAAGATCAAAAGGTTATCCGTCGGAGTAATTTTTGACCTTAGCTGGTGGAGATTTCCAATTATCTCTGCCTTGGTGGCGTTTTTTAGCAGAATCACATATTCAGGATCAAAATTGTACTCTTTAGTAAGTATATTGTACATCTCCGTGGCATCATTCACGGGTTCTTCCAGTTCAGGAATTTCCGGATCATCATATTTCTGGTTACCGATCAGTAAAGCATAGTTACGGGCTGCATAAAAGCTATATTCTACTGTAATACTTTTGCTGATTGTATCATTAGAAGAAAGAATCTCTATTTTAATATCATTTATTCCAAGTTTAAGGGGAATTGGCTCATCCACCATGAAGGAACAATCCCCCTTTTGAATAATTTTATTTGACATAAAGCCATCTACAAAAGAACCATTACGATATATAAAAATTCTATTAATTGGTGTAGTTGCTTTAATGCAAGCCTGAAGAATAACCTTATCGTTTGCTATTGTCAAATTATCGGAAGAAGGCGATATTATATCAATCGAATATTTATTTATCACCTTTACCGGAGCTGTCACTTTGGCAGAAGCGTTGTTCTCTTCATTAGCCTTTTTAATATCCATTCCTTTTTTGGAGATGTTAAATTGTTTGACACCGGAGCGGTTTTCTAAAGTTTGTGAATGGCAGAAGATTACCTGAGAAATAAGGAAAATAATTAAACCTGCCCTTTTCATGAAGAATATGATTTATGGAGTTGAATTGTTAAAATTTCATTCCTATTCCCACATTACCAAAAACAGTACTGGTGGTTATTTCTTTTCCATTAGCAATACTTGTAAAAAATGTAATGCCAAATGATAAAGCTATTTCCCCGATTGACCCACAAGCGCCAATTTCAGGGCCCCATCTGGAATCTATATAATATTGTGTTGTACTACGATTAACCGTTTCAAACTTTGATCTGGCTGTTCCAGCCATCAAATGGAGTTGAAATTTTTCCTTGCTTATTATTCTGTGAGTAAGATCAAAGGAGAATCCATTGGTGTTATATGATTCCTTAAAATTGCTTTGCTCTGTTCCCCTTGTGCCTGCAACGAAACGGACAGATCCTCCCCAATTTCCCATAAAACACACGCGCCCCCCAAACAACAGGCCATCACCTAATTCAACAACAGGCATAAAATATAAATGAGGTTTTGTATAAAAATTGTCATCTTTCTCTTTGACAAGGTCAGCTCTGACAATAAACTCCACTGAACGTAGAACCTCAACATCCTTCAGTACATCCCAAATTACCCAGTATTCGGGTTTACCCCCTACTACATGGTCACCAACATCACCTGTAATGCTACGGATTTCATTGTTCATTCCTCCATTAATAGAACAGAGAACTTTGACTTTGTATATCTGATCAGGTGCTGAGTTAAGTATCTTGTACCGTATTTTGATGAAATCCCCAGACTGCTCAACCATAATGCTATCGACAGACTGGCTATTTAAATATGATGAGAACATAATTGCAATGATTACGAAGGAAAATAATTTTTTCATTGTATTCATTTATATATTGAAGTTCAACAAATTAACAGCCTAATCTATTAATCTAATCAAATATACAACCTGCTTTTAACAAAAAAGATAACAATAACTACTTATTTCTTGATTAAAGATAAGAATATCTATTCAAAATATTCAAAAGCATCTATTATATCCAGATAGACACCATCAAAGCCTGCATTTAAAATTTTCTTTGTGTAGGAATCGTCATTACCAAAAATGATCTTTTGCCATTCCGGTTCCCAATACCTTACTTTAAAATTCCCTGCCCAATCAGGATTTTCATCATCAAGCCATGATGGCTTACCTGGTTTCCAGCCTGATTGCCAGTAATATCTGTAATCCTCAGCCTCTCCAATTGACATATACGATATAACCAGGCGTTTACCGCCATTTGCTTTATTTTTTAACTGTGTGATTTCTCCTGTAGTAAATTCTGTTGTTTCATTGAAATATAAATCCATTATCAGGAGATCATAGTTTGTTGATGTGACCGCATTTATAAAATCTGTCTTTGAAGTGTAATTTTGTGGATTGATCAGGTACAAAAAGTTTTTTATCTGAGATAAGGAAGTAATGATGCTGTTATTTACACCGTAAATGGGACTGGGATAACCCGGAATATTGTCTAATTCCCGATGATTGGCTGCAAACGAAACATAACCTGAAGTATTGTTTTGAGTATATGAATTTGCCATTTTGGAAAATGTCGAGCAATAGTCAGTAACCAAAATTGTATGGCCTGAATTTTTTGTTTTATCCAGAAATGTCCTCAAATAGGTATTATCCTCTGTAGAAGTTGCCTGATCGTCATTATCATATCCGTAAAACAAATCTTCCTGTCCATTCCCATCAATTGCAGACAGGTAACTATTGGCTAAGGAGCCGGTTTCTTCACCATTAATTGTTACCAGTTCAATCCCATTTTGAGGAATAATTATAAAATCAGTTTTAATAGTCCTGGAATATTCAGAGATCCCAATTACAAAATTCCGCATTTCCTGTTTATAATTTAAATCAGGATAGTCATCTCTTTTGCATGAAATAACAGAAACAATTATCGCCAGAGAGAATATAAATTTCCTCATGAAATTTATTTTTAACCTGAATATTCTTTGAGTTCGTTATCAAAATTAAAGCTTTATCAGACCAAATACAAAACATTTATTTCTTCTGGTCAGTAAGAATATCATAGGCAGGATTCCTGCGTTTTGTTCCAGATACTGAATTATGAAGTCTTTTACTGTACTATTGATAAACCCTCCTTTAGCTTAATAATATCAGCCATATCTTTGATTAAACTTTGGTTAGATATTTCAAAGTCAAGTTTATTGTTATCCGCTCACTCAAGTCACTTATTCAAAGAACCCGGTGAATGGAATTAGCACTGTTGATTTTGAGTGGTTCTTGAGATTTTAACGATGCTACACCCCTTTGTTTACTTCCCAATTAAAATAAATGGAGACCAGAAAAAGGGATGAGCATATTTCCCCTCTTTTATCATTTTTAACTTAGCATTTCTGAAAGCCTCAGAGTATGATAGTTGTTCTTTGCTCTTTAGTGAGTTTTTATAAAAATCTACCATTAAGTCTGATGTACTTTTATCGGTGACTTTCCAGAGAGAAACAATAATATTTTTTGTGCCGGCATACAATAATGCCCTTGTTAAGCCAATTATCCCCTCTCCCTTCTGAATCTTCCCAAGTCCTGTTTCACATGCAGATAATACTACAAGGTCCGCATTTAACTTTAAGTTATAGATTTCTCCAGAGTACAATACACCATCTTCCCCTCCGATAGTATCTTGTGCCAGTAACAAGCCTGAAAGTTCCGGATTATCTGAATTAACAAAAGCATGTGTCGCAAAATGCAATACTTTATATTTTCCCAATTCGCCTGATTTAATGAACTGTTCATTAGCATCATTACGTAATAAAGCTTTTGCTTTAAGGTTCCTTTCATTATAAAGTTTAAAAATGCTTTTAGTTTCAGTTTCAGTTTCCGGCAATGGCCTGATATTATTTCTGTCAAACATAGACCGGTTTGTCATCAGGGAATCTGTTTTAAGCGAGTCTAACTGACGTTGCAATTCCTGGCTGACCATCATATTTTGTTCACTTCTATCGTCAAAAACCGGTGCAAATGCCAACCAGTCATTCAATTTTGTTATCTCAATTGTCGGAGATACCTTCTTAGAAAATGTATGGGAAAATAGGGTTGCCGAATATGAATAGCTGATATTATATTTTTTGATTAAGTATGGATATTCTCTATATGCATTTATTTTCCCCGTATGGTTTTTCGTTAGTAAACTCTCAAAAGGTATAATCGCCAATTCGCCATCAGGAATTATTATCAGATTTTTAATTCGTTTATCAATAATAGTGCTTTTGGGAAAAAGTTGCTGATAAATCTTATAGCCTAACCTTTGATAGATTTCCTGCTTCGGCAAATTGGTTTTTATAAGCCCATAACGAAAACACTCAATACTATCATTTAAGTATGCAATCTTAGGAACTTTCTCTACATCAAAATTACTTTTAGTCAGTGTGAAAATGACGATTGTGCTATCTCCAACAATATATGATATCATAGCGGTCTTCTTATCCAGGAGTTTCTGAATATCCTTTACCGTTGCTGGTTTATTATTGTATTTCATATTATGATATTCGGGGAATTGCTTTTCAAAAACCGTTATTAAACTGTCATAGCTTCGGTTTCTGAGGAATAATCTATTCTGGAATAATTTTGACCTGGTACTATCTAATTTTTCAGGCTCTGACAATTGTTTTGTGTAAAAGGCAATATCAGTTTTCAGGTTATGTTCCATTAGCAGCAGACTGTCTGGAATGCCTGCAAATTTCATGGCTTCTTGTCCGGCAAGTGCTTCAAGAAGAACTGAAGATTTGTTCTTTTCTGAAAAATAGAAAGTCAGATTACGATCCTCATCAGACATTTTTTTCACAACCTCTGCATTATTACCTTTTTGAAGAGATGTCAAAAGATCAATCGCTTCTTTATAAACCTTACTTGCTTTTTCACCTAAGGCAAGTTTATCAGATTGGGTACTTATTTCCTTTCGGGTTATGTCAATTAATGTATCGCATGCCTGGTAATGTCTTAGCGCAATTTTCTTCCTGTCATTATATGTAAGACCTGAAAGTATTTTATTATTATTAGCAATTATTTGAGCTTTTGCCTGAAGTGATTCTAATAAATTATTCCAATTCAAATAGCCTTTTATTATTGGTGTTTTATAAACATCAACAGTATCATTAAAATCATATAAACAACTTGCTGCCCCTTTTTGATAGTATCCTAAAGCTTTATCGTATTCACCTTTATCATTATAAACAAGTCCAATATCATAATAATTCGCAGCTACATCAGGATGTTTTTCTCCAAGGATTTCTTTTCTTATTTGCAAAGCCTTAAAAAGATATTCCAAAGCCTTATCGTATTCGCCTTTATCATCATAAACATTTCCAATATTATTATAACTCGTGGCCACATCAGGATGTTTCTCACCAAGAATCTCCTTTCTTATTTGTAAAGCATTAAAATGATATTCTAAAGCTTTATCGTATTCATTTTTTTTACTATAGACGAGTCCAATATTATTATAACTTGCAGCAACATCAGGATTTTTCTCGCCAAGGATCTCTTTTAATATTTGTAAAGCCTTTAAATGATATTTCAAAGCCTTATCGTATTCGCCTTTATCATCGTAAACATTTCCGATATTATTATAACTCGTAGCCACAAGAGGATTTTTCTCGCCAATTGTCTCTTTTCTTATTTGTAAAGATTTAAAATAGTATTCCAAAGCCTTATCATACTCTCCTTTCTCATCATAGACAGCTCCGATATTATTATAACTTGCAGTAACAAGAGGATGTTTTTCGCCGAGGATCTCTTTTAATATTTGTAAAGCCTTAAAATAATATTCCAAAGTACTGGCGTACTCGCCCCTTTCATAATATACATTCCCAATATTATTATAACTCTTAGCTGCATCAGGATTTTTTTCTCCAAGAATTTCTTTTCTTATTTTTAAAGCCTTAAAATGATATTCCAAAGCCTTATCGTATTCGCCTTTATCATCGTAAACATTTCCGATATTATTATAAATCTTTGCAATATCAGTATGTTTTTCGCCATTGATTTCTTTATTTATCTGCAAAGCCTTAAAATAATATTCCAAAGCCTTATCGTATTCGCCTTTATCATCATAAACATTTCCGATATTCTCATAACTCAAAGCTACGTCATGATGTTTCTCGCCAAAGGTCTCTTTTCTTATTTGTAAAGCCTTAAAATGATATTCCAATGCCTTGTCATATTCTCCTTTATCATCATAAACATTCCCGATATAATGATAACTCTCAGCTACATCGGGATGTTTTTCTCCAAGAATTTCTTTTCTTATCTGTAAAGCCTTAAAATCATATTCTAATGCAATGTCATATTTACCGACGCTCCAGTATAATCTACCCAACAAATGTAAAACATTGGCATTTTTTATACTTTTTTCACCTAAATATTTGATATTCAAAGCTTGTGTTTTTTCTGTATAGAAAATTGCTGTATCGAATTTGGAGTTATTTTCATTCTTAATAGCTAAATCGAAATATTGATTTGCCAAAGTGGTATCGGCAGTGATGGTCTGGGAAAAGGAATAAAAAGAAAATGATGAAAAACAAATGAATAATAAGGTGGCAACTATTACATGTTTTTTCATAGTTTTTATTCTATTTCCAACGAGGAATTGTTTCTATCAAATTTATTTGACAAGTAAATAAGAAAATAGATAAGGAATTCATTCTAATAAATCTAAAAGAGAATAATAATACAAGTCAAATATTCTTTAATATAAATTCATCACCCAGGTGAAAAAGCCAATGACCTTGACAATAGTTAGCCGAATCAGATTGCCCACCAAAAACCGGAACTAAGTATTTGTTATTTAGTTATGTGTGTTAATTGTAATCAGACCAGCCGAATGTGGTCAAATCGACCGGCTTTTGTACGTTCTTCATTGCTTCATTTAAGTGTATTATTCCAGCTACCCTCAGGAAACCCTAAACCAGTCATAGTTACGACTACATATCCCGATGTGTGATTAGTAAAGGTGTTATACATCCCTTTAATACAGCAACATGTTCCATTATTACATAATACTGATGAAGCATGCTTAACCCATAAGAATGTATTAATATCAAGATCCCACCAACCACACTGAATATATGTATAATAATTACCTCCGTAACCATATGTACTTACAGGAAAATCTGCCCAGCTTGATGTAGAATTATATGCAGGAGAGATGACAAGGCCAATCGAAGCTACTGCATCATAAGGGGTCAATCTTTCATAAGTGTTCCCGTTTTGTTGAACAGATGCTTGTGTTGGACCGATTCTTACCCATATTACAGTGTTTAAATTTCCCCAGTCATTGCCTGAACTTGAAGTACTACTATAAAGATTGTTGATTATTCTTAATTTTGCAGGGGCATAAGCAATATTCGAAAATGCAGATGAACCACTTGCATTAATTGCCCGAACCTGATATCCAGGCCAAGTTTCCGAAAGACCTGTATTGGAATAATTTGTCACATTAGGACCAATGGTAGTAACTACCACCCACAAATTCGAATTATTTGGATTCTGGCGCTGAATCTCAAATCCTGTTTCATTATTGGAATTATCTGTCCAGGTAAGATTTACAGTTGTAGGATTTATAGCATTTGCGGTAAGACTTGAAGGTGCCGTTGGTACTACTACTGCTGCGCTGGTAGTAAAGATTTGATCATTTCCAGTTCCATAAGCTGTAATTGTACTATTGGTAGCATATGCCCTGACATGATAAGTAGTATTTGCTGTTAAACCAGTTATATTGCTTGTAAAAATCCCGGTTCCTGTTCCATCCGAAGTCTTGATATTAGCTGTTGTCGGATTAGCAGTAGTGCTCCAGCAGACTCCTCTGGCTGTCACTGCAGAACCACCATCATTGGTAATATTGCCTCCTGATATTGCTGTAGTTGAGGTTATTGATGTAATTGCCGTGGTTGTTAGAGTAAGTGTCTGAGCTTGTGCCACTGTAATAGTATTGTTACTTGAATTTGAACCGCCTGGTCCGGTTACGGTGAGTGTAACAGTGTAGGATCCGGAACTGGAAAAAGTATGTGAAGGGTTCTGATTTGTTGATGTACCCCCGTCTCCAAAACTCCAGGAATATGAAGTTATAGTTCCAGTTGAAGTTGAGGTGAAATTAACTGTTAAAGGTGCATTACCTGAAGTTTTATCAGATGTAAAACTGGAAACAGGAGCAGCTTGAGCTTGTGTCACTGTAATAGTTTTACTACTAGCATTTGAACCACCTGGTCCAGTTACAGTAAGGGTAACAGTGAATGTACCAGAATTAGAATACGTATGTGAAGGGTTATGATCAGTTGATGTACCTCCGTCTCCAAAATTCCAGGAGTACGAAGTTATGGTTCCTGTTGAAGCTGAGGTGAAATTAACTGTTAAAGGTGCATTACCTGAAGTTTTATCAGATGTAAAACTGGCAACAGGAGGTTCTTCATTTTTTCCCTTCGTACAAGATGTTAATACAAAGGAGATAATGAGCAATGAAGTTAAGAAAACACAAAACTTTTTCATTTTTTTAATATTAAATTAAATAAAACTATTAAATCGAAATGTTTTCAATAAATTGGTCAATGGGTAACTGGATTTCGAGAACTCTCGTTTTAATAATTTAAATAAAAAATATCTTTCTCTTTTTATATTGATTTTGTCTTTTAATATCTTGAATTTTCTCTAAAAACTACTTTCATTGTTTAAAAGAAAGTTTTTTTGTGTTTTTGATTGAACTTGTTCTATAAATTGTTTATTCATTTACCATGATTTCAGGAACATCGAAATGAGTAAAACTCACTCTTTTAAAATGATTTTAATCTATAATTTTGACAGGGAATTAATTAATACTACTCCGTAAGAGATGGAACATATCGGATTTCCTCCATCCTGGAAAGCCTCTTTAAGTATTAAGGGTAGAAACAAGGTTGTGAATTCATCCCTTAGGATTGTTGATCCAATAAAAACCAGGGTTTTCATAGGCTTTTAATTAGTACAACATTCTTTCTAACAAACTACTATTACTAGTAAAGTTAGAAAGAAACATAATACAAGTCAAATTTATTTTAATTCAATGCCAAATTATACATTTTTCAAATAGAGCTAAGGTTGGTGTTATTTAACACCAACCTTAACCAACTCCAATCAGGTAAGAGTAAAATCCACCAGAAACCTGGCAAGAACCTGGCAAGAAATAGGGCCGAGCGTTAAAAAATTGCCCAATGGGCAATTTTAGCGAAAGAGCCAGCCTGACGCGAGGGCAAGCAGGGCCAAATAAAAATGCCGGCTAAAGTACCGGCATTCTGGTTGTCCCGTCAGGTTTCGAACCTGAACTCTTCTGATCCAGAATCAGACGTGTTGCCAATTACACCACGGGACAATTTTGCGGTCACAAATATAGAAATATTTATACAAAAATGAATAAGGCATGGAAAATCTCTTTCATGAAAAAGAGGAGTGAGGTATGAGGAAAATAAAATTGATGGCAATTGGTTCATATGCGATTAATACACCATTGTTCAGGACTGTTAATCATAGATATCAGCATTTTACGGACTTCATCATAACCTGATATCAGTTTTTCATATTCGTTTATTGAAATATATTCACAATCTCTGGAGTAATCAAGCCAGTCTTCTGTTTCGTACTCCTCTCCTAAAGAATCAGTTAATTTATTGACAAATGCTTTAATATATAATCGCTTAGCCCATGACTCTGCAATACATGAACTTACAGATCTGGAAGATCTCCGTATCTGATCAGTAAGAGAAAACTTCTCTTCTTTCGGAAATGTCTTCGATAGTTCGAAAATGTCCATAGCCAGCTTATGGGCTTTTTGGTAGACAATAAGTTCCTTAAAACTATTTACCATATCTAACTGTATCTAGTTTAATCCTTATCCTTTAAGCCTCACGCCTCACACCTCACACCTCACGCCTCATGCCTCATACCTCATGCCTTATTTATTGAGTTTTGCCCAGGTATCTTTTAACTGAACGGTGCGGTTAAATACAGGTTTTGATTGAGTTGAATCATAATCGACACAAAAATAACCAAGTCTCTGGAACTGGAACTTTTCCAGCGGCTTTGCAGATCCAAGCGAAGGTTCGACTTTGCACCCGGTGAGGATCTTTAATGAATCGGGATTCAGAAATTTCCGGTAATCATCATCTTTTTGTCCTGCCGGATCTTCATGATTGAATAACCTGTCGTACAACCTTACTTCTGCATCAACAGCATGTTGAGCCGACACCCAGTGAAGAGTTCCTTTAACCTTTTTATCTGATGTACTTTCACCACTCCTCGTATCTGGGTCATAAGTGCAATAAACCTCTTCTATTGCACCGGTGATTTGGTTCTTCTTAAATCCCTCACATTTAATAATGTATGCACCTTTAAGACGCACTTCCATACCCGGGGCAAGGCGAAAAAATTTGTAAGGCGGTATCTCCATAAAATCATCCTGTTCAATATAAACCTCCCGGCTGAACGGGACAATACGTTTGCCCATTGTTTCGTCTTCAGGATTATTTATGAGCTCGACATTTTCAATCTTTCCTTCAGGATAGTTTTTAACAATGACCTTCAGTGGATTCAATACACCAAATACCCTTGGTGTTCTTATATTAAGATCTTCACGGATAACATGTTCCAGAAGGGAAACATCGTTGATGGCTTCGACCTTGGTATATCCAATCAGGTCAACGAACCTTTTTATCGATTCAGGCGTGTAACCTCTTCTTCTCAGGCCACATAATGTTGGCATTCTCGGATCGTCCCATCCTCTTACTTTACCTTCCTGAACCAATTCAAGAAGCTTTCTTTTGCTCATCATGGTATAGGTCAGATTTAGACGATTGAACTCGATTTGCCGCGGCCTGTAATCATCTGTTTTCAGCTGATCGATAAACCAGTCGTAGAGAGGCCGGTGAACTTCAAATTCAAGTGTGCAAAGTGAATGAGTAATCCCTTCAAAAAAGTCGCTCTGTCCGTGCGCAAAGTCGTACATCGGGTAGACCATCCAGGAAATGCCGGTTCGGTGATGCGGTGATTTTATAATCCTGTAAATGATGGGATCACGCATATGCATGTTGGAGGAAGTCATATCAATTTTTGCTCTGAGAACACGGCTCCCTTCATCGAATTCCCCTTTATTCATTCTTCCGAATAAGTCAATATTCTCTTCCGCCGGACGATTTCTGAATGGACTTTCAGTCCCGGGTTGCGGCGGGATGCCTTTCTGAGAAGTGATCAGATCAGCAGGCTGATCATCAACATAAGCAAGCCCTTTCTGTATAAGCTCCACGGCAAAATTGTACAAGTTGCCAAAATAGTCAGAGGCGTAGAATTCTCTTTTTCCCCAGTCGAATCCCAGCCAGTGGATATCCTCCTTAATGGAGTCGATATACTCAACTTCTTCTTTTACAGGGTTTGTGTCGTCAAACCGGAGATTGCATTTCCCGCCATGTTTTTGTGCCATGCCAAAATCGAGACAGATTGCCTTCGCGTGGCCGATATGAAGATAGCCGTTAGGTTCCGGGGGGAAACGTGTGATAACTTTCCCGTTATTTTTCCCGACTTTTAAATCTTCAACAATAAACTGTTCAATAAAACTTATTGAGGGTTTTGATTCTTCTTTTGCCCTGATGTTCTCGTCGCTCATCCAATATAATTTTAAGATTACAAAAATAGGATGAATTTGAGATCATCTGACTTTTAATTTTGGAATTTTTCGATAATTATTGAATTAGGTTAACTGTGGAGAGGTTGGGATGTTCTGCTTGGCTCTGAAAGAGCCAAAAATGTCGCCCCAGGGGGGTTAGTATTCTTTAAAGGCTATCTTTAATCTTTCTCTTCAGGCCTCAGATAATCTTTAAGGGTGTTGACATAATCGGCAAATTTCTCTTTGCCGAAGGTAGTTATGCTGCAGAGAGTCTGAGGATAGTTGTTCCTGAATTTTTTTGTCACCTCAATATATCCCGACTCCTTTAATTTTGTTATTTGTATGCTGAGATTTCCCGCTGTTGCCCCGGTCTGTTCCCTGAGATATGTGAATTCGGCAATCTCTGTGCCAACCAGAAGAGAAACTATGGCCAGACGCAACTGCGAATGCAGTATGGGGTCAAGTTCTTTAAACCTTGTCATGATCAACTCTGTTTTTTAACATATATCCGGGAATGAGGTATCCTATAAGCATTGCTAACGCTGTACCTAAGGAAGAAAAAGATGGTCCGGCAAAATGGACAACAAGCGCTGTGATCCAGAAGCAAATACCTCCGGCAATAAGTGGCCTGAATTTAATTATGAATCCCGAAACAAAAGTGGGGAGTCCTATCAGTAGCAGAATGTAAGGAGTGACTAAATCCATCCTTTTCGATTGCACAATGAACAATACTGTTGCTGCTATAAGAAATCCCATCCATATCCACATATATAGCATGCCGGTATAGGTTTGTACCCTTGCTTTTCGTCCGGTTACAAACCCATAGATCATAGATACAAATACGCCGGGTATCACAAGAAACCACACATAATAAGGATGTGTGACATCGGTAAATTTATGGAGCAGGTACTCTGAGATGCTGCATGCAAAAATCAACCATCCCCAGAAGAGCAGATAGAAGCTTCCCTGACGAATGTCAAACTTTGTCTTGTTGATCATTTCTGTTATGATTTTTAGGCTTTCTTCACCTGTCATCATTTTTTCCTCGTTTTCCATAATAATGTTTATTTTTATATTTCCGAATTTATGAATGTAAATATGTCACAAATATAAAGTAGTTTATAATATAAACCAAATAATTAATGATTTATTTTCATTTTTTTTGAAAAATAAGTAGTTTAAACAGTATTAACGATAAATATTTTAATTCTTTATTGACCCCCTTCCCGACCTTCCCCCAGGGGGGAAGGGGCCAGGTTGAGCGAAGGCCACCACGGCAAACTGGCTCCTTCGCTAAAATTGCCTACCAGGCAATTTTTTAACGCTCGGCCCCCTTGGGGGAAAATGAAAGGGGGTAATAATTAAAGTTAAGAAACTCAAATCTGTAAAATATAAAATTCAAAAGATGGGACTTATTCTGATCGAGAATATGGAGTTTTACTCTTTTCATGGCCATTTCAAAGAGGAGCGGATTGTCGGGAACAGGTTCCTTGTTGACCTTACAATTGAAACTGAAATGAAATTACCGGCAGCGAGCGATAACCTTAAAGATGCTCTCAATTACCAGAAAGCGTATGAGATAGTTAAGTCCCAGATGGAGATGAAATCACATCTGCTTGAACATATTGCCGGGCGCATATTAGATGCACTATTTACCGAGATGGAGGGGATAAAGAAAGCTACAGTTAAGGTTTCGAAGATGAATCCGCCAATGGGAGGGAAGATCGGGTCGGTCAGTGTGGTTATGAGCCGGTAAAAAAAATATTGCAAATAAATATGGATAAACCTATATCACCAACTTCAAACGTCAAAATTTCTAAGCCAGGTATATTTAGTTTACTGAAGCCTAACTCCGGAATCGTGAGCTTACTAATTATCATGGCGCTGATGGGTAATGGCATTAACATGTTAATCCCGAAAATTATTGCTCATGCTATTGATGCTTTTTCGTCAAAGCATTTTGATATGGAATCTGTAGTAATTGAGTTTTTGGCAGCTGCCGCAGCAATATTCATTTTTACTTTCATGCAGAACATTCTTCAAACATATACCTCAGAACGGGTAGCTAAAAATTTGCGCACAAAACTATCTGAAAAAATTTCACATCAGAGTTATGCCTTTGTTCTTAAATCGAACCCCTCAAAACTATTGACCAATCTCACATCTGATATCGACTCTGTAAAAATGTTTGTTTCGCAGGCTTTTGTTAACATAGTTTCTTCGGTTTTTGTTATTATTGGCACCTCTGTTTTGCTTATTCTTATAAATTGGAAGCTGGCATTAACTGTTATTTCAATAGTTCCAATTATTGGTGGAACATTTTCTTTTGTGCTGAAAAAAGTCAGAGTGTTATTTAAGCTGAGCAGGGAAAATATTGACTCGCTCAATAAAATTATTAATGAAAGTATTATTGGTTCGGCATTAATAAGGGTTTTGAACTCCCAGCAGCCCGAGAGCATGAAATTTCTGGAAACCAACTTAGTGTCCCGTAATCTGGGATTGTCCATTCTTCGCATGTTTGCAACGCTTATCCCTGTTATTATGTTTGTTTCAAACCTAGCCGTAGTTACAATACTTGCCCTGGGCGGCCATTTTGTTGTTGCAGGAAGTATGTCGCTGGGAAATTTTGCAGCCTTCAACAGTTATCTTTTTATGCTGATATTTCCGATTCTAATGATTGGCTTTATGAGTAACATTATTGCACAGGCTACTGCTTCATATATAAGAATAAATGATGTTTTAGAAGCCCCTGCAACCCCTGAAACGGGAACTATTGACAGCAATATCAAGGGCGATATTCTTATGAAGAATGTTTCTCTTTTTTATGGAGATAAACCCATATTGAAGAATATTTCATTTTCGGTGAAAGCCGGGAGTAAAACTGCCATCATCGGACCCACCGCGGCAGGTAAAAGCCAGTTGTTATACTTGTTAACAAACCTTATTTCTCCTAATTCCGGCTCAATAGAATTCGATGGGATTGGCATGGATAAATACACGAAAGAATTGTTCCATAGTCAGATTGGCTTTGTATTTCAGGATAGTGTAATTTTTAACATGAGTCTACGCGAAAATATTGCCTTCAACGATAAGGTTACCAATGAATCTTTGGAAAAAGCCATTGCAACTGCCGAACTGACAGATTTTATTGAATCACTTCCTCAAAAACTCGATACTATTGTTTCGGAACGGGGTACCAGCCTTTCGGGTGGGCAAAAACAGCGCATTATGCTGGCGCGTGCGCTGGCGATAAATCCTAAAATTCTCTTACTTGACGATTTCACTTCGCGCGTTGATAAGAAGACTGAAAACAAAATCCTGTGCAACCTTGAAAACAATTATCCTGGTCTGACCCTTATCTCTGTTACCCAAAAAATTGCACCTGTAAGGCATTTTGAACAAATCATACTTCTTATGGAAGGTGAAGTTATTGCTACCGGAACGCATAAGGAATTGAAAGAGAGCTCACCTGAATATGTTCAAATTTATAGTTCACAAAGAAGCACGCAACACTATGAACTATAATTTAAATCAACCATCAGATAAAACGGAGCAGAAAATATCTAATCTTGCGTCGCTCCGGAAATTGATAACTCTTATTGGTGAAGAGCGTCGTAACCTGATAATAGCTTTTGCTGCCATTTTTTTAAATGCCGGATTAAGTTTACTCGGTCCATATCTGATTGGCTATACTATCGACACATATATACAGGCAAAGCAATATCATGGTGTGCTGGTATTTGCCGGCATTCTCCTGGCACTTTACGCTGTAGCTTTTATAGTGAACTATATTCAAATGCGCATGATGGGGGGGATCGGGCAGCGTATGTTGTACAGTTTGCGCAACGCGGTGTTTAATAAACTTCAGGAGCTGCCTGTTGATTTTTTCGACCAGAATAAAGCCGGCGACCTCATATCGCGTATTAACAATGATACCGATAAGGTAAACCAGTTTTTCTCACAATCGTTGATGCAGTTTATAGGCAGCACTTTCACCATGACAGGAGCAGGAATTATACTGTTGTATATAAATCTGCCGTTAGGACTTGCTGCTCTCTCTCCGGCACTGATAGTATTGTTATTTACTAAAATTGTTTCACCATGGGTTAAGCGCCGGAATGCGGCCAGCATGAGAAGTACCGGCAACCTGAGCGCTGAAATACAGGAAAGTCTTGCGAACCTTAAAGTAATTATCGCCTTCAACCGCCGTGACTATTTCCGCAAACGTTTTGAAGATGCTAACCACGATAATTACACCAAATCAGTACAGGCAGGCATCGCAAATAACGTGTTTACTCCGGTATATACTATGGCAGCCAATATTGGTCAGCTTATAGTACTTGCCCTTGGGATTTATTTAATTGTGAAGGGACATTTTTCAATAGGTTTGCTTATAAGTTTTATCGCTTATGTCACTAACTTCTACAACCCGTTACGTCAGTTAGCAGCTTTGTGGGCTAACTTCCAGGTGGCAATGGCCGGGTGGGATCGCATTTCCCTGTTATTATCTCTCGAAACCAATTTACATGTAATGGAAGATCCCAAATGCGAAACAAATTTGTCTTTCCTTCATTTTGGAAATGTATCATTCAGGTATCCTAATGGCAAAGAGGTATTGCACAAGGTAAGCTTTGATCTGGAACGTGGGAAGACCTACGCGTTTGTAGGTCCGACAGGTGGAGGTAAAACCACCACGGCATCACTCATTGCCAGATTATACGATGCTACCCGGGGAACCATATTGTTAGATGATAAAGACATCCGGTCTTATGAACCCGAAGAACGTACCCGGAAAATCGGATTTATTCTTCAGGAACCTTTCCTGTTTACGGGAACCGTACGGGATAATATTTTATACGGGAATGCAGAGTATAAAAACTTCACCAACGAACAACTGTCGGGAGCTATATCAGAAGCCGGACTCGAAAGCCTGCTTGCAAGATTCGATCAGGGACTCGACACAAAAGTGCAAACTACTGGAGATGGCATCAGTTTAGGACAGAAACAGCTAATTGCTTTTATGCGCGCTGTCCTTCGCAAGCCTGAATTGCTGATACTGGACGAAGCCACAGCAAATATTGATACAGTTACCGAACAATTGCTCGACAGCATACTTAAAAAACTTCCTGAGTCGACTACCAGGGTAATCATAGCTCACCGTTTAAACACAATAGAAAATGCCGATGAGATTTTCTTTGTAAACACGGGAACGGTTATCCCTGCAGGCTCATTCAATGATGCTATTAACCTGCTTCTGCATGGGAAGGTAGAAAGTTAAAACAAAAAATCCCTGCCGCTTTGTGTTAGAATCTACTTTCTAAAGCCTGAAATATCAACTACTGATAAAAGGCAATTCCGGTCATCTCCGGTAACGACGCCTTCCATATAGACTGTGCATGAAGGATTACCATTATAGCCTAGTATCACTTCGCACGATTCTTTGCCTTTGTTGGAATAGATTTTACTGAAAAATTTATCAAATACTGTTCGTGAATCAGCGGAGATAAAAAGCTTAAAGTTGCTGTTAACCAGGCTAAAACGTTTATCCCTCAGCATTTCGGCACCGGTAAAGTTCAGTTCACAGATATTCCCTTCCGGATCGAGCGTAAAATAGCCCATCGGTGCAAAATCATATAACATAGTATATTTCTTAAGAGCTGTTTCTGCTGTTTCGTTTGCGTGGATCAGCTCTTCATTCTGCATTTCTAATTCTATCTGGTGAACCTGAAGTTCATGAAGCAGCTTAATAGCGTCAGTTTCAATGACGAGCTTGTCCATTTTATCCTGCTTCTTTTTCAGTAATTCTTCTGCATTTCTACGCAGCATCTGATCATCTGTAAAATTCCGTTTTTCTTTATTCATTGTGTTCTTGTTTTTTCTGTGATAATATCATTCCACTCGGCACTTTGAAATTATCCAGCAGCACTAGTACAGACCAATCAGAAACATTTTTTTTACCGCCGGGTGCTATTAACTGCATTTTGAATTTTGTATCAAGCGATTCGCTCAAAATCTTATGCATTTCCTCTTCTGTCTTTTTCCTTAATGATTCAGGAATAAACATGTGAATATAATTCTTGTTAAGTATCTCTGCTTGTTTTTTCCCGAAATATTTTTCTGCCTCCGGATTAACCTCCAGAATTTTCAAATCGGTTGACAATTTAATAATAATATCTGATGTTGAATTCAGGAGCAGCTTATTCATCTGTTCGGTTTCATGAAGTTTTACTTCCACCTCTTTAAGATCGGAGATGTTGAAAAAAGTTATTACAACACCGTCTACTTTATCGTCCAATGTACGGTAAGGCATAATACGAATGGAAAACCACCGACCGTCTTTGGTAGGGATTTGTTTTTTTATATATATAAGCGTCTTCAGTACTTTGAGAGCATCATCAGATAAATCGGGGTAAATAAGGTCCGAAACCAAGTCGGTAAAAGGCCTTCCAATGTCGCTTTTTATCAGTTTAAATATCTTGACCGCCTGCAAAGTAAACCGACGGATATTTAGCTTTTTATCGAGGAACAAAGTAGCAATTTCAGTGCTGTTGAGAAGGTTTTTCATGTCATTGTTCACACTTGTAAAGTCTTCTACTTTTGATTGCAATTCGGCATTTAATGTTTGAAGTTCTTCATTAAGGCTCTGCATCTCCTCTTTTGAACTCATAAGTTCTTCATTGGTAGATTGCAGTTCTTCATTAGTAGATTGTAATTCCTCATTCGATGACTTTAGCTCTTCCTGAGAGGTTTGCATTTCTTCAAGAGTATCCTGTATTTTCTCCCGGGCATATTTTAACTCCTTTTCCAGCTCCACCTGCCTGACATTGTTTTCAGTCTTTTTTTCTTTTATTACCTGTAGTTTAGTGTTTGTAAGTTCCTGTAAATCAGTGAAAATTATCATTAACATACCTTTTAGAGGCTCCGGTTTACTGATCCACTGAATACTTATATTTAAGGTTTGAGCACTGCCATTTGTACCAATCTTGATATTATGTAAAACCACAGTTTCTTTTTTCACTATAGCTTTTCGGAAGGCAACAGGAAATTCGTTGCGCAGACCTTCACGTAACATTGCAAAAATATTCATATTTGCTTTGCCGACAGCAGGCTCGAGATATTTTCCTGTATGCCCGCTGATATAAATAATATCGCCATTTTCATTTACAAGGACCCCGGCAGGTGAATAATGCTGCAATAAAAGCTGATCAGCAAGGGTCTGAATATTCCGGGCTGATCCGGAAGGGATTTCTTTTTCAATAATAGCTGTCTTTGTCCGGGAAAATGCAGTAGGGAAATCAAATAAGTCAGGTGTCAGGAGTGTAATAGCACGCTTATAAATTTTCCATTTCAAATCCACAGGCATAAAAAGATGACTTTGAGTTCCAAGAGATTCAGAGGTACCCAATATCATAATCCCATTAGGGTTAAGACTATAATAAAAGAGTCCAAGCATCTTCTTTTGAAGCTCGGGCTCCATGTAAATAAGCAGGTTGCGGCACGAGAGGATATCGAGCTTGGTAAATGGCGGATGCATCGTAATATTGTGTTGAGCAAACACAACCTTTTCCCTGATTTCTGTATTGATGAAATAGCCATCATCAGTTTTCAGGAAAAAGCGTTTCAATCGTTCCGGTGAAACATTTGCAGAAATACTTTCAGGGAATATGCCTTTTCTTGCTATCTCAATTGCTTCATTATCAAGATCTGTTGCAAATATTTGTAAAGAGAATCCTCCATGTGGATTGATTTTTTCAAGAACTTCTTTAAACACAATAGCTAATGAGTAAGCCTCTTCACCGGTTGAACACCCCGGGACCCATGCCCTGAGAATTGAACCGGGGTCAAGCTTTGATATTATATCCGGTATAATAGTTTCTTTCAACTTTTCCCATACTACTGCATCACGGAAAAAGTTAGTCACACCGATCAATAATTCTTTGAATAGGATCTCAATTTCCTTAGGATTTTCATTCAAAAAAAGTACGTATGAAGCAATCTTATCAATTTTATGTATAGACATACGTCGTTCTATACGACGGTAAACGGTATTCTTTTTATATAATCCAAAATCATTACCGGTATAAGTCCGGAGCAAATTAACAATCTTTTCAAGTGAACTTTTGTCTTTAATCTCTATATCCGGGTCAGTTCTCAGGACAGGAATGCGTTTAAGGAATTCAATGAGCCTTGACGGCAGTTCGTTTGCCGGAGCCACAATATCGGCAGTAACAGAATTGATAGCATTGCGCGGCATGCTGTCGAATTTCGCATTTTCCGGATCCTGCACCATTACTATCCCGTTTTTTTCTTTAATGGACCGTAGCCCTAAACTGCCATCTGAACCCATACCCGATAGAATAAGACCAATACCAAGTCGTTTCCGGTCGTCAGCAAGGGAGTGTAAGAAAAAATCAATCGGGAGGCGCTGTCCTCTTTCCTGTATTGGCTTATGCAGATGAAGTACACCTCTTAATATGGACATGGTTTTATTTGGCGGAATCACATAAACGCAATTTGGTCTGACTACCATAAGGTCTTTTACCTGGAGTACTTTCATTTTGGAAATTCGCTGAAGCAACTCAGGCAGCATTCCTTTTTGCGTTGGATCTAGATGTTGTACAACTATATATGCCAAACCACTGTTTTCAGACACATTTGCCAGAAATTGTTCTATAGCCTCCAGACCGCCGGCTGATGCTCCTATACCGACAATCGGAAACAGTCCCTTATCTGAATCAGAAGCTGCTTTTTTTGTGGACAATGTTGATTTGATCTTTCCTGGTTTCACTAGGGATTAATTTTAAATATTTTATTCACTTCATCAGACACTTAAGATAGTTCATCTTATGATTAAGGGATTATATCAATGGTTCATTTATATTGTTTTTTGCGAGTTCACGTGCCTGATCTACCCATTTATCCTTCTCGATCCGACCTGGGATTAATTCAAGTACCTCAGTAATAGTTTCAATATCAGTGTGGGTGAGCTTACTGATCTGACTAAAAGTATATATCCCAAGTGTGTTCAAGCGTTCCTCAACCCATAATCCAAGCCCGTCAATCAGGGTTAAATTATTAGCCTCATGTTTATGAGCAATACCTAACCTATCGTAATAAATTCTTCCCTGTCTGTCCCTTATACGTTTAAGAAGTTCAGATTTTTTACCTTCAATCCGGATAAGTTCCCGTGCCTGAAGTATCCATTCATCTCTTTCAATTCTACCGGGGAAATATTCAATTGCTTCAGTAACAGTAACAATATCTTCCTTGGTGAAATTGCTGATCTGTCTAAACGTGTATATATCAAGCATATTAAGCTTTTCCTGGATCCATCCTCCAATTCCGCTGATGATGGTCAGATCATCTGCTTCTTCTTTTTTGGCAGTACCTATTCTATTGTAATAAATCTTGGTCTTTCTTTCACTAATACGTTTAAAAAGATCAGTTCTCAGATCTTCGATGCGAACAAGTTCCAGGGCTTGCGCAACCCATTCATCCCTTTCGATCCTACCTGAGAAGTATTTAATAGCATCATTTATCGTATCAATATCCTGAGGAGTGAATTTACTGATCTGCCTGAAAGTGTAAATATCCAATGCATGTAGTCTCTCCTCAATAAAAGGACCAATTCCGCTGATCATTTTCAGGTCATCCTTTTCAGCTGCTGTAGCTGTTCCAAAACTCTTATAATTCAGCAGGTGCTTACGTTCTGAAATGTGAACCATAATAAGATGTTCCATTTCTTTGTCCTTTTCACCAAGACTTTTGTTAAGATTGAATATTTCAGCATCAAGGTTGACAATGCGGTTATTCAATTCATGTTTTTCTGATTCAATAACTTTAATCCTCTTTTCATATATGGACTTATAATAAAGCCAGGAGGTCAGATACCCAATGATTGCAGAACCAAGTAGCATAATAATTATCTCAAAGGTTGCCTCACTTTTTGTCTGTGCTAAAAGAATTATTAAAGTATTCATTATTTTAGTTTTTAATAGTTATTACTGTTCTCCTGTTATTTGCTCTTCCTTCCATAGTTTTATTATTGTCTGCCGGTTCTTTATCGCCCCTGGATTCAACAATAATCCGGTTTGCAGGTATTCCCTTACTCTCAAAATATGACTGTACACTTCGAGCGCGACGGAACCCCAGTGCCTGGTTATATTCATCGGATCCGATTGCATCAGTGTGGCCTGTGATACTTAGCCTGGCCTGCAGGTTTTGATCCAGGTATTTATTTGATTCATCTAAGTACCTGGTCGTAACTGATTCAACATTAAATTCAGATTTATCAAATGCAAAGTAGATCAACATATTTTCAGGTATTAGTGCCTGTTTAACCACTAAAGGTTTGCTTATGGAGTCATCAGTGATGACAACTTTATTATTGCCTACGGAACTCTGGGAAGTGACCGGATTATTACACAATCTTTTTATATTACATACATAAAAATGAGTGGATAGTGCTGACCATCCAAATAATGCAAGAAATCCAATTATCAGAATTTTCATTGTTTAAACTTTTATGTTTTAAAGAATTCCTTTACCTGATATTTTTAAAATCTTTCAGATTAAAACCATCCGGGTTATCATTGGTGATCTTCCTGGAATTGTAATAGTACAGGTTACCTTCAATATCAAATATCATTTCAAAACATTTTCCTGCTCCGGCATCCTTTTGCGGGCCCACATGAAAATGGAACAATGTATTTGCCGGATTAGTGGTGAGTTCCTCCTGAATTTCATCCGTAGTGAGCAGTTTAAT
>Ga0182027_10003934_pt1 | contig 23285 bp, 19 predicted proteins | sample 712E1DmetaG_FD_121300 | JGI IMG/M metagenome (GOLD analysis project Ga0182027, IMG submission 121300) | Permafrost microbial communities from Stordalen Mire, Sweden - 712E1D metaG (Illumina Assembly) | ecosystem: Environmental > Terrestrial > Soil > Wetlands > Permafrost | place: Sweden... | reverse complement strand
GCAGGCAGGCGATAGAAAAAGGAAGGGGCTGCTGTTTTATAGACTTTAAAGGAGATGAGGTATTTAAAAGATATGTCCAGCAGAAAGCAAAAGAAAAAGGGAAAAACTTCTATTATTTTAGTATTGATCCTAATGAAAAGTCAGTAGGTTATAATCCTTTATCTTCAGGGGATGTTCATTCCAAGGTAGATAGGATTATGACTGCCTTGGAATTGATTTATCAAGGCCCGGCCGGTTTCTACAGTAATGTACAGGCAATGGCGTTTGTGGAGCTATTAAAAGAAATAATCCAGGATAAAAAAGTGATAAATTTTTCTTCAGTGAAGGATTCATTAGAGAATCCGCATTTTTTAAGAAGGATAGATGTAAGCACTCAGGAAATCAAAGGCTTACTGGCAGCAATCTCCTGGATTAGCGGGCTTGAAGTAATAACCCGGGATGAGTTGGACTTAGCTAAAGTAATTAAAAACGGTGACATTGTGTTTTTTGCCTTAAAGAGCCAAATTAACACGAGGCTGGCTGAGGCTATAGGCAGGATGCTTATCATTGACCTTAAATGCCAGGCCGTATCCCGAAAGGAATCCGACCCACCTTATTTTATTTTTATCGATGAATTTCAGAACTTGGCCTGTTCGCACTTTGTAGATGTAATCTCTAAAGTAAGGTCTGCAAATTTTTGTTTAGTGTTATCTAATCAGTCGCGGGGAAATTTATCCAATGTATCTCCAGCATTTGAAAATGCTATTTTTACCAATACCGCAACCAAGATTATCTTTATGCAGGAGGATCCTTTTGACGCAAAATTCTGGTCAGAGAAAACAGGACAGACCACCTATCAGGATAAAAGTGTCTTTCAGGTGGACAACATAAGTACTGATAAAGCAGGAGCCAAGCTTGACGGCTTAAGATCAGCCCAAGGCAATATCCGGACTGCTGTTAAAAACTACATCTCAGAGAACGTGTTTTTAAGGTTGCCTTTTGCTAAATCTATTATCTTCTCAAGGGGAAAGCTTACGGCAATAGCTAATCATGAGTTTTTGTTTAATAAGGCAGAAAGAGACAGGATTATTTCGGTTCCGTTTGGAAATACCAGCCAATAAGATAAGATAAAATGAACATGCAAAATTTAAGTTTATTTGAGATAATGTTGGTTGTCTTAATTTTTGCCCTTTACTTTTTGCCCTTTTTGATTGCCTCATTACGCCAGCGCAAGAACATCCTTGCCATATTTTTATTAAATCTTACCCTGGGCTGGACATTCCTTGGCTGGATAGCTGCTTTAATTTGGTCAGTAATGAAATAATTTATGAGATTTTTATTGACTCGGAAAGAATCTGGCAGTATATTGTTTCTATTCCGAGTAATTCAACTTGAACTTGAAATAAGAGGAAATAATACAATGAGTCAAAAAGGATATTCAGAGTTGTCAAAAGATGCCGTTTACTTGCTTTCTCGTTCGGAGTTTGAAAAGCAGAAAGTTATTACAACTGAGTATGCAGTTAAGGTGTTAGGCAGCTATCGAAAGGCGACGGCACTCTTAGCTGCTTTGGCGCAACGAAATCGTCTTATTCAGCTACGAAGAGGGCGCTATTTAGTTGTTCCCTTAAAAGCGCCGAATCAACGGTGGATGCCTAGTGAGTTTATAGTCGCATCTTCATGGATGGGAGATATCCCTTATTATATCGGCTATAGCTCTATGTATAACTATTGGGGATTTACGGAACAAATTCCCCAGTCTGTGTTTGTTTTAAATACCCAAAAGGAGTGGAGACGCAAGATTGGGAAGAATTCATATACGGCCTTACAAATATCCGCTCAAAAAATGTACGGCCTTAAGAAAGTAAAGATCGATGACGTTAATGCGTTCATTAGTGATAAGGAACGCACATTAGTCGATTTTATTTCCAATCCCATTGGTTCTTGGGAAAATGTTCAGACAGTTTTGAATGAACAAATTAATAAGATAAACATAGAGAAGTTTATTCGGTATTTGGTGCGTTTTCCAGTTGTATCAGTGCGAAAGCGAGCTGGAGTTATGCTTGAGCGAGCAGGAGCCCCTCTGGGGTATGTAAATAAATTGAAGGCGTCCATTGAAAAAAACAATACCTATGTAATTTTTAACCCCTTCATTAAATCCAGAAAAGGAAAAATTAATAAGGATTGGAGAGTTATTCTTAATGGATAAAGAAAAATTAAGGGATATTATTCGTTACCTCGCCGATGAATATGGCTTTCTTGCTTCCATTATCGAGAAAGATTATCATTTAACAAGAATTCTTAATGCCATAAATGAGCATCTGAGCCGGGATATTATTTTCAAGGGTGGTACTTTATTGAATAAAGTTTATTTGAATTATCACAGATTAAGCGAAGATCTTGATTTTTCATATAGAAGCGGCACGGATCTCAAAACTCGAAGTCAGCGGTCAAAAGCTATTACCCCCATTAGAGAAAAAATGCCATTTTTTCTATCGTTTTTAGGCCTTAAGAGCGATGCTCCCGAAGGAAAGGGGTTCAATAATTCAACGCAGTATCTTTTTAATATTCTTTTTTCGTCGGTTATTGCTTCACGCGAAGAAGTTATTAAATTAGAAATTTCCTTAAGACAGCCGCCACTTCTACCACCGGTGACTGTAGCAGTAAAACATTTTTATCAAGATCCATTTTCCGGCAAAGATTTGTTCCCTCAGGGGTCTGTTTTAGCTTTATCGTTGGAAGAGAGTGTTGCGGAAAAGCTCAAGGCTTCGATCTCGCGGCTTACTCCAGCGATTAGAGATTATTATGATTTGTGGCATTTTATTAAAACAGGATTTGATTTCTCGCGGCCGGAGTTTTTGAAAATGGTTAATGAAAAATTGCGGCTCGATAGCCATGAGAGAGATTTCTCGTATAACCTTGGCTTATCTGATTCTGCTATACAAGAGTTAAAAAGAACTATTAAGATTAGCTTGGCCCCAATGATTAGGGCTAATGAGCAATTCGATTTAGATAAGGTTTTAGCATTTTTTAACAAGCTGTTTAGCAAGAAGCCGGTAGGATAAAAACCGGAAATTTAAAGCAGAATGGAAACCCCTGGGACCGTGGGAGTGAGGAATGGCAATCAGAAGGTACAAAATACATAACCAAATCAAGTAATGTGTCATCAAAATTTAATAGAGGACTATAAATATGAGCAATTTTATTACCAATAACGATTCAAAAGATCTTAAGAAACGTCTGCTTGAGTTGATTCAAAAAAGCGATGAACTAAAATTTCTCGTTGGTTTTTTCTATTTTTCCGGTATTAGGGAATTATATAAAGGGTTAAAAGAAAAACCTGATCAAAAAATTAAAGTTCTTGTAGGTCTTAATGTCGATGCCACAAATTATGGCGTGCTTGAGCTTGCCGCCCAAGACGACCAGCTTTCTGACGAAGAAAAAACCTACAAGTTTCTTCAATCGGTAAAGAAGTCTTTAAATACTGAGAATTTTGACACAGAAGAATTTTACGAACAGGTAAGATTTTTCATTCAATTAATCCGGGACGATAAGTTAATGCTTCGAAAGACCTATAACCCTAATCATGCCAAGCTTTACCTGTTTAAATTGGAGGAAGGCCAAGTCGGTAGGAAAAACCTATTTATTACCGGTAGCAGCAATTTAACTAGAGCCGGTTTGACAACCCAAGAAGAATTCAATGTGGAATTAAGTGATTTCGGCTTTGAAGATGCGGAAAGCTATTTCGACACTTTGTGGGATGAAGCGGTAAAAATAACCGAACACGAAGAAACTAAAAGAAAGCTGATCGAGATAGTTGAAAAAGAAACTCTTATCAAGGAGATTTCCCCCTTTGAGGCGTTTGTTTTGGTATTGAAAACCTATCTTGATTCATTTGAAGAGCGCGAAGTTGGGCAATCTTTGGTTAAAACACTAGAAGAAAACGGCTACACGCCTTATCAATACCAGTTAGACGCGGTTAAGCAGGCGTTGGCGGTTATAGACAATAATAATGGCGTGATCATCGCGGATGTTGTCGGTTTAGGTAAGACAGTTATTGCCTGTTCGGTTGCCAAAGAGCTTAAAAGGCGTGGTATCGTTATCTGCCCTCCAGGTATTATCGGAGATAGGAATAAGCATTCCGGTTGGAAAAAATACCTGGAAGAATTTGGTCTTTCAAAAGAAGGTTGGGAGGTTTGGTCCCTCGGCGACCTAGAGAATATTGCTGATTTTGTGAATAAACACAAGGATATTGAAGTGGTGATCGTTGATGAAGCTCATCGTTTTAGAAATCAGGACACTAAGGACTATGAGATGTTAAAGAATATCTGTCGTAATAAGATAGTTATTTTGCTTACAGCTACGCCTTTTAATAATAGGCCGGGTGATATACTTTCGTTACTAAAACTTTTTATTACTCCGAAAAAATCATCAATTACTTTAGAGAACAATTTGGTGGATAAATTCAAGGCTTTTAGAGGAACTTTTGATCGGCTTGGGTATATTAGAAAATACTGGAATTCGGCGAATAACGCTAAAAAAATTAAAGCGGAAGTCTACTTTCAAGGTTTTTTTGGAGATAAAGCTATTGATCTTAAAAAGGTGGCGCAGAGGTCTCATTACCTTGCTAGGCAAATAAGAGACGTGATTGAACCAGTGACTATTCGACGCAACCGTCTTGACCTTCAGAACAATCCTTCTTATAAGGACGAGGTCAAGAATCTATCCAAGGTCGCGGATCCAAAAGAATGGTTTTTCGAATTAACAAAAGACCAGTCCATGTTTTATGATAAAGTCATTGAGGAGTATTTTGGTGATCCTGAAGAGGGAGGCCAATTTAAAGGAGCCATCTATCGTCCTTTTGAATATGAAGTTGAAAGAGAGGCGATTACTAACGAAAAATTGTCCTTAAAAGATAATCGTCAATTTAATCAACAGAAAAACTTGTATGACTTTATGCGCCGTTTACTGGTTAAGCGTTTTGAAAGCTCTTTCGGTTCTTTCGAGCAAAGTATTAGAAATTTCAAACGTATCACTGAAAAAATATTAGTATTTATCAAAAAAACCGGAAATGGTGATTATTATAACGGTCAATATATATTAGATAGGGCGCTTCTTGAAAAGATTAATGATCTTGAACTTGATGAAATCGAAAAATACTTAGTCGAGTATGCTGAGAAAATAAATAATGGTGAATATCCTAAAAATCATAAAAGATATGAAATTAACAAATTTAACGATAAAGAGGGTTTTATTAAAGATATACATGCTGATTTAAAAATGTTTAACGATATATTGGTTCAGTTATCAACATTAGATTTAGTGAAGAATGATCCTAAAACCGATTGCCTGTTGAGCAATATTAAAAAAGAAGTAAAACTAAAGTCTCTCGTGGGAGAGCCTAAAAGAAAAATTATAATATTTTCCGAATATTTGGATACGGTTAAATATCTGGAACCAATTTTAAGAAAACATTATGGGGAGAGGATGCTTGTTATCTCAGGGGATTTAACTACGCAGAAGATTTCACTAATAAATAAAAATTTTGATGCCGCCTATGCCGAACAAAACGATGACTTTGATATTTTACTTGCTTCGGACAAAATATCAGAAGGTTTTAATTTAAACCGTGCGGGGCTTGTTATTAACTACGACATCCCCTGGAATCCAGTTAGGGTTATTCAGCGTGTCGGACGTATTAACCGTATTAGTAAAAAAGTTTTCAATGAGCTTTATATCGTTAATTTCTTCCCTACCGAGAAAGGGTCGGAACTGGTAAAGTCACGTGAGATTGCCAGTAATAAAATGTTTTTGATCCATAGTACACTGGGGGAAGATGCCAAGATCTTTGATATTGACGAAGAGCCGACTCCGTCTGGTCTTTTTAAGCGAATCCAACAAAACCCAGACAAGCAGGAGGAAGAAAGTTTTTTTACCAAAGCCCTGAAAGAGTTTTTAAGAATCAAAAAGGATGTCCCTGAGCTTGTAGCGTCTCTAAAAAGCTATCCGCCTCGCATAAAAGTGGCCAAGAAGCACAGTGAAAATGAGCTTTTAGTATTCCTGAAGAAAGGAAGGTTGTATATCCATTGTTTAAAGTATGAAAATGAAAAAGGACCCGATGTTTATCAGGCCCCCTTTGAAGAAGTGTTTGATAAGATTGTCTGCGCTCAAGATGAAAAAGCTTTGTCCTTAAGTGGTAGTTTCTGGGAAGCTTATGAGAATATAAGGAAGCACAAAGAACACCGTGCTATTCCTTCAAGTGAACAGAGCCTTGAACAAAAAGCTCTAAACAATCTCGCGACATTTATTAATCAGATTCAATCTGAAGGAATAATGCCGCACAAGGATTTCTTACGAACGTTGAGAGAAGATATTCTTGATTACGGCACCCTTTCTGATTACACCTTACGCCGGATCGCTAACATGGAAAGCGCGGATGAGGCAAAGCAAAAAAGAGCAATAGCGGAAATAATCGCCCTGAAAAAGGAACTAGGTGAAGATTATCTACAGAAAGAAAAAGCAAAGCAGAAAGATCTATCTAAAGAAATAATCATTGCTATTGAAAATCAAAAATTATGAGTAGAGAAATTCTACAAGATATCATAGGTGGTTTTTCACCAGACAAATTTACCCGGTTTTTTCGTGAAAAGAATCGTTCCTTCGCTCCGCGGCAGGAACCATTCACCCATTATAATGACGAGTATTTTTCTGAAGGTATAAAACTTGGGGAGATTAAGTTCTCTGAAAGCGAGAAATTAGTTGTTTGTGCTTTTAAAGCCAGCCAGCCGCTTTCCGAGCGAAGCGGAAAAAAAGCGCAATATGAAAAAGGCAAAAAAATACTCAAAGATACCCAATCGGATGCTGGCATTGTTATTTTTTATGATCGCCATGGCAATTTCCGATTTTCTCTTATTTATCCAGAGGTTATAGGCAACCGCAGGCAATGGAGCAATTTTCGTAGGTTTACATACTTCGTAAGCCCCGATCCTGAATTTACCAACAAAACTTTTCTGCAAAGAATTGGCGGCAAAGATAATGATGACGGTTTTACATCTCTAGACAAGATTAAAGAAGCATTCTCTTTATCTGCTGTAACCGATATTTTCTATAAAGACTTTTTTGTTGAATATAATAAACTCGTTGAGGCAGTTAAAAAAAGAAACAAGATCTTAGATCAAGAAAAAGCGCGCGATTTTGTTCTTTTGTTTACTGTTAGAACTGTATTCTTAGGATTTATCCAGAAAAAAGGCTGGATTGGGAATGATGATAAATTTATTCAAAACTTACTCAAAGAATACCAAAAGAAATGTGCGAACAAAGACTTATTTTATAAAAAATGGTTAACGCCACTATTTTTTCAGGCTTTGAATTCTCCTCCTGGCAGGAAAGTGTCTTATGGCGATAATGATTTCTCTGTGGAAACAGAAAAAAATATGCAGATGGCTCCGTATTTAAACGGTGGTCTGTTTAAGGAAAAGCTCGATTATGACGATCAGGATTATTTTTTCCCGGATAAAGAAATTAAAGAATTTTTTGATTTTCTTTTCTCCCATAATTTTACTATTGAAGAAAATTCCTACGAAGATGAAGATCTCCAGTTAAACCCAGAGTTTTTAGGTATAATTTTCGAGCGTCTTGTTAATAAAGCCAATGGCGCAGTTTATACTCCGCGCACAGAGGTTGATTTAATGTGTCGCTTGAGTTTGGTCAAGTGGCTCCAGAAGAATATTAGTACGCCAATTGCTAAAACTAATTTATATGAGTTATTTTTTCGCGAAGGTGAAAAAGAAGAAGATCAGAAACACGGAAGCTTTTCTGAACGAGAAACAAAAGAAATTGTTGGTTTACTTGAAAATCTTACCGTTTGTGATCCAGCAGTTGGTTCTGGGGCGTTTTTGGTCGGGATGATGCAGGTGCTTGATGAGATAGAGCAAGAATTAAAATCAAGAATTGGTGTAAAGGATATAGATACTTTTGAGAGGAAAAAGAGAATTATTTCCCAGTCACTCTATGGCGTGGAAGTTAAGGAATGGGCAGTTTGGATTTGTCAGCTCCGGCTTTGGCTTTCGCTTTTTATTGAAGCACCAGACAGCCTGAAGAGCTCCTTTGAGCCGATTTTACCGAGCTTAGATTTTAAGGTTAGGCAAGGTGATTCATTGGTTCAGCGCGTAGGAAGTAAATCCTTCCCGGTTTTGGGACATGCAATGGTTAGTGAAACTGTGAAAAGAAAGGTAACACAGCTTAAAAACTTAAAAAATGAATATTTTGGTAATAAAACTCCCCTGAAAGATTGGGAAATTCGACAAAGAGAACTAGCGATATATGAAGAAATTTTACAAAGTGAAATTATTGAAAAACAGAAGGAGTTGAAACGCCTAAAAAATGTTCAACCTGAGACGAAAACTTCGCTGTTTGGAGATGAATTCTTTAAGCCTGCGCAAAAGGAACTGGATTTCGATAAAAAAGAAATTGGTTTATTGGAAAGTGAAATAAATGAGCTATTAGAGCAAAAACAAAATATCCGTAAGGACAAGCCGCTGGTGTGGAATATCGAATTTGCTGAAATTTTTGTGGAGTTCGGAGGGTTTGACATTGTTATTGGCAACCCTCCTTATGTTCGACAGGAGGTCATTACTGATCCTACTGGAAAAATAAAAGACAAAAAGCAGTACAAAGAGCTTCTTGCTGAAATGGTTAGGTTGGATTTTCCGGTTGATTTCCTACCAAAAAGTAAAATCAACGCCCAGTCTGACCTTTACACCTATTTTTATATCCGCGCCCTGCGCCTCTTGAATTCCAAGGGGATTCATACTTTTATCTGTTCTAATTCTTGGTTGGATGTAGGCTATGGAGCTTGGCTTCAAAGATTTCTTTTAGAGCGCGCGCCAGTGGAGTACATTATTGATAATCACGCTAAGCGTAGTTTTGATGCGGCAGATGTAAATACAATCATTTCCATTATTCACGCGCCGATAAAAAAAATAGAGCCAACTCAGCTCGTTAAGTTTATAGCTTTCAAGAAACCGTTTGAAGAATCGATCTTTACGGAATATCTGCTTCAAATAGAAGCGGCACAAGACGTGGTTTCAAATGATATTTTCCGAGTTTATCCAATTGCTATAAAAGACCTTAAAGAGGCTGGTACTGAATATGAGGAAGAAACCGAAAAACAAAAGAAATTGAGTCTTGGCACGTATGTTGGAGATAAATGGGGTGGTAAATATCTCCGCGCGCCGGATATTTTCTTTACGATTTTAAGGAAAGGCAAAGCTAAATTAGTTAAGCTTGGTGATATTGCTGAAGTACGCAGAGGTTTTACTACTGGAGCCAATGAATTTTTCTATCTGACGGATGCGCAGGTAAAAGAATGGGGCATTGAAAAAGAGTTCTTGAAAACGGTTATCAAAAGTCCAAGGGAGTGTAAAAGCATTTTGGTTAATCCAAAAGATTTAAAATACAAAATATTTATCTGTAATAAAAGTAAAGAAGAATTAAGAGGCACTAATACGCTGAAATATATTGAGTGGGGCGAAAAGCAAAAAACCAAAGACGATGTATCTTGGAAAAATGTGCCAAGTGTGCAAGGAAGAAAATATTGGTATTCACTTGGTTTGATAAATTCTCTTTTTATTATTAGATCGTCATGTAATGTTAAATTTGATATATTTTGGAATAAAGCCAGATTACCTTTGGATAAGGTAATGTATGGAATAGAGATTGGTGATAATTATTGGGGTTATTTTAATTCCACACTTTTTGCTTTTTTTCAAGAAATGTTTGGTCAGGTTGGTTTAGGCGAGGGAGCTTTATTTTTAACAGTAGAAAAAGTTAAAAGAATTCCTATAATTGAGAAGTTTATTATGAATCATAATGACATAGTTTCAAGAGAAACAAAATCAATTTTTGAAGAATGTGGAATTGATTCAAAATCAAAAATTCCAATTGAAGAGCAAAAGCCAAAGCCATTGCCGGATCGGGCGGAGCTGGACAAAATCGTTTTTGACGCTCTGGACTTGACCGTTGATGAACGCAAAGACGTCTACCGCGCCGTCTGTCGGCTAGTTTGGAATAGAATTAGCAAAGCAAAGAGTATGTAGTAGAAATACTGGCTGTTGCTAATTTTGAAAATATAAACGTTTCGAATTAATTTTAAGAGGTAAATGCGTAGAAGATTATATTCGGAAAGAGTTGAATTAATTCAGAAATCTCGAGAGGCGGCTTTGTCGGCTGTTCAAATCTATAACAATCCGACTACGACTTTCAAGACAGAGTCATTCATTGTTCTTTTTGTTATTGCATGGGTATATCTTCTGCAGGCGTATTATAGATCTAAGAGAATTGATTATCAATATTATGAGATTATAAATGATCGAAAAAAATATAAGTACGTTGAAGGTGGGCGAAGATATTGGGATTTGTCCAAATGTATTTCTGTCCCAGAGTGTCCTCTTGATAAGCACACAGTTAACAATTTAAAGTTCTTAATTGGGCTTCGGAATCAAATTGAACACAAAAAGGCGGTAGGATTGGATTCCTATTTGTCTGCCAGATATCAAGCCTGTGCATTAAATTATAATCACTATCTTAAAACCTTACATGGAGAGCAGTATTCACTTGATAAGAAATTAGCCTTAAGTCTACAGTTTGCGGAGTTGGATTACACACAAGCACAGGCTATAAAAGATAAAGAACAGCAAATTCCACAATATGTGCGTTCTTATATAGCAGATTTTGAAAAGGATCTTTCTGAAGAAGAAGTTAAGGACGATAGGTTTTCATACAGACTTTTATTTACAAAAGTTACGGCAAAGAGAGTGGGGCAAGCTGATAGGGTTATCGAATTCTTATCTCCGAGTGATCCTTTAGCAAAAGGTATTCAAAAAGAGTATTGGGTTAAAGAGGACAGAGAAAAGCCAAAGTTTTCACCATCACAGGTTATTGAGAAGATTCAAGATGCAGGCTTCAAGTTATTTAAAATGCATCAGCATACTTTGTTTTGGCAAAAAAATGATGGGAAAAATCCCGAGAAAGGATTTGGGACAAAAGTAGTGAAGACGTGGTATTGGTATCAAAATTGGGTTGATTTTATTATAAGCGAACTAAGCAAGGAAAGTATTGCGGAGAAACAAAATATTCTCTAGTGATGTGGCAAGGTTCAGCAAGCTTTTAATTTTTAAAAAGACCGAACATGAAAAAAAGAAATAAACTCTATAACGAAGCGAATGTTTTACCTGATAACCTGGAATTAAACGATGAATTTGTAGGTACCTTTAATTTAATAGAAAATACAACCGAGAACATCTTTATTACCGGTAAAGCCGGTACTGGTAAATCAACCCTACTTAAATATTTCAAAAAGAACACAGCGAAAAATGTCGCTGTTTTAGCCCCGACCGGTGTTGCAGCCGTAAACATCGGCGGCCAGACAATCCACTCTTTTTTCAGATTCCCTCCGCGTTTAATTCAAAAAGACAATATCCGCAAAAGACGTAACAATGAAATCATCCAAAGGCTCGATACAGTAATCGTGGATGAGGTTTCGATGGTGCGTGCTGACCTGATGGATGGAATCGACTATGCGCTTAGAGTTAATCGCGAGGAGCCCAAGCTGCCATTTGGTGGCGTGCAAATGGTATTTTTTGGGGATCTGTTTCAGCTTGCACCTGTAATAAATAGTGAAGAGCGAGACATTTTAGAGCAGCGCTATGGTAGCCCGTATTTTTTTAGTGCCAAGGTTTTTAATAAGCTAAGACTGCACTATGTGGAATTGAACAAAAATTACCGTCAATCAGATACCAAATTTATTGATTTATTGAATAAGATCAGGAATAAGACTCAAAAGAATGCTGATCTTGATAAGCTAAATGAGAGGGTAAGAACAATAGTCCCAAGAGATTCTAAGCATTGTGTTATTTTGACGACTACCAATAATCGCGCCAATGCGGTAAATGAAGAAAAACTAGCTAATCTACCGGGCAAAGAATATAGATATGAAGCCGCGATTACTAAAGAGTTTAATGAATCTGCTTATCCGGGTGAGTATTGCTTGAGGCTTAAGAAGGGCTCACAGATTATTTTGATCAGAAATGACCCTGATAAAAGATGGGTAAATGGCACAATTGCTCAGATTGTGGCGTTATCTGGCGAGACGATAAAAGTTTCTATAAATGGGAGCATTCATGAGGTGCCAAAATCAAGCTGGGAAAAGATTGAATACGAGTATAATCGAGACGAAGACAAAATCGAGGAAAGAACTATTGGTACCTTTGAGCAGTATCCGATTAAACTGGCTTGGGCAATTACCATTCACAAGAGCCAGGGCCAGACCTTTGATAATATTGTTATAGATTTAGGAGCGGGAGCCTTTACTCATGGCCAAGTATACGTTGGCCTTAGCCGCTGTACTTCGTTACAGGGGATTATTTTAAAAAGGCCAGTAATGGCTAGGGACATAATTTTTGATGAAAGAGTCCATGAGTTTAGAAATAGGTTTTTGGAGTTAATATGAGAATACAAGAGATACTGTTTCTTTAATTATTTGTTTATTTAGCCTGGAGGTGAATGGTGCCTAGTTATCGTTTGAATTTAAGTTCTTCAACTTCTGCTGTCAAGTTAGAAGACTACAAGTATGGGGGAACCGAAGGACGAGATGAATCCTCGCTTCAAAAAGTTATTTCAAGCAACCCAGATTTTATTACTAGTTTGCCAGAACTTCAATTAACCGAATCCGAGATTCTTTTAATATTTCGGGAGTATCCAACAGCACGTGGAAATATTGATATATTAATCATAACTGAAAATGCAGAAATAATAATTGTAGAAACAAAGTTAATAAAAAATTCTGAGTCTACCAGAACCGTTGTTGCTCAGGCGATTGATTACGTTAAGGCATTCAGCAGCGAAACCATGGATAGCTTTTTAGAAAAGATATCTAAAAAAAAGTTAAACAAAAATATACTCTTAGAAAGAATAAAAAACGACGAAAGGTTTATGGCACTTCTTGCCAAGAACATTAAAGCGGGAGTTTTTCGTGTATTAATTCTGGGAGATGAGATACAGCCGAATGTTCTTGGAATGATTGAATCAATTCAGTCAGCTCCGCATCTTTCTTTTACAATCTATTTAGTTGAATTAAACGCCGCTATGTTTGACGAAGGAAATATTATCATTACTCCAAAAATTGTTGCTAATACTTTAGAGATTGAAAGAAGTGTAATAAAAATTGAGATTTTATCTAAAGGAGATTATAAAATAGAATCCGAAATTCCCTCTAAGGAAAGCAAGGGTTCAAAGCTGATATTGACCTGGGAACAATTTTTGGATAACGTTTCCAATAAAGAGTTTAGGAATATTATTGAAGATTTCAGGAAAAAATGGGTATCTGAAATTGATGATAGCATTAACATGGGCCAGGTAGGATTTTCCGCTGGTTTAAATTATGGCAACAAGCGCATTCCGATTCAGATTGTATATAACAATCGGGTTGCGATAATATCAGAAAAGATGAGAGAATCCTATAATATGCCGGAAAAGCTTTATCAGGAGTATAGAGAAGACTTAAGTAAGTCGCCTATGGTATATGATAAATATGTGAGTGGGAATAAAGTTGATGTTGGATTTGATGCGATTGATGTCGAAACGTTTAAACTTATTCTTGATGCTTCTCTCAATTTTGCTAGAAAAATAAAGAATATTTAATAAGGTAGTTATAATTCTAAGGAGATAAAAAATGACAGTGCAGGAACGTTATGAAGCATTAAAAAGCAAAGTTATAAAGCGTAAGAATGAATTTGATACCTTTATCAATATGCTCGAAAAAGGCTCATCTTGGCTGACCAGCCCGGCAAGCACAAAGTATCACCTGAATAAAGCGGGTGGTTTATTGGAACACAGCGTAGGCGTTACTGAAACGCTTCTTAAGTTTAGAGAAACATTGGCGCCTGCAATATCTGAAGAGTCATGTGTTATTGTTGGATTGCTACACGATGTGGGAAAAATCGGCATGCCGGGGAAACCTCGATATCTTAAGAATGATAACCAGTGGGAGATTGAGAAGAGGAACATGACATATAATATTAACCCGGATGAGGTTTATATGAATCTGGCTACGCGCAGCTTGTACTTAATCGCTAAGTATATTTCTTTATCTGATTCCGAGGCACAGGCGATTCTTTATCATGACGGCCAATATGTAGAGGGTAATAAAGAAGTAGCGCATCATGAAATGCCGCTTACTTTATTAGCACACTTTGCTGATTTGTGGACAGCTACTGTTTACGAAGAGGGAAGAAAAATTGAAGAAAGCACGGATTATTACGATAAAAAGGATTTAAGATGAATATTCTTTTAACTAATGATGATGGTATTTTCTCAGAAGGTATTCGCGCGTTATACAAATCTCTAAAACAGATTGGCAAAGTAACAATTGTCGCTCCTGATTCCGAAAGAAGCGCGGTGGGACATGCTATCACTCTTTCAGATCCTCTTAGGGTCAAAAAAGTAAACCGAAACGGCAAGTTCTTTGGTTATGCTACTACCGGAACCCCTGCTGATTGCGTGAAGCTTGCCATAAGGGCGATTTTAAAGAAAAGGCCGGATATAGTGGTATCAGGCATCAATCTTGGCCCAAACGTCGGATATAGCGTTCTTTATTCCGGGACTGTTTCCGGGGCAACAGAAGGAGCTATTTTGGGGATTCCTTCTTTTGCTATTTCTCTTGCTACATTTACTAATCCTGATTATAGTTTTTCTGCAGAGTTTGCTAAGAAGCTTGCTAAACAGATTCTCAAGCACAAGAATTTGCCCAAAGGAACACTTTTGAATGTTAATATTCCGGCAGTAGATAAGAATCGCATTAAAGGCGTGCGCATAGTTAAGCAGAGCGGACAGGCAATTGAAGAACGATTTGATAAGCGGGAAGATCCGCGTAAACGCATTTATTATTGGCTTACCGGAGAAATTATCAAGTCTGACGCCAAAGGAGATGCGGATATTGAAACAATCCGTAAGAACTACATTTCAATTACTCCTATTCATTGTGATATGACTGATTTTGATTTTATGGATAAACTCAAGCAGTGGAAGCTCTAAAATAGGGTAATAGAAAGTTAGGAAATGCTTCGGGTTTTAAAAAATGATGAAGTAATGATAAATAGAAACGGTCCCTGGTTTTATAAGTTATAAATTTTAAATTTGTTTAAAAATGATTAAGAGTAAACAAAAAAAACGGGAAATTTTTAAAAGGATAGTTTCTAAGCACTTTTTTAGGAAGATTAGAAGCAGATTAAAACGAAAACTTTATGATGGCGGAGTTGTAGCCCGAAGGATAAAGAGACAATACCATTTAGATTCAAAAAATCATTACTCTGATTTAAAAGCGTTTAAACAAAATAAGCTAGAAAGTAAGGAAATAGTTATCCCTAAACATTTTTCCTTCTTCAGAGATCCAACGGGAACTAGCAAATTCTTTAAAGATCTAGACAAAATTCTTTCAAAACATAAACCCTTTAAATTTTTTATCTCACATGAGAAGACTGAAGAAATTGAATTAGCGGCATCTTTTTTGTTTGATCAAAAAATTAGAGAATATAAAATTTATTGGGAAAATTATCGAATTAAGATTAATGTCTCAGGGAAGATTTCTGACTCAAAAAAAGTAAATAATTTTTTGCTGTCTTTTGGAATATTGAATGAGCTAGGAATATCAGCTAAAACTTTTTCGCTAGAAAAAGTAGATTTAGACTATTCAGATAAATATATAACTCGCAAGTTAAGGGGCTCAAAAAAAATTCCCTCTATGCTGGCATTAGCCAGCGTTAGTTTAATTGATTATTTTGACAATTGTTTGAAATATAATGGTCTTACTCTTTCCAGGTCTACTAAAACTCGCTTAGTTGAAAGTATAGGAGAGATAATTGGAAACGCTGAAGAACACTGTGGGAATGACATTGGTCACTGGGCTGCTTTAGGGTGTTATAACAAAGATGATCATAACTGCAGTTTTGCGATTGTTAACTACGGAAAGACTATATTTGAAAACTTGTCAGATGCTACTTCGACTGCAGCTGAAGTTATTCATAAGATTGAAGATGTAATCAATCAGCATAGGCCTATTCTACAAAAAATACATGGATTATTCTTTCAGAAAGGACATGAAGAACCAATATGGAATATTATGGCTTTGCAGGATGGAATTAGCTCGAGACGAACTGCTCAAGGAAGGGGTCGTACTAGAGGACAAGGGATTATGGATGTTTTGAGTTTTATTGAAGAAGTGAAGGCTCCAGGAGATTCAGCAGAAATTTGCTTGATTTCAGGTCATTCAGCGATTAAAATAGATTACAGATATTCCATTCAGAATAAATTGGTTGGTGTTGTTCAAGAGAAACGTCGTATTATAACATTTAACAAGGAGCTAGATTTAAAAAGAACTCCAGATTCAGATAAAGTTATGTTTATTGATACTAAGTTTCCAGGTACAATTTTTGTAGGGAGTTTTAGGATTGATAAGAAATTCCTGGAAATAAACGAAAAGGTGATTTAGCTATGGATAAAACTATTAACTTGAATGATTTTCTTCAAGGAAGAGAAACGGCTCTAATTGGAAGGGATAACGGCGAAAATGTTTTCGACAATATGGTAAGAAAAGGTTTTGATTTTTTAAAACTCGAACAAGAATTTGATAAAATTATTATTCAAATTCCTGATAGAATCGTGAGCATTAACAAATCATTTTTTTTAGGATTGTTTGAGACCATTATCGAACGTTTGAAAAAAGAAGGTTTTTATAAAAAATACCAGTTTGAAACAACAGAACATATTAATAAAAAAATAGAAGGACATGTAGATTCTGCCTTGTTAAGCGCAAGTCAAGGAGATATCTTGAATGCCTAATACTATTTTGCCCAAAGGATCAAGTGAAACGACATGGTTTATTACTTTTTGGGCTTCTCTTAAACCTTATTGTATTACTGTTTTCAAAGACCCTGGGGCTTTTGTCTCTCTCCTCGCATTACTATTCAACATTTTATTAACGTATCTCAATACTTCTTGGTTCAATAAACGAAGGATAAATGATAGAAAGTATAATCTAGAGTTTACTTTTTATGAATTATTGGTTATTAAGAACTCTACTTTATTAGTAGAGTTCTCTTCTGAAATTAAAAAACTGCTTAATTCTTTAGTAATTGAAGTCAAAAAAGCTATTCAAGCCCAACAGAGTTCTAGAAAAGTTGTGGAAGAATATATTGATAAGCTAGATTCATTAAGAGATAAGGTGCAGTTAAATATCTTGCCTCAGATAAAAGGCTACTCTTCTAAGCTAGGAATTGAGATTGAAAATTTAACAGAAGACTTTTATGATCACTCCACTGATATTTTTAGCAAATTTGATAGACTTAGAATACCTTCTGATTTTGAAAAAAGATCCGGGAATGATTTTTCTTCGGTTACTGCCAGATATATAGACTTCCTTTTCAAACGCATCAAAAAGCATTGTCCCAATTGCTAACTTTTTTAACTGCAAGACTTTTTAAGGTTTTCACTTTTATAAATGGTCTTACCTTCCACTGTTTAAGGCGTTTTTATAAAACTAGGGAATGGTTTGGAAAAAAATGGGACCGTTTCTATTTTTCATAGGCAAATAAGATTTTTCCTCTTTCTTCGTCTGCTTTGTTGGAAAAAGGGGATTTGTTATGCCTATACGCGCAGAAATTGTAATCCTGCCTTTTTTCATCAATTTATCCTTTTCCCTACATCTAACTCTGTTTTTATCCAGTTTAACTCTTTTAGGTAATTTTTCTTGGTAGTGAGCGTGCGGTAGCCGTCGGCAGGGTTGTGGACAAAATCAGGCGACGGCTGACCGCAAGCTGATTGACTATAAGGGCTTAGGGATAAGTGAAATAAATATAGGGATTTTGAAGACAAGAACAACTAATCTTTTGATTTATCTGTATGTTCAATAGTATTTCTTAGGCTTGAATGCAATTTTTTAATCTTTTCTAATTTTCCTATTAATCTCTGCAGTCTATGCACTGATCTGTTTACGTCGTTTCCAAAAAAGAATATTCGATCTTTCAATCTTTTTAGCCTCCCCGGCGTTATATCTTCTGTTTTAATCTTTTCAACCTCTTCTTTTATCCGTTGAAATTCAAGACCTAGATATGCAACTTCACGCGTTGCCTCGTCTTTTTCTAATTTTTCATACATCGTTGGGTATTTTATTCTAAGATAATTTTTGAATAGGTCCTCATCTCCCAGTTTATCGCAGATTAGCTGCATTATAGCTAGGGAGGGAAGCTTATTGTGTTTTTCAATTTTAGTAATATATGTCCTGTCAATACCAGCTATTTTAGCTAATTCTTCTGTCGTCAGCTTGATTTTTTTCCTTTGGGTTCTTAATAAACTGCCAAAATCTTGTTTATTTTCCATGCCTATATACTAACAAAACGTGAAAAAAAGTCAAGGTGAATATATTCACTTTTTTTGCTTGACAAGTAACTTCGTTTTGTTATAATGTGAATAAAATCACTGTGAATATTTTCACCATTAGCTGATTTTGCATAGGTCCTTGGAAGGGGCAAATTTTTTTAAACAAAAATTCAAGAATCTAAAGAAAACAAAGTTATTCAAAAGAGAGGGGATGGTTGCTATGACAAAGAAATATATCAAGGTTAAACAAGCATCGGAGTATTCAAGTATTCCGGAAGGAACGCTTTATTATTATATCCATAAGGGGATATTACCGCATTATAAAGTATGCGGTAGGCAGTTACTTAGGATATCAGAGCTTGATAAATTCATCGAAGTAGGTGGGGTACATGGCCAGAAGAAAGCTTGGTAACTTATACCAGAGAAAAGACAGTCCTGTTTGGTGGATATGGTATTACGCGGCTAACGGGCAGCGTAAGCACGAAAGTACCTATACCGATTCCAAAACCCAGGCCAATGATATCCTCAAACAAAGGATAACCGAGGCCTTGCAGATACGGGAGGGAATAAAACAGGAGAGCGATATCCCTCTCTCTGTTTTTATCGATAAATATATAACCTACATAAGGACCCGCAAAGGGTACCACACCTTGCGCTCATATAAAACGATTACAAAACTATTTGCGCAGTGGGCGAATAAAAGAGAAATTAGCAGGTTAAGGGAGATAACCAAGAGCCTGCTGGAAGAATATATCACTTACTTACGGGAAACAGGAAAGAAGGCCTGGACCTGCAATAATAAGCTGATCGTTTTAAAGGCAATGCTCTATTGGGGAATGGGTGAAAAATATATCAGTAGCAATCCCGCCAAGGGTATTGAAAAATTAGAAACAAGGGACAGGAAGCCGATAAGGGTTTTTAACCAGGAAGAATACCAAGAGTTCTTTAAGATTTGTCATAAGCATTATAAGTATTATTACCCATTCTTCTATACGGAATTTCATACCGGCTTAAGGCTTGGAGAAGTATTTAACTTAAAATGGGCTGATATTGAATGGAATGATAAATTCATCCGGGTTACTAAGCCCAAAGGAGAGCGAGGTGTTCAGCTTATCCCTATGCACGATAGCCTTATTAAGGTGCTTAAATCAATTCCTAAGGCCAATGAATACGTGTTTGTTGATAAAGAGAATAGAAGCTGGCACGGTCTTAAAACACCACAAAGATACAGGGATAAGACGATCCAGAAGGTTTTTAAGGAGATCTTAAGTAAGATGAAAATATCCGCAAGGATACATGATATTAGGCATACTTTTTGCAGCCATTTGGTCAATACGGGGGTAGGCGCTTATGCAGTTATGGATCTTATGAGGCATACCGATATAGAAACAACCCAGAAGTATGTACATTTATTTAATACAAACCTGCATAGTTCTATAAGCAAATTGCAGCAATTAGATAAATAGCTCTTTGATTTGTTACGATATTCGTTACGCTGTCATTGACAAGGAACGTTTCAGCGTCTATAATCAGTTCGGTGGGGTTAATATCCCTGCCTCTCCGAATTAAATTAAGTAGCTCTCCAACTTATTGTTATGTATTAAGTTGCAGAGTAATGTAAAAAACGTATATGATTATGTGCCCAATTTTAGCCTATGTTTAAAAGGCAAATAGAAAGTAGGATAGTTTTTGACCTCCTGTGGTAGAATATATTACAGGAGGTTTTATTTTGGAATAAAATAAATATAAAGGGGGAACAAAAATGAAGCTGAATAATTTTAAGTTTATGATAGCTGTTTTAATTGGAGTATTATTTTTAAGTATTTCTTCCGTTTATGCTGAGACTGCGGAAGAATATTTAAAGCGCGGGGATATTGATATCGGTCAAGGCAACTTCTCTCAGGCCATCTCTGACTATACTAAAGCTATTGAAATCAATCCTAGCTATGCAGAGGCTTATCACAATCGAGCAAGTGCATATTTATCAAAAAAAGATTTTGCCAACGCTACTGCAGATATAATTAGAGCAAATAAGCTTGGAGATAAAGGTGATTACCAATTCCCTGAAACCCTAAGGGAAACAACAGAAGCAGAAAATAATTCAGGTAATTCAAAGGGTTCACTTGCAGGGTCTAAGAAAATCAATCTTTTAGAGGGAGCGTTTATATATCCGGGGTCATATCCAAAACCAGCAGAGGTTACTTTTAAGGAAAAGAATGGAAAAGAAGTTACAGTTCTAGCAATACCAGGACAGGTATTGGTTTATTTTGACCCTTCGGTTAATCAAAAAAATGCTAAGGTCTTAATAGAAGCTAATGGTGGTATCATTCTTGAGCAAATACCAGTAACGGGATTCTATATGGTAGGGGTTTCTGTAGGTTCTGAGGGAAAATTTATAACATCTATAGAAAAGGATAATCGTATAAGATATGCTGCTCCAAATGAAGTAAGCGAAATACCATCAGGTAAGGTGAAAAACCGGTTTAGCAATCCATTTCTCAATTTTCCCACCTCATCTGAAGCACAAAAGTTCAAAACTCGTCTATGATGAGTGGCTACTTCTCAGAGATTGAATTTAATCGTTCAGTCATTTTCGTTTGTGCTCAAAATGTGCCTATCCAAGTGAAAAACAACGGGTAACAAAGGGAAGAATTAGGTAACATCCAGACTCAAAGTTGCGCTTGCAATAAAGAATAGATTGATGTAACATATTGATATATCGACGGAAGGAAGAATTGCTCAGGCAGACTTCCTGCCTCTCCGAATTATTTTTTTTCATTCTGCAACATAATTAATCCCAATAAGTTATACCAATAAATTACTTCAAAGATAAAATTTTTCCTAAAGGAATAATAAAATCCTATAATTATACTCAGGTACAATTGATTTAATTCCGCTTTCTCCCATAATAATGTTGTTAAAGAGATACTGGGTATAAAAATAATTAAAGGAGAATGGGTTAATACATGAAAACCATAAGAACAAAATGGATGTCAGGTTTTTTTATAATTATTCTTTTGATGAGTCTTTTACCTCTCCAGGGGTGTGCTACCATTTGGCCGCGCCATTCATTGCCGATGGATTTTACAGGAAAAGTTACCATTATTGGTATGCCGGATATCCGCACTGATATAGATGACCCGGATCCGGTTGTTATGCAGAAGAGCTTGGTCAATTCATTTAAAGAAGAAAATAAAGATGATTATCCCGCTAATGCGCTTGGCATAAGGACTTATCCTGTTTTGGCTGTTTCAGGTGCCGGTGCTAACGGCGCTTATGGCGCAGGGATTATAAAAGGGTGGTCCAAAGAAGGTTCGCGACCACTTTTTAAAATAGTTACAGGCGTTAGTAGTGGTTCAATCATCGCTCTTTATGCGTTTTTAGGAAAAGAGTATGACGATCAGCTTGAGGAATTTTTTACCACTAATTCAACTAAAGATATAATGGTGCAGAAAAACTTCATTAGTATTTTATTTGGGAACTCTCTGATGGGCGTCGCCCCTTTGGCTAAAAAAATTACGTTTATTGTGGATAAGAAATTGATGGCCAAGGTTGCCGAAGAACACAAGCATGGTCGTAGGCTCTTTGTGGGGACTGTAAATCTTGACGCACAGGAATTTGTAGTTTGGGATATGGGGGCGATTGCGTGTAAGGGTGGTCCCGAGGCATTGAAATTGTTCCGAAAAGTAATTATGGCCTCAACTGCCCTGCCCATGACGTTTCCTCCGGTACATTTTAAAGTAATTTCGGATTCCGGTAAATTCTATGACGAGATGCATGTTGATGGCGCTACCATAAGAGGAGTTTTTTATATTGATCGATTAACAAAAAATATGGAAGGAGCGGCTAAGCTTTTTGGCATTGATCCCTCGAAATACCGGCCGCAGATCTATATTTTAAGTAACTGTCTTATGTCGCCAAATAGACAGCAAGTAAAAGATAGTCTGATAGCTATAAGCATGCGCTCTGTTGACACGATAGTGGCTTCGGCGAATAATGGGGACACCTACAGGCTGTATGCTTTCGCTAAGAAAAGGGGCTTGGATTTCAATTTAGCATATATTCCGGCTGATTTTAAGCCTCATCCAAAAGATTTTTTTGATCTTGGAGAAATGCAGAGACTTTTTAAGCGTGGATATGATGATGCTATTAATGGATATAAGTGGCATAAAACTCCGTCTGGATACGCGGAGGAGGAAGAAGGTCAAGAAAAAACCGAATGAGAAATATAATAAAAGAAGGTCAGATATGCTGTGGACTATTGCAGTTATTCTGGTTGTGCTTTGGCTGTTAGGGCTGGTTACGTCATATACTATGGGCGGGTTTATCCACGTATTGCTCGTAATCGCCATTATTGTTATTGTTTTGCGTCTAATCAGTGGTCGGAAAGTAGTTTAATCGCAACGAACTTTCAAGAAGCCTTACCACAAAAATAAAAAAAGAAAGGAGGACGATATGAAAAAAATTACTTTATTAAGCTTAGTAGCCTTGATTTTAGTGACTGCGTTCTTAGGATGCAATGCGTATGAAGGTGCAAAGCAAGACGTGAAGAACACAAGAACTAATGTTGGAAATGCTATAAAACCATAATTGTAAAAGAAGATAAAAATAGGGGAATCTAATTTAAGGGCTGGATTTAATCGTTCAGCCCTTTTCTTTGTGCTCAAAATGTGCCCATCCAAGTGAAAAGCATCGGGTAACAAAGGGAAGAATCGGGTAACATCCAGACTCAAAGTTATGCTTGCATTATAGAGTACATCGTTGTAACATGCTGATATATCGACGGAAGGGATAATTATTCAGGCAGACTCCCTGCCTCTACGCCAATGCAACCAATTCGAACCATTGGTTTGTTCGTAGGTCCCAGGGTTCGTATTTTT
>Ga0182027_10003933_pt1 | contig 23286 bp, 29 predicted proteins | sample 712E1DmetaG_FD_121300 | JGI IMG/M metagenome (GOLD analysis project Ga0182027, IMG submission 121300) | Permafrost microbial communities from Stordalen Mire, Sweden - 712E1D metaG (Illumina Assembly) | ecosystem: Environmental > Terrestrial > Soil > Wetlands > Permafrost | place: Sweden... | reverse complement strand
TTTAATAAAGATGTTCTTAACGAAAGGACAAAAGCCGATCTTGGTGATATGCTAAATGTTTTTCCGTCACATAATTTGTACCACAATAATCTGTCCCAAGCAATTGAAGTTTTACAATGCGTTGATGATGCAATTGATATTTTAAAAAATTTACAGATAACGCCAGAGCCACCAATTAGAAAAGCGTCTCAGGCCGGCGTTGGGGTTGGTGTAGTTGAGGCGCCAAGAGGAACTTTATATCATATGGCAAAAGTTAACGATAAGGGAATAATTGAAGATTATGATGTAATTGTTCCCACAAGTCAAAATCAAATTACCATTGAGAATGATTTAAAGAAATACTTTAATGAAAATTTAAGTCAAGATGAAACAGTGCTAAAGTTCGCAGCGGAAAAAATTGTGAGAGCTTATGATCCTTGCATGTCCTGCGCCACTAATTTTCTTAAGATAGAATGGATTCGTAAGTAATCTAATTCTCCGCTCATCGGCAATCCAATAATTGTAACTTTTCCTAGTTTTCCGATTTTTTTTAAGTACTTAATCTGGAATCCCAAATCAAAATCATGAACAGATGATCGGGGAGGCAAAACCAGCTTTTCTAAATCATCATCTTTAACTTCCATGACATTATCAATTCCTTCGATTGCATCCAAAATAACCACGTGTTTTTCATCAATAAACGGAACGTCTTCGTTGGGTTTAACCGTTACGAATTCAACATTTTTCAGTTTATGTTCAAAATATTTCGCAACGTCAAAAGCACGGTTGTCTCCTTCGTAATCTTCGTTGCCAAAAACATAAACTTTCATTTGATTTATTCTAACATACAAAGTATGATAATCCGTACAATGAAAGACTCCGCTTTACAACTTGAATCAAGATTTTCCTTATCACCTAATTCTTTGGGCTATTGTGGTAAAAAAAGCGCAACCGCAAAGTTTAAAACCTGTATAAGTACAGGTCAGTGCGATGGGGTTAAGGAGGAATTAAAAAACTTTATAGTTTTGTATCCTTATCTTAAAACTTTAAGCAAAATAATCGATAAGCCTTTTTCTTCCTATCCTGTAATCGAGAGCTATTGGTTGGGGAATGACGAGTTAAAGAAAGCCAAAAAGGAAGATTATTTACTGCTTTTGGAAAATTTTAAAAAGCAGGGCGTGCCGGATTTTTTTGTCGACGAATTAAGACTCAAGCATCCAAAAAAGTTTATTCCAAACCATTTATTTCATGTCCTGCACGTTGGTGTGGGAAAAGCCAGTGGTGCAGTTCCATTTAATTTAGACTCAATTAATAACTGCATGATCCGCTGGGGTAAAGTTCAATCTTTGTCAAAAAAAGAAGCGGTGGTTAAGCTTAATGCGCTAAAGATTAAAGGCAAAAACGGATATACATTAACAACTGTTCAAGTATCAATTCCATTCAATCATAAATTCACGCCTGATTTAAAGATAGGCGATACAATTGCTGCTCATTGGAACATGATCGTGAAGATATTAAATAAACAGGAAGAAGAGGGCCTCGAATTTTGGACCAATAAAGTTCTCGAGCTCTTTTCCTAGAATACGGTTTTTGTGGTGCTAAGTTCTTCAAGTTTGCCTACCAATTCTTCGGTCGTATATTTTGATGTATCAATATCTTTTTCTATAAACATTCGCATTCCTTCAATTAATCGTCTTGTTAAATCAGCTTCTTTTTTTCGTAATTTCATAATTTTAATTGTATTTTCCTCAAAAGTGCTGGATACAATTGTTAAGGCTGTGAAAAAAATGTCGTTATCTATAAATACATTGGAAATATTTTTAATATCAACGCTATGCACCTGGGAAGCAAATAATTGACGTTGAATAACAGTTACCCGCGTTTCTTCAACATTGATAGAGTCTGGAAAAAAGTCCCACGGAAACACTGAGGAGATGCTTATTATTATCCGGTTTGATTTAGTCATCATATCATCTAATTTATGTTGATCTGTTTCTATTTTTCTAAAATGATTTTTAACAGCCTCTTCCTGACCTTTTTCTTCCTGTATTGTTTCTTCCGGTTGATTTTGAAGAGCTGTTTTTATCCCCCTAGAATAAACATTTGATAGCCATGTACTCTGTTTTGAAGAAAATTTCTCTTTTTTTTCATCTTCGATCTTTTTCTCTCTTTGTTTAAACAATTTTTCAAACCAATAACTTGCCCTTTGAGATTCGGTATTTTCAATCTTAGTTGCGTTTGGATTAGAAAAAATTGTTATCATAACTTTCTAAGTATACTCCCTTTCTTCAAAAATCCCACTATTTTTTTGTCACGGAGTTCATGTAATTTGAATTACACAATAAAAGAAAGTTATCTTACTGAATGTAAATAAATTTAGAGATACACTGCTTCGTAGTCTAAGTTGAGGCAGGTGATTAACCCCAAAAAAGAGTTAATATAGTTAGAAGTTAATTAGAACGTTTACAAATAGTCTCTAATTCTTCTCTCCTGCCCCAACTTCAGATTAAGAAATATGAATACTATTCAAGCAATTTCAAAAAATATATTTTTACAGTCCGAAAAATTGTCTTTAGGATTGTCGGAGAAAACAAATTTTTTACGGAAAGATTTAGTTATTGAAAAGGATATTCCAATAGAGTGGATGCACGGTCTATATAAAGGGAGTATCGTTGATGCTTTTTGGTCTGTATTATTCTCCCCAATGAATTAGGCAAATCTTAAGAGATAAAGCATATTGCTACTATACAAGCACTACAATTAGTCGTAGTATGTGAAGTATGACAACTAATAAAAAACAACGGGTAACCCTTTTTCTTAACCACGCTATAGCTAAGCATGCCAGGGCCCAAGCAGTTGTTGAGGAATTAAGCTTAACAAATCTCGTCGAAAATGCTTTGACAGACTATCTACCTAAAGAAACAGTAATCAAGAAGGTTATAATCAGAGGGGATTTAGACTCTTAAGTACTAGAGTTATAAAACCTGAATGAATAATATAAACAAGACCAAGGAATTCGAAGAATTTTACAATCAATTCAAAAGTCGTGACTATAAAAAAGGTGAAATGCTTATCCGGGCAGATGATGATCCTCAAGGTATTTTTTGTTTAACAAAGGGCTACGTTAGACAATACACAATTTCTAAAGCGGGTACCGAATTAACTTTGCATATTCTAAAACCTCTTTCCTATTTTCCGATGGTGTGGGCGATTAACGGTACGCCGAATGTTTATTATTTTGAAGCTTTAACCGAGGTTGAAGTAGGACGCGCACCTAAAGATCAGGTAGTAGAATTTATTAAGGATAAGCCTACTGTCATTTTGCCTTAATGAGCGAGCTATTGGAGGATTACGCCGAGACGCTTACCCGCGTTGAACATTTAGTATTTTCAGATGCGTATCGAAGAGTAATTTCAGTGCTTTTGTATATAGTTAAACACTTCGGAGAAGAAAATAAGGGTGGAGTTATCGTGCGTCATCGATTTACACAACAGGATGTAGCAACACTAGTTGGCGTAAGCAGGGAAACCGCGAGTAATGAAATTTCAAAACTTGAAAAAAAAGGACTGGTTAAATATATTGATCACTCAATGGAATTTGCAAATGTCAAAAAATTAAACTCAGAATTGCTTTCAGCTAAAATAAAACAGTAAGCGAGACCTCATAAAAACTGTTACCCAGGACACAAACATTTATACATATGTATCGCTGTGTACTTTTTAAGCCTTGAGTATAATCATTATATTATGATTCAAGCAGACGCTAGTCGTACTCAACGAGAAGTGACAACCATTGATAATAGGTCTCCCCAGCAGGTTGTGACTAGGACCACGAAACAAGTCGAGCCTGACGCAAAGGGAGAGGCTCCTCAAAAGGTGTATGAAAAAAAGAAAACAATTTTTAGATTTAATCAAATTATTTGGTTTATTCTAGGTTTTATTGAAGTTCTACTGGTATTTAGGTTTGTTCTAAAGTTATTAGGTGCAAATCCGTTTATTGGATTTACCAATTTAATCTACTCCGTAACGATGCCATTAGCAGCACCTTTTAGTGGTATTTTGGGAGCATATACAACTGGAAATTTTATAATTGAATGGTCAACAATAGTTGCCGCGGTTGTATACCTTTGTGTCGCATGGGGACTTATTTATCTTCTGGATATTATTTACCCAATTACGCCAAGAGACGTTGAAGCATAAGTAAATTATGATAATAGCAATAGTAGTAATTCTTGCCATTCTATGGTTTTTGGGATATGCTCCGATATCGGGAATTTCAATTCCCAATTTCGTTCTTTTTACGATTAACAACCATCAGATAACCTTGTGGGAAATTCTTATTCTTTTAGTAGTTGGTTGGGCGATAGGGATTTTACCCCGACCATTTCAAGCCGTCGCCGGCATTTTACTTCTCTTATGGATTCTTTCTGCGCTTGGTATCCTTGCTATTGCCGGTCTTTCCAGCGTTATAGTTTTAGTAATTATAATAGGACTGATTATTTCTATATTTCTTTAAAATAAGGGGGTGAGTATTTATGGCAACAACAATAATTAATCCGGCACAAAATACTAACAGCTCATTTAGCAGTAGTTTTCTTCCATTCTTAATGGGGATAATTGTTTTAGGCGTATTAGTAGTTTTATTTTTTGCCTATGCGGTTCCTATGATAAAAGGAATAAGCGGAAAAGGAATTCAAGTTAATTTACCCAAAAGCGTCAATGTAAATGTACAGCAGGCTAAATAATAATATAAAACAAAGGAGGTGAAACATATGATAGGCAAAATACAAGACAAAAAGAAAAATGGAATTAGCCCAATAGCTACCGGAGTAACAGGAGCGGTTATTGGAGTAGGTATTGCGGTTGCAGGTGCAGCAGCAGTAGTGCTACAAGACAAAAAGAGTCGCGATAAGGTAAAGAAAGTACTGATCAATGCTAAGGATCAAGCGTTAGGGTATATAGAGGATATGCAAAAGCAAACACAGGATGAAAAGAGTAATGTAGAAGAAAAACTTTCACAAAGTGTAGGAAAAGCAAAAAATCAAGCAGGTTCAGTCGAAAAATTTCTACATAACGATGCAAAGGAAGAATTGCAGGTAAAAAAGCAGATCTAAAAAGAAAGGTAGGAAATATGGGAGTAATTGAAATAGTCGCAATTATAATACTGGTGATGTGGCTAGGTGGATTTGCGCTTAATATTGGCGGAAATCTTATTCATCTCTTGCTAATATTGGCGATAGTTGTGTTTTTACTGCGGTTTATTAGAGGTAAAACTTAAACGGGAGAGGTAAGTAATGGATGACATACAACAACAAAAGTCTCAAATAGATGAGACGGCCAGAAAAGCCAAGGAGGCAATAGATGCGAATGCCGTAGAGGCAAGACAAGTTTTGGCGGATCAAGAAGCTGAGGTAGTAAGAAACGAAGCAGAAGCAAGAGCATCGCAAATCGAAAATGATGCACAGAAATAGCTTCGGAATTGACTTTTGCAATATTTATTGAGATTATTAAGTTATGGAAAAGGAATCTGTTGCTCAAGCTTCTGCTTCGCAAAAATCTCCTAGCGTATTAGTCACTATTTTTAAATACCTAGCGGTCGGTACGGGAATTTTAGGTGTAGGAATTTTAGTAGCTGTTGTAGGATTTTTATTGGGACAAAGAAATGATGTATCACCAAAGCAAGCTTCAGTACCGGTTCAGACTACGGTTGTGACAGTAACACCAACTCAAACTCAAGAACCTTTTACTCAGGACACAGGCGTTGCTAATCAAAAACGTTATACTAATCCAAAGATAGGAATCAGTTTTATTTTCTCAACTTCAGCTTTTGGACAAGATACGTTGGATGTAAAAGAAGTAGGTAATAGGATTTATATGTATGATACAAAATATGTTTATACGCAGGGACAATATATTGAAGTTTTCCAAAAAGATGCGGGAGATACGCTAGATCAGGCAATTCTAAAACAATTTTTAACAAATATCTCTTCGAAAGATTGTTTCGTTAAGGATACAAAGCCTGATAAATATGCCAATTTCCCGGCATCTTATGTTTTTAAGACAATTGCATATCCGGTTGATCAAAATTCCGATGTTCCTATGTTTGCGCAATCCAACAAGTGTCCGGAGCCTTATACAGAGACTAACGGTATCGCTTACTTTTTGGAAGACACAAAACATCCAAATACATTTTTGTTTTTTAGTATCGGTCAACAGGGTTTTCCGGTTGAAAAAAATAGTCAGACAATGTGGCAAGATACTATCGAATTTCTTAATTAAGACTTAAATATAAATACTACTTTTTAAGTAGATAGAAAAAATCTTTTTGGTAACCCGTTAAGTATTGAGAGCCTCCGTTAACCATGTCTTTAGTCAAAGAATAATATTTATACGAATTGTTTGAAAAATTATTAAATATTACAAATCTAACCCAAACAGGGTTTATATCCAACTGCATCGCGTTAACCGCTCCAGCGGCTTTTAATGCAGTAGCCAGCGTTTGTGGAACAAGAGATGGTCCGGCGGCGTAGATTAAATTTCCGTCTTTTGTAATACCAATGCCTGAGCGCCATGTATACATGGAGTTTGTTGTTGTTAGTCCCCAGGTTTGCATATTCCATTCGTTTGACGATGTAACGTCTTTAGAGTTTTCTAAAAGCATTGGGCCGTTTTGTCTAACAATTGTTACATCTTTACCCAAATCCTGGCCGGTATAATTTATGATCTGGGGTTTTGCGTTATTGTATGCGACTAATGTTGCCAAATCTTTTTGAAGAGGTAAATAGGTTTTATCTCCAACGATCATTCCGTAATGTCCATCTTTTTGTTGAAATCCTCCGTTAAAAGCTGCGATAAGTTTTCCACTATTTTGCGTGTCCATGGGAACTTTACCCGGTCCGGGATTTTTATATCCTCCCGGCTCAACAATTCCCGCAGCAGCTGATAAAATAAGATTATTCATATTCATTTTAACCAAATATGCAACAGCATATGATCTTTGTGGATCAGGCCTAACGAATGCTTTTGCCATTAAAGCACCGGATGTTCCGTTGTATATCTGGTCCCATTCTCTTTCTCCTGGGAAAAGTGGGAAATATGACAGGGTTGATATTTTTTCAAGAGTGAAGCCAGGATTATAATATAATGATTCATTAACTGATTTAAAAGTTTTAGTAAAATCTGATGGGTTTGATTTTACAAAAGAATATCTTACCTGATTAACATGATCTTCTACTCCAAAGAAAATTGATTCAATGTTGATGGTTATTTTATTGCCCAAGATTGGTCGAAGTACATTGTCGGCAAAATTTGCTGCAAATGTTTGATGCGTGATTATAAATACATAGCATCCTAAAATTACAGCAATAAATAAGGTAATTATGCTCGCGATAAGAAGATTTATCTTAGACAGTTTTGTTTTTTTTCGGTAATCCTTCGCGGGAACTTTAGAGATTGTTTTTACTTTTTTCTTAAGTTTTTTTTGAGGCATTAAATAATTATACCAGTCTTTTATAACATTCTCTAATTGTTATTTTACAATTTCATTTTTCAGCGTTGTCTCAGTAAGACGGTCCATCATAGAATAGATCAAATGAATGGAGGTGATTGTATATGATGGATAAGAATTGTAATTGCGGAGGCAGCGGGCATGGCATGATGATGTTGGAATGTTGCGAGGAACATAAAATGTCAAAAGAGCATCTTAAAGCAAAGAAAGAGATGTTAGAGGAAAAGTTAAAGTGGGTAAACGAAAAGTTGGAAGAAAAATAATAATACTGTGCTTGTAAGAAAGCTTACATTAAAACCAAGCTAGGAATAATATTATTAATAATTAGGTGATCCTATTACTAATATTCTCATTTCTAGCTGGTTTTGTTACAATTTTGGCTCCATGTATTTGGCCGGTTTTGCCGATTGTTCTATCCTCTTCAATTGCCGGTAAAAAAGGGCATCAAAGATCTTTAGGAATAACGCTTGGGATCATGCTGAGCTTTGCGTTTTTTACCCTATTTACTTCACTCCTGGTTCGCATTTTTCATATTGATCCGAATATTCTTAGAATGTTGGCCGTAGCAATTATTATCTTTTTCGGAATGACGATGATCATTCCTGTTTTAGGAACAAAATTTGCTTTATTAGTTTCAAAACTGGTAAATATATTTGGACAAACTTCTGTTGGTGCAAGCAATGATTTTATGCCTGGTTTTATCGCAGGGCTTTCGCTTGGTATAGTATGGACTCCTTGTGCCGGGCCAATTTTGGCAACTATTTCGGCTATTACCTCAACGGGACAAGTATCTTTTTCGGTTATTCTAATAACTATAGCTTATGTAATTGGAGTAGGCATTCCGCTTTTTACTATCGCTTATGGAGGACAAAAATTTATAGCAAAAACTCGGGGATTAAATAAATATACCGGAAGAATTCAGCAAGCTTTTGGGGTAATAATGATTTTGGCCGCAATTGCGATTTTTACAAATTTAGATCAAACTTTGCAACTGCAACTTATAAATAAATTTCCTGTTTTAGGAACCGTAGTTAATGGTTTTGAAAACAACTCATTAGTTACCAATCAGTTAAATATTCTAAAAGAAAAACCATCAACTTCAAATCTTGATATATCAGGACTTTTTAATACCAATAGTCCGGCTCCGGATTTTGTCGGAATAGATAAGTGGTTGAATACCGATAAGCCATTAACAATTGCTAGTCTTAAAGGAAAAGTCGTGTTGGTCGATTTTTGGACATATACTTGTATTAATTGCATACGAACACTTCCTCATGTAACTGCTTGGTATGAAAAGTATAAAAATGACGGGTTTATCGTTATTGGCGTGCATACACCGGAATTCCAATTTGAGCATGAAACTAAGAATGTCCAAGATGCAATTAATACATACAATATTCATTATCCGGTAGCGCAAGATAATGAATATGCAACTTGGAATAATTATAACAATCAATATTGGCCAGCTGAGTACTTAATTGATGCAAATGGAAATGTAAGGCATACTCATTTTGGTGAGGGTGAATATGATCAAACCGAATTAGCAATTCAAGCGCTCCTAAAAGAAAATAAGCAAAAAGTTACTACTAAATTAAATAATTTTTCCGATCAGACACCAACTACTCAAATTTCACCCGAAACTTATCTGGGTTCTGCGCGCATGCAATATTATTTTCCAATAGGCAGTCTTAGTAATGGTACTCAAAACTTTTCTTTAGCTGATAATCTCTCGCAGAATAGTTTTAGTTATGGCGGAGAGTGGACTATTAATAATGAATATGCAATTTCCGGTAATAACGCATTAATAAATTATAATTTTGTTGCCAGTAAGGTTTATATTATTCTTCGTCCCAACGGAAATGTTCAGTTAAACACAGTTAAGGTTTATCTTGACGGAAAAATAATTGACTCATCGATTGCGGGCGCGGATGTTAAAAACGGTATTATTAGCGTAGATAGCGATAGGCTGTATAACATTGTTGATCTTCATGGAAAAACAGAAAATCATACTTTGAAATTGGAGTTTCAAACACCTGGAATACAAGCCTACACTTTTACTTTTGGATAGAATTAACTTCGCAATTTCTTCTGCTATAATTATCTCATGAGGCAAGTTCTGGTAATTTTAAGAGGAGCATCGGCTAGCGGCAAATCCACAATTGGCGAGAGCTTAAGAGATTTTGACAAGAAAATCGTTTGGCTTAGAACAGATAGTTTCAAATTGTTCTTTTCAAAAGATGCTAAAGAGGAAGCGTTGGATGCGGTTATGGATGCGGCACTAGCAACACTCAACTCTATCTTAGCTCAAGGCTATTCGGTGGTTTATGATGGAATTTTTAAGAAACCGGAATACGCTCAAAAAGCAATTGATTTAGCAAAAAGTAAAAATGTTCCGGTCATCATTTATCAACTTGAATGTTCACTAGAAACTCTTAAACAAAGAGATAAAAATAAAGCAGGGGTGAAAGAGGGCTGGAAAAAACCTTTGGGAGATGAAAGAATTGAAATTCTTTTTAATAAAGTCGAAAATAATCCAATTGAAGGGGCAATTAAATTAAATACTGAAGAAAAATCAGTTGAAGAATGCATACGAATTATAAGAAAGAATTTTGAATAATTATTGTGTCAAAAAGAGCTTGAAGTTGACAGTCTATAAGCTTGGCAGATAGAATACAGACAATGAGCGAAAACATTGTTGATCCATTAATTGCCTCGGAAACCCCCGTTGGTCAAATTTCTTCACCCGAAACAAAAACAGTTAAAAACGTATATTTAAATTCGGAATTTTCTTCTATGCTGCAATCTCAAGAACGGGATGGAAAAGTACCGGCCGCTTTATTTACCGATATCGATAATTCATTTTTTAGACAAGATAGAAAAGAAGCGTCAAAGCAATTATTTGATGGCTTGCAGCAGGAGGGTTATCCGGTGGTTGCGGTAACGGGGAGAAGTTTGGATCAAGTGGAGCGACGGATTCAGTTGGGCGATTTCCCACAATTTACAATTATCGCCGCAGCTGTCGGGACAGAGATTTACGTGTTGCATGATAAAGATGGACAAAAGGTCTATGAAAAAGATGAAGCATATGAACAACTCCTAACGGAAAAAGGTTTTAATCGATCTGAGCTTGCTAAGGCGGGTCAGAAAATGGTTGAAGATTTGCGAAGAGGAAAAACAGAGTGGCAATTTGATTTTCAAAATCCCGCAGAAGAATTAGCATATAGGGAGGGAGGATTAACTGCAGAAACTCCGTTCAAAATCAGTTTTTATGCATTTGCCGATTCAGAAACTTCGCTTACGGCGTTAAAGGCAGAGGTTGCGAAAAGGTTTCCGGGACAACAGGTCGTAGTCTGTGAGGAAATTCGTTATAACGATGGTATGCAGGTAGGAGATACGAATAAAAAATATTGCATCGATATTCTTCCGACTACAAAGGCGGGAGCGGTTGATTATATTAGTGAAGCAACGGGCGTGGCAATGAAGGTTATTGCGGGAGACAGCGGCAATGATACGGAAATGCTTACGGGAACAGGGGATGTTTCGATTGTTGTCGGCGGAGCAAGACCAGAATTAATGGCGGTTGTTGATGACACAGTATCTGAAACAGAAGACGGAAGACATTTTCAGCGTGTTACAGACGCTGAAGGAAAACTAACAAAACTTTATTATCGGGAGTTAGGAACAGGGCTTGGGCCAGAAAGCATAACTAGAGCGATAAAGCATTTAAAAATCGCGCAAAAACTTCACGCAAGAGATTCAAAATAAGTTTAAAGGATTTATACAGAGGAGAGTTTGAGATTGGGGTTAGTTTTTGTTCTGGCAACGGCAATCCATAAAATAACAATTCCGGTAACCGTAAAGAAAGCTTGAATACCAAGCGCCATGGTCCACGCATGAGTAACAAAAATTGCAGACAAAACATTGGTAATTAAGGTCGCACTGACTAATACCGATGCAACAACCGTTACCGGCGCAAACTTTAAAGCTCTATACCAAGTTGTTACGTATCCAAGTAATAACACTACTGTGGTTGCCATCCAGAAGAATTGAGTTTGAGTTGGCATAAAACCCTTAACTAATGCTGCAGGCGCTATTACTGCTGCGGCACCCAACAAAATCAAAGATCCAAATCCCATTCTGGCGGCTGTAACAATATCCGGGTCAACGTTTGGGAGAATTTTCTTAGCTAAAACATGCTCAACTGCCCAAAGAATAGTTGCCATTAAGACAAATAATTCACCTTGAGAAAACTGGAATTTGGCAAAGCCGCCAATCATTAAATTTGCATAAAAAAGAAAAGCTACGGCAATCATTAAAAGCGGTGACATTTTTTCTTTGAGAAAGGGAATGGCCAAGATTGCCACCCAAATTACTAAAGTTTTATTAATAATAGCGCCGTTAATTGCGGGAATTTGTGATAGTCCTGTAAAGAAAAGATAAAAGGGAAGTGATCCGCCGATAATGCCGATCAATAATAAATAAACTATCTGTTTTTTATTCAATTGCTTTATCTTTTGCCATTTCCAGGTAGCGATTAAAGCACCGATTATTAAAAGTCCAACGATGGCATTTTTTTCGGCTGTAAAAACAAGCGGCGGTTTAATAACATCAACAGCGATTTTGTTTACAAAGTTGGAAACACCCGAAATAAGAGCAGTAATAAGCGCGAAGTAAATTCCTTTTTTAAGAGTTGAAGACATCATACGAGCTACGCAGGCCAGACTTGAGTATTGGTTTCCATGTCGGTAACAATAATGGCTTTGGTTGGGCAACTTTGTGCGGCCATTAAAATATTTTCCGGTGTGTCATTTCCCTGAAGCGTGACGGCTTTGTTTTCACCATCTAATTCAAATGTGGCTGGTGAAACTGCGACACATGAGGCTGCTCCGATGCAAAGATTTTTGATGACTTTAATTTTGTATTTTCCAACTATTACTTCTTTATCTTCTACTGCTGGTGTGGTGTTATCCATATCTGAAATTATCATACAACATTTTTTAAAAAGTATGCAAGACCCCAAAATCATCTTCGATATGCTACTATTTAGAGAGAAGAAATGAAAGTAAAAATAAAAGATAGAAAACAGTTTTCTTCAGCATTAATAGAAGTTCAATTAGATTTACTTGGGCAGCCGTTTCCGTTTGTTGCCGGACAATTTTTCTCGCTAATCCTTATTAATCCTCCCTTTACGGATGAGCGGGGAAACAGCCGTAAATTTGGATTTATAAACAGTCCGGCAATCACAGATTCTGTTTCAATCATGACGAGAGTCGGACCAAGCGCGTTTAAAAAATCATTGCTGGATTTACCAATTGGCGCTGAAGTTGAGATTGATGGAGTTGAAGGACATAATCATTTGCCCCAAGACGTTCAAATACAATTCACTTGGATTGCTGACGCAATTGGCATTGCTCCGTTTATGAGCATCGCAAGAGAAATTAAAGCGAAGAATTTACAAAATAAAGTTACTTTAATTTACATCACAAAAAATCAGGAAGAATCAGTCTTTGCTCAAGAGCTCGCAGAATATTCAAAAGAAAATCAGTTATTCGAATTTATTCCAATTATTTCAGAAGTAAATTCCATTAGCTCAGATTTAATCAAACAAATTCCGGAGGCTCAAAACAGTTATTTTGTTATCACGGGAGAACAAGCCTTCGTGATTCCAGCGTTCAAGATTTTAAGAGAGGCTCAAGTTGAAGCAAAGAATATCTCGATGGAGATTTTTACAGGCTACTAAATTCTCAAATATATTTTTGGAAGACTTCAGACAAATCTTTTTTAGCGGTAGGTACCTCAACTAAAGTTTTCTCAGCGATTTGCGGAATTTGATCCTCATAAGAAGGTCGTTCTACCTGGTAAAAAATACCTAAGGGGATTTGTTTTTCTCCCCATTCAAGCGACTTTTCAAAGGCCGCTGTCAGATTAGTTTTGTCATGGGTCTCAGGTAGATTATATGTGTTAGCTTGGTAATAGTTATTATCATATAAATCATTCCATGTAATACAGGGTTGTAAAACGTCAATAATAGCAGTGCCTTTATGAGCATTAGCTTTTGCAAAAAGCTCTGCCAGTTGTGGTATATGTGATGCGTATTCACGCGCTACAAAGGTTGCGCCCGAAGCCAAAGCTAGCGTAACCGGTGAAATTGGCTCGTCAATATTTCCAAATGGAGTAGATTTTGACTTATAACCATGAGGTGAGCGGGGAGAGGTTTGGCCCGTTGTTAAGCCATAAATTGCATTATCATGCAGGATGATAGTAATATCGTGATTCCGTCTACAAGTATTAACAAAATGATTTCCGCCCTCGGCCAAAGAATCGCCATCTCCGGTAAAGACAAAAACATTTAATTTGCTGTTTGCCATTTTTATGCCTGTTGCCATTGGAAGCGCTCTGCCATGTAATCCTTCAACTGAGGTGATTTTTACATAGTTGAGCATGTGTCCGTGGCAACCAATACCGGCAGTTAGAGTCGTATTCGTATCATCCCAACCATTAGCAACACAGGCATTCTTAAATGCCGCCCAAATCGCTATATCGCCACAACCCGGACACCAAGTTGGATTGCATCCGGTTGATAAGTCTGCAAGTTGTGTCATTTTATCCTAAAACCTCCTTTAATTTTTCGGCAATTTCTTCCGGGAAAAACGGCCTGCCGTCATATTTTAAGAAATTATCGGTAATTTCAATGCCGGTATTTTCTCTGATTAAGCCACCCAATGCAGCCGAATAGTTACATTCCATATTAATAATATGTTTGGCTTTTTGCAAAACTTCCTTAACTTTTTCGGTCGGGAACGGAGACATCCAGGTAATATGTAAATAATTTACATTTGGAAAATCTTTTAAGGCTTGTAAAATACTACCTTTGTTGCTCCCCCAGGAAACTATAGTGGCGTCGGCTTCCATTGGTCCGTAAAGTTTTGGTGTAGTATCTTCATTATTTGCGCAGGTTGTAAGTTTTGCCATTCTTTTTCGCATTTGGTTATTAATATCAGTGATTTCTTCCGAGTCATGTCCGACTGTTGTGTGTTCATAAGAATTGCCGATGAAAAAATTGCCCGATCCCGGAACCGATCTGGTTGAAATTCCATCATCAGACAATGCGTATCTTTCAAAATTTTCCTGTTTTTCGGTTGTAAACTTGCCACGGTTTATTTCATAATCAGAAAAGTTAAAGATTGGCATGCTTTGGTCATGTTCGCAAGTATTTTTATCGACTAAAAGAATAACCGGTGTTTGATATTTATCGGCCAGATTAAAAGCTTGCATAGTTAGATAAAAGGCTTCTTCCGCATCGCCGGCTGCTAAGACTATTCTTGGAAAATCTCCCTGATGAGCGTGTAAAACAAATCTTAAATCGCCCTGTCCGCTCCAAGTCGGAAGTCCGGTGGCCGGTCCTGGTCGCATTCCGTCAATAACAACCAAAGGTGTTTCCATAATGGCTGATAGTCCCAAGGCTTCGACCATTAAGCTAAATCCGCCGCCGGATGTTGCAGTCATAGATCTTGCTCCCGCAAAAGAGGCACCGATTGCCATATTGATTGCAGCAATTTCATCCTCGGGTTGTTTATAAATAAAACCAAACCTTTCCTGATTAGCGGCCAAAACATGCAAAATATTAGAAACTGGAGACATCGGATAAATCGCGGCAAATTGTAGTCCGGCAGCAATTGCGCCCATCGCAACAGTATCGTTGGAATTGGCCAACATTTTTTGTTCAACAACATCTTCTTTAGTTAAAACTGTTTTTTTCTTGTCAGCGAAATGCTCCAGCGCGTAATTATATCCGTTTTCCGCTGCCAAATGATTGATCCTTACGATTTCTTCACCTTTTCGTCCGAACTCGTCTTTTAATAAATCCTTGAAGACTCCTAGATCTCCGCCTAGCATTGCCACAACTGCGCCAACTGCAACGGTGTTACTCATAATTGGGGATCCGCCGGCATCGGTTGCTAATTTAGCTAAAGGAATTGGTAAGAGATTTGCATTTGGATTTATTTTGGAAAGATCGTATTTTCTTTCTTCATCAAATAAAATTTCTGCACCGTCGATAAATTCGTTTAAGTGAACGTTTAGCGTATTTTGATCAAGCGCAATCCAGAATTCATTGGTTTTACGGGGAGCGGTTACGGACTCACGGGAGATAGATACTTGGGTTAAATTATGTCCGCCTTTAATAAGCGATGGATATTCGGAATAAGTATAAACATGCTTGCCAATTCTGGTAGCAATTTTGGCTAAAATAAGCCCCGCGGCTTTAATGCCTTGTCCTGCTTGTCCGCCAACTGTTAAGCTGAAAATTTCTTGCGCCATCTATTTATAATATCAGAATTTTTCGCTGTAGATCCGTTCTTTTTTGCAATTATGGCTAAGCAAAATATTAGTTGTTTCCTCAACCATTAATTTGTTTCCGCAAAGATAGGCCGAGCACTCGGAGGCATCCGGAAAATCCTGGGCGACAAGATCGGTAATATGACCTGTTTTGCCTGTCCAAGTTTCATCGGGCTTGGAAATTGCCAAAACATAATGAAAATTCGGATATTCTTTTTCTAAATTTTCAAAATATTCTTTCCAGAAAACGTCGGATGGGAATCGAAGTCCCAAATAAAGCGTAATAGGGGTTTGAACTTTTTGCACTTTTAGTAAGTCGTCAATAATGCATCTTAAAGGTGATACTCCAGAGCCGGTTCCCAAGAAAAGGAGATTTTTAGCCCCGTCTTCTTTGTAGGTAAAAATACCAAACGGTCCTAAGTAACTTATTTTGTCGCCAACTTTTAAATTTTCAAAATACTTAGAGCCCGGTCCGCCGGGGTTAGTGTCGATTAAAAGTCCGAAGTTTTCTGCGGATTCGTGGTCGGCAATCGAGTAGCTATTAATTCTGGTGTCGGCAACTTTTATACTAACGTATTGTCCGGGTTTAAACACCAGTGCCGGATCGGTTTTTAAAATAAAACTATGATATTTCCCGGCTAATGTTTTACATTCAATCGCTTCGGCCACTTTAAACCTAGATACTGTTGAGGCTATGGGTTTTGGCGCAGCTTGTCCAAAAACTACCTTTCCGTCTACCGCCCAAACGTCATTTTGCGTTACGAATAACGGGTTCATTTCGATTTCGGAAACATCCGGCATCGCTTCAATTAGCGCACCTAGTTTTAAAATCGCATCGTATAATTTGTCTACAGCAAACGGCGGTTCGCCCCGGTAGCCTTTAAGCATGGTGTAGATTTTGGATTTTTCCACCATTTCTTTAACCGATGCTAAATCTAACGGTAAAAGATGTAAGTTACGGTCCATAATAAGTTCCGCCAGTTTTCCGCCTGCGCCAAAAAGCAGCACCGGTCCGAAAGTCGGATCGCGTTTGATGCCAACAATAACTTCAATGCCGTAGCCAATCCCTTTTTGAATTTGTATGCTAACGTTGGCTTTAATATTTTCTGGCAAATCGGTTTTTTTATGATCAAGGTTAATCATGGCGGTTGCCAATTCGTCGTCACTGCCAATATTGGTAATAACTCCGCCGACATCGGTTTTATGTAAAAGCCCCGGAGAGGAAAGTTTTAGAACCACCGGCCAAACATTTTCGGCAGCGAATTTCTTCGCTTCATCAATATTATTTACAACCATGGTTGGGGGAGTGGAAATTCCGCCTAACTTTAAAAAATCATTGGCGCCCATATTACAAAGAGAAGTTTGGTTAGCTCCTAAAGCTTTATTAACAATTCCTTGAATGGCATTTTTATTTTCATCGGAGATTGGAGCCGCGGTCGGACTTGGACTCGCATTAATATTTTTCTGTTGCCAGGCTTTCCATTTAACCATCATCGCAATTGCGGAAATTGCTCTTTCGGGAAACCTAAAGGAGGGGATTTTAAATTCATTTAATTTTGCCTCTCCTTCGGCAACTAAGCGACCGCCGATAAACGAACAAAAGATTGGAATTTGATATTTTCGGCCTAGCTCTCCGATCATTTCCGCGGTTTTTCCGATTTGAGTCATAACTTGAGGCGTTAAAATTACCACTAAAGCGTCGGCGCTTTTAGTTTCCAAAATTATTTCAGAGGCGTTAGCAATTCTATCAGCGAGTGCGTCTCCCAAAACATCAACCGGATCCAAAACACTGGCATAACGGGGGAGAGCTTCTTGTAATTTTTTATGCGTTTCATCGTCAAATTGAGCTAGCTGAAGCTCCTCCGTTTCTACAGCGTCGGCACTAATTACTGCCGGACCACCCGCATTGGAAACAATCGCAACTTTTGGACCAAGAGGTGCTTTTTCCCAAGCGAAAGCGCGGGAAAGGTCGAAAAAGTCTTCCAAAGATTCGCAGTGTATTACTCCGACTTGTTTTAAAGCAGCTCTTAAAACACTATCTTCTCCGGCAATAGCTCCAGTATGTGATTGCATAGCTTTGGCGGCGGCCGGCGTTTTGCCAGGCTTTATAATAAAAACCGGATTTCTTTTAGTTAGTTCTTTTAAAATTCCCAAAAGTTCTTTGCCATTAGAAATTGATTCTAAATATAGGCCAATTGGAAATTGTTGATCGGAGGGCAGCTTGCTGTCCTGTTCTAAAAAGTGGTTTAAAACATCGTTTTCGTTGACCACCGCTTTATTGCCAAGAGTGATAAATTCCCTAAATCCCAAACCCGTGGCGTTACAAAAATCAAAAAGGCTGGCAGCCAAAGCGCCCGATTGGGAAACAAAACGCAAATTACCGTCATGATTTACAGCTTCGCCGAAAGTGGCGTTTACCGGACAGGTTTTACTGACAAACCCTAGGCAATTCGGTCCCAAAACATTCAAGCCATATTTTTGGGCGGTTTGAATAAGTGAATCCTCCAAGGCTTTTCCCTCAGCTCCGACTTCTTTATAGCCCGCGCTAAAAACAACCACGTTTTTAATTCCTTTTTCACCGCAGGCAACTAAGATTTCATTAACTCCACTTGAGGGAATGGCAATAACTACCAAATCAACAACTTCTGGCAAGCTTTTAACGTCGGGAAAACATTGTAAATCGTTTATTTTTGGCTCGTGAGGATTAATCGGGAAAATATGTCCGAGAAAACCAGAGTTTAAGATATTTTTTAAAACAATTGCTCCAACTTTTTCGGGAGCAGAGGATGCGCCGACCACCGCTATAGATTTTGGCGACAGCAATCCTTCCAAATTCTTGGCCATACTTACAGCTTAATCGAAATTTATATTTATGTAAAGAGATTAAGCGGAGACGGAGCCGAAGCGACGTCCTAAAGACGAAGTTCTTTAGGATTAAACTAAATTAGGTTTTATGTCAAAGGATTTTTTTAGGAAATTTATGTCGTTTGTGGTAAAATCCATAAGCTTATGACAAGATCAGATTTGGAAGCGGGTCGAAGAGCCCCGGGAATGGTAGAGAGTTTTAGCGGAGCAGAAGAATCATATGTACTTATGGGTTCTGAGACTCTTAGGGTTTATCGTGCAGCAGCGTTAATTACTCCAGGAGTAAGGATAAATCCAATAGTCGGTTCGGAAACGGAATTTATCGGGAAAGATGGTATAACCAGAAGAACTAGACCGGGACAACATTTAATCGGGTTAACCATAATGCCGAAGCAAAAAGAGGCATTTAAAGAAATGGTAAGGGTAATTCGTGAACAACAAACCACTCGAAAACCTCAACAGCAAAGAGCCTAAGTACTTCGCGATTGATTTTATTACCCTAAAAACTGTAAGCTATATAAAGTAATGAAAATTCAATCTGTAAAAGCGCAAGAAATTCTAGACAGCCGCGGTAACCCAACCATTGAAGCCGTTACGGTTTTGGAAGACGGTGCACGTGGTTGGGCAGCGGTGCCCTCGGGGGCTTCAACCGGCGCGTATGAAGCGGTAGAGCTAAGAGACGGAGATATGGCCAGATTTTATGGTGCGGGCGTTTTAAAGGCAGTTGAAAACGTTAATACAATAATTTCAAGAGCAGTTGCAGGTTTGGACGCCGAAGATCAAGCAAAATTAGATCAAACAATGATCGATTTGGACGGCACGGAGAATAAAGCCAGTCTTGGAGCAAATGCAATTCTTTCAGTATCTTTAAGTGCCGCAAGAGCTGAGGCCGCATCTGAGAAAAAAGAACTCTACGGATATCTCACAAAATTCAATCCCGATTTTAACGGCACTTATATAATGCCGATTCCGGAAATGAATGTTATGAACGGCGGAAAGCATGCCAATTGGGCCACCGATATCCAGGAATATATGCTTTTTCCAATCGGCGCCACCTCGGTTGTTCAGGCAATCCGCATGAATGCCGAAGTTTACCAGGTTCTTAAGAAAATCATTAAAGACAAAGGTTATAACATCACAGTTGGAGACGAAGGTGGATTTGCGCCAAACGTCGGTTCTAATGAAGAACCGTTTCAATTAATGGGGCAGGCAATTGAAAAAGCGGGTTATACTTTGGGCAAAGATATTAGCTTTGGAATTGATGCCGCCGCCTCAGAGTTCTACGCTGACGGAAAATACAAATTAGCTAAAGAGGGAAAAGCTGTTTCGTCGGACGAATTGGCAGAGTTTTTCAAAAATCTTGCCAATAAATATCCGATTATTTCGATGGAAGATACTTTTGCCGAAGACGACTGGGACGCATTCCAAAAATTCACAAGCACAAATCCCAAAATGCAGATTGTCGGAGACGATTTGTACGTTACGAATGTTAAAAGATTGCAAAAGGGAATTGATAATAAAACCACTAACGCAATCCTCATCAAATTAAACCAAATAGGAACTTTAACCGAAACAATTAATGCAGTTTTACTAGCCAGAAGAAACGGCATGCGTTCAGTTGTATCGCATAGATCCGGTGAAACAGAAGATGCGTTTATTGCCGATTTTGTGGTTGCGATGGGAATAGGGCAAATTAAAACCGGAGCTCCGGCAAGGTCAGAAAGAGTCGCCAAATACAATAGACTGATGAGAATTGAACGAATGTTAGATGGCAAATCAACCTACTTCGAATTCGTCTAAACCCATACTTCCTCTTTGTTAGAAACTTCCAACGGTGTTACAATTTGTAAACCTAAAAAATATGAGTCAAATTTCATTTCAATTAAGAGCTTCATTATCCGGGTTTAACGGAGCTAAAGGCAAAAAATTTAAATCTCCGGAGGAATTTTTTAACAATTGGTTAGCATTTAAAATAAAAAAGTCTAAAGACAGAAGCACTGTAAATGAGGCGATTGCAAATAAGGCGGACGTAATGAGGGCCATAGGAGCCTTTTTTCAAAATCGGCCTGATGATTCAGGCAACTTACCAACCAGGATTTTAAAGAAAATCAATAAATCTATATCGAAATTTATTCTAAACGAGAAACAAATAGATCTATCCGATGTCACTTTAAGTCCGGATCAAGAGGAAATACTTAAATTACTGCAAGCTTCAAAAACTCCAATTTTCCTAACGGGAAAGGCAGGAACAGGAAAATCATTGCTACTCCAATACTTTAGGCAAAAATCAACTAAAAATATTGTGGTGTGTGCTCCAACCGGTGTAGCAGCGCTTAACATTGGGGGACAAACTATTCATTCTCTTTTTAAAATTCCACCGGAGTTAATTAAAAAGAATAGCCTTAAGGTCGATAGTAAAACTGCCAAGCTTTTAAAATATGTAGACGTAGTTATTATTGATGAAATCTCGATGGTAAGACCGGATCTAATGGACGGCATTGATTATATTCTTCGAAAAGCCAGAGAAAGCACAGTTCCTTTTGGAGGCGTACAACTAATTATGTTTGGGGACCTATATCAACTCCCTCCTGTTGTGCAAAAAGATCTAAAAGATTATTTTGAACAAAATTATGGCGGAAATTTCTTCTTTAACGCCGATGTCTGGAAAAAAATAAAGTTTGAAACTAGAGAACTAACAACTGTATTTCGTCAAAAAGATGAAGATTTTAAATTAATCTTAAATGCCGTTCGGGAGGGAAATATCACAAATCAGCAACTAGAAGTTCTCAACAACAGGGCAGAAGAGGAAATTCCAACGGATGGAGTAATTATTTTAACCACCGTAAATAGTTCTGCCAAAAGAATAAATGAAATAAAACTTAATCTTTTAGAAAATAAAGCAGAGGAACATAAAGCAGAAGTTGTCGGCCATTTGGAGCCATCAGCATTTCCAACCGAGGAAACACTACGCTTAAAAAAAGGCGCGCAGATTATGCTACTTCGAAATGACAAAGAAAGACGTTGGGTAAATGGCACTTTAGGATACATAGATTCGCTGGATGGCGAGGAAATTACGGTAAATATAGATGGAAAAATTCATTCTGTTCCAAAAGAAACATGGAACAAAATTCAGTACGTTTTAAACGAAGAAACAAATACTTTGGAGGAAAAGGTTGTCAGTTCTTTTACACAATTTCCATTAAAATTGGCTTGGGCAATAACAATACATAAATCACAAGGCCAAACATACAATACTGTTGCAATCGATATGGGTTATGGAGCATTTGCGCATGGGCAAACTTACGTTGCATTAAGCCGCTGTAAAACATTAGAGGGAATATATTTAAATAGAAAAATATTAAGAGAAGATATTATCGTAGAATCAAAGATCGTTGATTTTATGAGAGGGAAAATTTAACAATTAGCATAACCTTTCAAAACCTTCTCGAAAGTGGTATTAATTAGATATGAAGAGAACTTTTTCTTATAACGTAATTATTATTATTTCCAGTGCCGCATTGCTCATGTTTATTGTTTTTACTCTTCTTGCAGCGTCTAAAATACAAACCACCGGAAATCTTAATGCAACGCTTGTCCTTCTAGCCGTTGAATTTATTTTGATTAGCTTAGCAGCAATAATTTTAAAAATGTACCTAAAGTTTATAAAAGGGGATTTAGGAGAAATGGCTGTTGAAAGAATCTTAGAAAAATTGCCTCAAGGATATTACTATTTAAGGGATTTCGCAAAAGAGGAAAAGGGAAATATTGATTTTATTGTAATTGGCGAATCGGGTATTTGGACAATTGAGGTTAAAAATTTATCAAAAAGATTAATTATTCATGATAAATATTTAGAAAAGCAGTTAAAACAGGCCTACGCCGAGGCGAAAGAACTGGAGAGTATTTTAGTACAGCTTGGATACACTTTTCCCGTTATGCCTATTTTAGTTTTTGCTAATAAAGTAAAAATTGATTTTGGAATGCGGCCGATAAATGGAGTTTATGTAATTGGGAAGAGTTGGTTAGAAGAGCTTTTAACAAAACATTCCAGCGGGCAATATTTAGGAGCAGGGCAGGCTTATGCAGTCAAAGAAAAACTAAAATCCTACACAACCAAATTCTAATTTAAGCTTTAAAATATTTTTCAAAGCAGTAGAATTAATGAATGACATACTTATTTCTTGATGAATCTGGAGATCTTGGTTTTGATCCCAAAAAGAAAAATTCAAAATACTTTGTAATTACAATACTGTTTGCGTCGGATAAGAAGCTTCTCGAAAGCATTGTTAAAAAAGTACATAAAAATTTAAGAAAGAAAATAAAAAGATTAAGCGGTGGAGTTTTGCATGCGGTAAAAGAAAAACCCGTTACCAGAAAAAGACTCTTAAAACTTTTAGCAGAAAAGGAAATCTCAATAATGACTATATATCTGAATAAATCTAATGTGTACACAAAATTACAAGACGAAAAGCATGTTCTCTATAACTATGTTACGAATATTCTCTTGGACAGAATTATGACGAAGCATTTAGGGAATAATAAAGAAATTACCGTAATTGCTTCAAAAAGAGAAACAAACAAATTTTTAAATGATAATTT
>Ga0182027_10003932_pt1 | contig 23295 bp, 24 predicted proteins | sample 712E1DmetaG_FD_121300 | JGI IMG/M metagenome (GOLD analysis project Ga0182027, IMG submission 121300) | Permafrost microbial communities from Stordalen Mire, Sweden - 712E1D metaG (Illumina Assembly) | ecosystem: Environmental > Terrestrial > Soil > Wetlands > Permafrost | place: Sweden... | reverse complement strand
TGCAGGCCTTGGCGGACATCGCGCGGCGGCACAAGCTGCTCCTGCTCTACGATGCGGCCCACGCCTTCGGCGTGACGGTGGACGGGCGCTCCATCGGCAGCTATGGCGACTTGAGCATGTTCAGTTTCCACGCCACCAAACTGTTCCACTCGATCGAGGGCGGCATGTTGATGTTCTCCGACCCGGGGCAAATGAAAGTCTTCGATTACCTGAAGAACTTCGGGTTCGACGGCGAGACGGAAGTGGTGATGCCCGGCACCAACGCGAAAATGAACGAGCTGCAGGCGTTGATGGGTTCCCAAGTCCTGGGCCACATGGACGGCATCATTTCGCGGCGGCAACAGATTGACGCGCTCTATCGCGCGCGACTCAAGGGAATTCCCGGCCTGCATGTGCCGGAATTGCCTTCCGGCGGTGTAAAATTCAACTACTCTTATTTTCCCGTGGAAATAGACGCCGATCAATTTGGCATGGATCGCGACCAGCTTTACACCGCCCTCCAGCGGTTCAATATCTTCACCCGCCGCTATTTTTATCCGCTGGTGACTGATTTCGCCTGTTACCGCGGCCTCTCCGTCAAAGATCCGTTGACCCAGGCGCGGAAAATCGCCCGGCGCATCCTGACCTTGCCCATCTACGACTCGCTCGGAATGCCGGACGCGGAACGGATTTGCGAGTGCATTGAGTCCATGAGATGAAGAAGGCGGTCATTTGGGGGTCCTCCGGCCATGCCCTTGTCGTGGCGCATATCATGCGGTTGGAAGGCCGCTTTGAAATCGCCGGCATGATTGACGACTTTAATCCCGGCCTTCACGGCAGCGAGGTTCACGGGCTGAAAGTGTTGGGGGGCCGGGAACGGCTGGGTGCTCTCCAGCAAAGCGGCGTCACGCATCTGGTATTCGGGTTTGGCGATTGCGGGGCGCGGCTGAATTTGACGCCACTGGTGGAGCAAGCTGGTTTTCAGTTTGCCTCCGCCATTCATCCCGCCGCCATGATTGCGGACAAAAGGGAAATCGGGGCAGGCACCGTGGTGGTTGCCGGAGCCGTCATCAATCCGGGAGCAAAGATTGGCCGCAACTGCATTATCAATACCGGCGCCAGCGTGGACCACGAATGTGTGATCGGCGACGGCGCGCACATTGGACCGGGGGCGCGTCTGGGCGGCCGGGTGGCCGTTGCCGAGGGGGCCTGGGTGGCCATGGGCGCCATCGTCCTGGATCGGGTCCGCATCGGCGCAGGCGCCATCGTGGGCGCAGGGGCTGTTATCACCAAGGACGTCCCTGCCGGCGTGGTGGTTTATGGAAACCCGGGAAGAATCATCAGGACCGTGGCTGAACAATTGTCGCGACCATCAAAAAGTTCCGGCTGATATTAGTGCCTGCTGCCCCTCATCATTGCCACTTGGAATGAGCGTTAAACACAAGGCCGTTAACGCCGTGATCTGGAGCGGCGTGGACCGGCTTTCCGGGCAACTGATCCGGTTTGTCATCGGCGTGATCCTGGCGCGGTTGCTTTTGCCCGCGGAATTCGGCCTGCTGGGGATGCTGGGAATCTTCATAGGCGTGGCGCAGGTGTTCGTGAATTGCGGGTTCGGCGAAGGCTTGATTCAGAAACAGAATACAAGCCATCGCGATGAATGCTCCGTTTTCTATTTGAATATCGCCTTTGGAGTGCTGGCCGGCGCTGTGCTCTATGCCGCGGCTCCGTGGATTGCGAATTTCTATCATCAGCCCATCCTGACGAGCCTGACGCGTCTCATGGCGCTGGATGTCGTGATCAGTTCGTTTGGCATCGTCCAGACCATGCTGCTGACCAAGGAAATTGACTTTAAGACCCAGTTGAAGGTTGGCGTCATCTCCACAGTCTTGTCGGGTGGAATGGCGGTTGTGATGGCGATGAGAGGCTTTGGCGTGTTGAGCCTGGCGGCGCAAGTGCTCGTGGGAGATGTGCTGCGGGTGGTCTTGTTGTGGGTGTATCATGACTGGCGGCCCTCGGCGGCATTTAGCTTCGCCTCACTGCGGGAATTGCTGCCCTATGGATCGAGGCTTTTTGCCTCCGGCCTGCTCAACAGCGTTTTCACGGAAATCTACTCGCTCGTCATCGGCCGGATTTACGCTCCCGCCACCCTAGGTTTGTTCACGCGAGCCAGGCAGATGCAGGAGATACCAGTGGAGAACCTTTGCGGCATCGTCGGCCGGGTCTCGTTTCCGGTCTTCGCCTCCGTGCAGCACGACAGGGCGGCTTTGAACCGCGGCGTCAGAAAGGCCGCCCGGGGACTGGTGATGATCAACTTTCCGCTGATGATCGGGCTGGCCGTGACCGCCCGGCCGCTGGTGCTGGTATTGTTGACCAAGAAGTGGGAAGCGTGCGTTCCATTCATACAGCTCTTGTGCGTGGGAGGCCTGCTCTATCCATTAAGCCTGGTTCATCTGAATGCGCTTCTCGCCTTGGGGCGGTCGGACCTGTTCCTGCGCCTGGAGATCATCAAAAAGGTCTTGGTCGGTGTGGCGGTTGGGCTGACGTTTCGCCACGGAGTGACAGGGCTGCTCGTCGGCAACATCGTTGTCACCACCCTGTCCTGTTGCCTCAACGGCTATTATTCGGTCCGGTTGATCAGCTATTCCTGGAAAGAGCAAGTCCAGGATTTGCTGCCTTATCTGGGAATCTCCGCATTGATGGGGGTGTGCGTTTGGCTGGTCGCCAGGCTGCCGGCTTGGGGCGGTAACTACGGCCAGCTTGCCACGGAGGTGGCAACCGGCATGTTCGTCTATTTCCTGGGCTGCCGGTTGTGCCGGTTGTCGGCATTCTCTGAAGCGTGTGAGGTGGTTGTCAGCAGAATTCCCGGCTGGAAACCGGCCTAGCCTTCATGGCGCTTCCTTCGGTCATTGGGGAAATCGAGCGCGACAAGCCATGATAGACCGTTTGCTGCGGCTGGTTATCAGCCTGGGCGTCGCCGTGGTGGACGTGTTGGCTGGCAGGCTGTCCGGCGCGCGGCAGTCCGCCGGAACTTGTGTGGTCATCACTTACCATGCCATTGCCAGCGATGCCAGGGCGCGGTTTGGCCGGCAACTCGACATGCTTCTCCGCCTGGCCCTCCCCATCCCGGCGGCAAAGGGATTGCGCCTGGAAAAGGGGCGGCGTTATGTCGCCATCACGGTGGATGATGTGTTCCGAAGTTTCGTGGACAACGGATTGCCGGAGTTGTGCCGGCGCAACCTGCCGGTCACCTTGTTCCCGCCCGCCGGCTATTTGGGCCGGAAGTCTTCCTGGAATGATTATGGCGGGGACAACAAAGTCGGCGAAGCGGTGGCCTCGGCGGAGGACCTCAAACAAATCGCCAAGTTTAACAACGTGGATTTCGGATCGCATGGGGTGATGCATGCCGACCTGGCCTTGCTGCCGGAAGCCCAGGCAAGGCAGGAACTCCAGAATTCCAAAGCGGCCCTGCAAGGCATCGTTGGACGCGAAATCACCGCGTTCAGCTTTCCCTATGGAAGTTACGGCGCCAGGGAATTGCGGTTCGCCAGCGAAGCCGGGTATCAATTTCTTTTTGGCTCAACTCCGCAGCAATTGCTGGCCGCCCTGGATGGCGGCATGATCGGGCGGGTGGGCGTTCAACCGTCCGATTGGGACATCGAATTCAGGTTGAAAATATGCGGAGCGTATCGCTGGGTGGGAAGGGCATCCGCCTGGAAGGCAAAGGCCCGGTCGTGGCTGGCGGGCGCGGCTCCAGGGAAAGACCCAAATCATGGCTGATCAACTTGACCGGGCCGATATTGACGCCGTGACGGCGGCAGAGTGGTCGCAACTCCTGGGGCGGTTCGAGGACGCGAACATCTACCAAACGTGGAGCTATGGAGCCGTTCGCTGGGGCGAAGAAAATTTAAGCCATCTGGTTCTGCGCCGCGGCGGCGAGGTTGCGGGCGTGGCGCAGGTTCGCATCATCCGCGCGGGCATTCTCAACCGCGGCATCGCTTACGTGAGGTGGGGGCCGGTCTGCCAATGGCGCGGGCGGGAGCTGGACCCGGATACCCTGCGCGGGATGGCGGAGGCGCTCAGGGCGGAGTATGTCAGAAAGAGACATCTGTTCCTGCGCATTCTGCCCGACGCGTTCGAGGGTTCCGGGCGGGCGGCGGTTTTTCGCGCGGCGTTTGCCGGCTATGAAACAGCCCCGGCGGAATCACCCGGGGCGGATCGGACGATAGTGGTGAACCTGGCCCCGGCGCTGGATCTGTTGCGCAAGGGGCTGGACCAGAAATGGCGCAACCAACTCAATCGCGCGGAGAAGAACAACCTCACCGTCCTGGAGGGCCGGGGTTCCGAGCACTACGGGATGTTTTTGAAGCTCTATCAGGAAATGTGGAGCCGCAAGAAATTTGACACCACGGTTGATGTCGAGGAATTCGGGCGCATTCTCAATGACTTGCCGGAGGATTTGAAGTTCAAGATACTCATTTGCCAGGACAAAGGCGTGCCGGTCAGCGGCATTGTCTGCTCCGCCGTCGGCAGCATGGGGATTTATCTCCTGGGCGCGACTAGCGAGGCCGGCTTGAACAGCAAGGGAGCCTATCTCCTGCAATGGAGCATGATTAAATGGCTTAAGGAAAACGGGTTCAAATACTACGACCTGGGCGGCATTGACCCGGACCGCAATCCGGGCGTTTATCATTTCAAGAAAGGGTTCTCCGGGGATGACGTGACCCGGCTGGCGCCTTTTGAGTGTTGCGAGGATTCGTTGAGTTATTTGGCGATGAAGGGAGCGGACCTGGCGCGCGGCGGGATTTCCGGCTTGCTGAAAAGGAGGGCTGCGCCCCGGGCCCCAGCCACCGCGGACGGCGCACCGGAGTCCGTGGCGGGCGCGGCGGTTGACGCGAAACCCCGGAATTGAGACCGATGCGGGATTCCATACGGCGATTTGTCAGTTACTTGAGCCGCCATGGCGTTGGCGCGACGGCGGGCCGAATTGCGTTGTCATGGCAACATTTCCGGGCGGGAAACCGATTCGTCATTTATTGCTGCCGGCTCCAGGAGGTCCAATCGGTGGATGACGGCTTGTTGCAGGGGTGCAGAATCGAGCGCAGGAATACCCAGGCGGAAATACCGCCGGATGATTTGAGCCGGTTGGAAACCAATTGGGCGCCGGCCATTGTCCGGCGGCAGATGGCCGAGCGGTTCGGACGCGGCGCCTCGTGGTGGGAATTCAAGTCCGGCGAAAAACTCGCCGGTTACGGATGGACCCTGGCCGGGGGAACCATGGAACCGCACTTTTTCCCCTTGCAACCGGACGACGTTCACTTGTTCGATTTTTTGGTGTTCCCGGAGTTTCGCGGGCGGCGCATCAATCCCTTGCTCGTGAATTTTATTCTCGGACGGCTGAAGTTGGAGAAGAAGGACCGCGCCTTCATCGAGGCCGCCGAGTGGAACGTCCCGCAATTGTCGTCCCTGGGGCGGACGCCCTTCCGGCTGGTCGGCAAAGCCTCCATACGCCGGCGGCCCGGCCAGACGCTCGTCAAATGGAGCAGCCCGCAATAATCTCATGCCATGGACATCTCCATCGTCATTCTGAATTACAACGACAAGGACTACCTGAGAGGCTGTTTGGAAAGCCTGGCCGGCTGCTCGAAATCCCGCCAGGTCGAAATCATCATTTCAGACAATAATTCCACGGACGGCTCCAACGAAATGGTCGAGACCCAGTTTCCACACGTCATCCTGCTCAAGAACAACGCCAACCTGGGATTCACCAAGGGCAACAACGCCGGCATCCGCGCCAGCAAGGGGAAATACGTTTATTTGCTCAATTCGGACATCAAGGTGCTGGACGGTTGCATTGACCGGATGGCGGATTTTCTGGACCAAAACGCGGACGTGGGCATTGCCGGCCCGAAAATCCTCAATCGCGACATGACGCACCAAAGTTCATGCCGCCGCTACCCCACCCTGTGGAACAATTTTTGCCAGGTGGCAGGGCTGGCGAGATTTTTCCGCGGTTCCAAGTTCTTCAGCGGCGAACACATGTTTTACTTCCATGGAGACCGGGTGATGGATGTCCCCGTTCTGGTCGGCTGCTTTTCCGCTCTGCGGCGCCAGGCCTTCGAGCAGGTCGGCCTGCTGGATGAGGGATACTACATGTATGGGGACGATCTGGATTGGTGCCGGCGGTTCAAGCAGGCGGGCTGGCGGGTGGTTTTTTATCCCGGCGCGCAGGCCATCCACTACATGGGGACGAGCACAACGAAGAAGGACCCCGTCCGCTATGGCGTCATGCAGCAGCGGTCAATCCTGCGGTACTGGGGCAAGTTCCACGGCCTTGCCGGGCGCTTGAGCATCGGGTGCCTGATGTTTTGCAATCTCCTGACCCGCTGGTGCGCGGCATGTGTTAAGTCTATCCTCGCTCCTGCGAGCCGCGGCGAAAACAGGCTCAAAATGCGAATCTCCAGCGCCTGCCTGGGCGCCCTGTTGGGGGCCGGATCCGAACCGGAAAGTGTGAAATATGCGGGTTAGCCAGGAAATTAAATGTCATTTAAAAATTTCATCATTATCGGCGGCGGCATCGTGGGCCTGGCTTCCGCCCTGAAGCTGGCCGCCCGCTTTCCCGGCTGCCACATCGTCGTCCTGGAAAAGGAGGCCGATGTCGGACGCCACCAGTCGGGCAATAACAGCGGGGTGCTGCACGCCGGCCTCTATTACAAGCCCGGCTCGTTGAAGGCCCGTCTGGCGGTGGCCGGCATTCAGGAAATGACGGCCTTCTGCCGGGACAACGGCATCGCCCACGAAATCTGCGGCAAACTGGTGGTGGCGGTGGATGAAAGCGAAATGGGGCGGCTGCGCCATCTTTACGAGCGCGGCCAGCAGAATGGATTGAAGGGCTTGCGGATGCTGGACCGCGGGCAAATGCTGGAAATTGAGCCGCACGCCGGCGGCATCGCCGCGCTGCATGTGCCGCAGGAAGGAATTGTTGACTATATCGGGGTCTGCCGGGTCATGGCGCGCAAGATCGAGGAGGGCGGCGGGCGGGTGGTCACGGGCGCCAGGGTCAACGCCATGCGGGAGCAGTCCGGCGGCTGGACGGTGCGGACCACGGCGGGGGATTGGGAGGGGGATTATGTGGTGAATTGCGGCGGATTGCACAGTGACCGCGTCGCGGAATTGGCGGGGGAGAAACGGGAGGTGCGCATCGTTCCATTTCGCGGCGAGTACTTCAAAATCAAGCCAGAGCGGCAATTCCTGGTGCGCAACCTGATTTATCCCGTGCCCGACCCGCAATTTCCTTTCCTGGGGGTGCATTTCACGCGGCTCATCGAAGGCGGGGTGGAAGCCGGTCCCAACGCCGTCCTGGCTTTCGCGCGCGAGGGTTATCGCAAGACCGACTTCAATCCGCTGGACCTTTATGACGCCCTGAGTTTTCCGGGGTTGTGGAGGTTTCTCAACCAGCACCGGCGCATGTGCTGGGAGGAAATGAAAAGGTCGTTCAGCCGGCGGTTGTTTTGCCAGGCGCTGCAACGGCTGGTGCCGGAAATCCGCGCCGATGACCTGGCCCCCGGCGGCGCGGGCGTGCGCGCGCAGGCCATGTCGCCGCAGGGGGAGTTGATCCATGATTTCAGCCTAGTGCGCCGTCCGCGCGCTCTCCATGTCTTGAACGCGCCCAGCCCTGCGGCCACGGCGGCGCTGGCCATCGGCGGGGAGATTGCGGGATTTGTGGCCGGGGACGCTCCTTTGGAGCTTGGCAATTGAAGCGGTTTCAGCAACCATCACAGGCCCTATGCAAATTCGCATTGAACCAACAACCATCGAAGACGTGAAGATTGTGCAGCCGGAAGTTTTCCAGGATGCGCGCGGATTTTTCACGGAAGTCTACCGCCACGACCAGTTCCAAGCCCTGGGGCTGCCGCCCGTTTTTGCGCAGCTGAATCATTCCCGCTCCGCCAGGAATGTCTTGCGCGGTTTGCATTTCCAGTGGGAACCGCCCATGGGCAAACTGATGCGCGTGACCCACGGCGCCGCTTTTTTGGTGGCGGTGGACATCCGCAAAGGTTCGCCCACCCTGGGCAAGTGGTTTGGCCGGGAACTGTCCTCGGATGCCAAAACCCAAATCTGGGCGCCGGCCGGTTTTGCGCGGGGTTTTTGCGTCTTGTCCGACTTCGCCGAGATCGAATATCTCTGCACCAATGTTTACAACACCGGCGGCGAGTCCGGTTTTGCCTGGAATGATCCGCAACTGGCCATCTCCTGGCCGGTCAAGGACCCGGTCATTTCCGGCAAGGATGCCAAAGCCCAGACGTTCGCCCAGTGGCTGGCGCGGCCGGAGTCCAATCATTTCCAGTACCGCCCGCCTGCGGGCGCCGGACGGTAGTGTCCAGTGAACAACCCCCCGCGCCGCCGGCCGGACGGCGGTCGTCCAGTTAATCATTAATCGTTTATGAAAATACTCGTGGTAGGAGGAGCCGGTTATATCGGTTCGATTTTGGTCCCCAAACTCATGGAGCGGGACTACGACGTCCAGGTCATGGATTTGCTTTGGTTTGGCAACCATTTGCCCGCCGGAACCAAGGTGATCCAAAAAGACGCGCTCGACGCCACCCAGGAGGAATTGCGCGGGTTCGACCAGGTGATTTTCCTGGGCGGGCTGTCCAACGATCCCATGGCTGATTATTCGCCGGGCAGGAATTTCGTCTCCAACGCCGCCTGCCCGGCCTACATGGCCTACATGGCCAAGCGGGCCGGGGTCAAGCGTTTCATCTTTGGCAGCTCCTGCTCCGTTTATGGTTATACCGTCAACGAGTTGTACAACGAACAGTCTCCCGCCTGCCCCAGCTATCCCTACGGCATTTCAAAACTCCAGGGTGAAGCCGGCGTCCTCCAGATGCAGGACGGCAACTTCTCCGTCCTGGTCCTGCGCAAGGGGACGGTCTGCGGCTACAGCCCGCGCATGCGTCTGGACCTGGTAGTCAACACGATGTTCAAGACGGCCGTGAGCGAGAAGATCATCACCGTCAACAATCCGGCCATCTGGCGTCCCATCCTTGCCATTCAGGACGCGGCCCACGCCTACGTCCGCGCCGTCGAGTGCAGCGAGTCCATCTCCGGCATCTTCAATGTCGCCTCCGGCAACTGCACCCTGGGGGAGATCGCCGATTACGTGCATGACGGCATTCTGGAGTATCTCCATCTGGACATTAAGATGAAGATTAAACACGTCCACGATCTGCGCAACTACAAGGTCAGTTGGGAGAAGGCGGAAAAGACCCTCAGCTTCAAGCCGCGCTTCGACGTCAAGGGCATCGTCCGCGAACTGGTCGAGAACCAGGCCAAATTCGCCGATTTTCAAAACACCAGTTACTACAACATCACCACCTTCAAGGGGCTGGACGCACAACAGGCCGGGGCCTGACCGCGCGGTCCCCTTTCCAACATGAAAGTCATCATCCTCGGCGCCAACGGCCAGCTCGGTTCCGACCTCGTGGCCGTCTTCCAGCGGCGCGGCGCCCAGGTCGCCGGCCTGACCCATCAAGACCTGGAGATTTCCGACGCGGCCGCGGTGGACTCCAAACTCGCGGCGGCCGCGCCGCAGATCGTGGTCAACACCGCCGCTTTCCACAATGTGGAGTTGTGCGAAAGCGAGCCGCAGTCCGCTTTTGCCGTCAACGCCCTGGGCGCCCGCAACCTCGCCTCCGCTTCGCTCCGGCACGGTTTCCGGCTCATTCACATCAGCACCGATTACGTTTTTGACGGCAGGAAAAAGCAGCCCTACACGGAAGGAGACTGCCCGCGCCCGCTGAATTGCTATGGAAATTCCAAGTTGAGCGGCGAGATGTTCATCCAGGCCATCGCCAAGAACTACGCGGTCGCGCGGGTCAGCGGCTTGTACGGCGCCGCGCCGTGCCGGGCCAAGAAGGGCCTCAATTTTGTCAAAATCATGTTGAAACTGGCGCGGGAACGCGGCGAGGTCAAAGTCGTCACGGACGAATTTGTCACCCCCACCTACACCCTGGCCGCCGCGGAGCAGATCGCCCGGCTGGCGGAGGCGTCCGAAACCGGCTTGTTTCATGCGACGCCGCAGGGACAATGTTCCTGGCACGAATTTGCGGAAGCGATTTTTCAATACACCCGCACCCCCGTCAAATTGCTGCCGGCCACCTCCGCCGATTTTCCCGCCAAGGTCCCGCGTCCCGGCTTTTCGGTTTTGGACAATAAGCATTTGCGCGACTGCGGCCTGGACATCATGCCGGGATGGCGCGACTGCTTAATAAGCTACCTCAAGCAAACCGGCGAGTTAAAGAGTACGGAACCAGGGGAACCGGGGAGGAGCGGTTGAAACAACCCCGCCTGCTGGGAGGCCTTCTCGTCCGCAGGGAACATTGGACCGTCTCGTGGGCCGGCAGATTCCTCGTTCTTCTGCTTGGTTTCGGAGTGGCGCTGGCTGCCATCAACGGCCTTTATCCATTCCTGGCTGTCGCCAGCCCGGTTCAGAGTCAAATCCTGGTGGTCGAGGGATGGCTTCCCCGATCCGGCCTGGTCCAAACCGTCGCTTTGGTCAAATCCGCCGATTATGGGAAAGTCATCACCAGCGGGACGGTGGCCGAAGACGATTGGAATGCCCGGCCCGATGAAACTTACGCCGAATTGGCGGCCAGACGGCTCATCATGCTCGGCATGGCCAGTAATCTGGTTCAGGCCGTCCCTTGTGCGGACGCGCCAAAGGACAGAACCTATAGTTCCGCCGTGGCCGTCAAGAATTGGTGCGCCACAAATCATATCCGGTTGGATTCCTTGAATGTGCTGACGTCCGGTCCGCACGCCCGAAGATCGCGGCTGCTCTATCAGGAAGCTTTTGGGGGCAATGTGAAAATTGGCGTTATCCCGCTCGCAAACCAGCATTACGATCCTTCCCGATGGTGGCGGTCCAGCGATGGCTTTCGAGAGGTCACGGGCGAGGCCATTGCCTGGCTCTACGCCAAGTTCCTTTTCCATCCGCCCAGCAGCGCCTGAAGCGGCGCGCTTTCAGAATTGCCGGGGCCGGTCGCGGCCGTTTTCCCGCCTGGCCTTTATGGCGGCCAGCGCCAGACAGGCGCTGCCGCCGATCTCCAGAACCCAGGTCCATCTCTTGTCGTCATGCGCGGCGTCTTTTTGCAGGCCGGCCCATTCGAAGACATGATTGACGGAGGCGGCGCGGATAAGCACGAACAACAACAGCACAACCAACCCGGCGAGCGCCCCGGGGTTGCGGGCGAAAAACAGGCGGAAGCCCGCCCGCAGCAACCAAAGCGATGCCAGCCCGGCCACGGTGAAAACCGCGCTGAAAACCAACTGCGCCAGCCGCCGCTTCTCCTGCCAGCCGCCGGCCTGCGCGGCGCGGCGGCCCAGGGCGATGAGCAAGGTCTGCAGGTTGAGCTGCTTGTTGATGCCAAGAAACAACAGGCCCAAGGCCAGCAGAAACCAAATGACTGGGGCGCGCTCGTGCTCCGCCCCCATTTTCCCCCGGGCCAGCGCGGCGCGGGCGCAAAATCCAGCGGCCATGAGATAGGCCGCCACCACGGACCAGCCGCGCAAATCCGGGTTGTCCCATCGCGGTTGCCAGCCAAGATCTGCAAGCCAGGATGACATGGGCGGGTGGGTTGTCTTATATTTTGCCCGCGCTGAATTTCACGGCGGCCCACTTTGCCTTGCGGCAGGCGCGCCCGCAACCATAATTTGTGACCATAATTTGTGATGGCAGCATAAAGAACAAGATATGACTACGGCAGAATTCTATAAGGAACTTGACTCCACATTGAACCTGGCGCCGGGGACGATCAAGGGGGATGAATCGTTGCTGGACCTCAGCGGTTGGGACTCGATGGCTCTGCTGATGTTCATCTACATGGCGGACTCCAAGCTCGGCTTGGCTGTCAAGGCGTCCGCGTTGGTCAATTGCAAGACGGTGGGTGATTTGGTCAAGGTGTGCGAGGGCAAAGTTCAGGATTGACCGATTGGATTTGATTTATCATGGCGGGAAGCTCCATCGCAGGCGTGGTTATCCGCGGCATTGCCTCGGCCGTGCCGGAAGGCACTCAGGGCCTCAAGGAACTGGCGGAGCTGGGGGGCGGCTCCACTCCGGAGAAGACCATGGAGGTCACGGGAATCAGATCCCGGCATGTCTGCCGTCCCGGTCAAACGGCATCGGATCTTTGCTTTGCCGCGACGGAAACATTGCTGAAGGATTTGCCGTGGGGCCGGGATACGGTCGAGGCGCTTATCTTTGTTTCCCAAACATTCGACTATGTCGCGCCGGCGACCAGTTGCTGTTTGCAGGCTCGTTTGGGCCTGCCCAAGAGTTGCGCTGCATTTGACGTGGCCCTGGGGTGTTCGGGCTATGTGTACGGACTGTGGATCGCCAGCAGTCTCATGCTGGCGGGTTGCCGGCGGGTCCTGCTTCTGGCGGGGGAGAGCACGACCAGAATCATATCGCCGCTGGATCGGGCGGCGGTGCCGCTTTTCGGGGATGCGGGGACCGCCACGGCGCTGGAACGGGAGGAAGGCCATGTGATGCACTTCGATTTGGGCACGGACGGCGCCGGTTTTGAGCATTTGATCATTCCCGCCGGCGGGCACCGCACGCCCCGTTCCAGCCAAACGGCGGTTCGCACGCCCCGCGAAGGAGGCAACGTGCGGAGCGACGAAGACCTTTACATGAACGGCCCGGAGGTCTTTAGCTTTACCTTGCGGGAAGTGCCGCCCCTGTTGGACCGGATTCTGGCGCGCGCCGGGTGGACCAAGGAGCAGGTGGATTTCTTCGTCATGCACCAGGCCAACAAGTGGATGCTCGACCAACTGGGCAAGCGGCTGGGCATTCCTGCCGCGTCCTTGCCGATTGCGCTGGAAGGATTTGGCAATACCGTCTCGGCCTCGATTCCCCTGGCCATTACTCATTCGATTCGGCCGGTGATCGGAGAAAAGACCCGGCGTTTGGTGCTGGCTGGATTCGGGGTCGGCCTTTCCTGGGGGGCGGCCGCCTTGGAAGTGGGGCCAATCGTGCTGCCTGAATTGGCGATTGTGCCTTGACCGGCCCGTTGGGCCGTTGCGGAACAGCCCTTTAATCAATGACCAAGAATTTTTTGCGCCGCCTTCTTAACCGGGCGCTTCATTCGCTGGCCCGCGCCTTGCCGGGCGGGCGCAGCCTCCGCCCGGCGCTGCACCGGATGCGCGGGGTGAAGATTTCCGGGGATGTTTGGATCGGGGACGATGTCTACCTGGATAATGAGCACCCGGATTGCATCGAAATCCACGAACACGCCGTGATCAGTCTCAAGTCCATTATCCTGGGGCACACCAAGGGAAGAGGGAGGGTGATCATCGAACGCGATGCGTTTATCGGTCCTCTGGTGGTGGTGGCTTGCACCGGCAACAAGGAGATTCGGATCGGCGAAGGGGCGGTCATTAGCGCCGGCGCCATCATCACCAGCAGCGTGGCGGCCCACACCATCATGGCCTCGCCCAGAGTCACCGCCGTGGGCAGGTCCATGGTTCCCTATTGGGATACAACTTACCTTGAATTCATGGGCGGTCTGGAACCGATTCGGCCCCCCGGTTCATCCGCAAACGCCCATACAACTCCGGCCAGTCCGTCACCGTCCACTGCCCCGAATCCTCCCCGGGATATGGACAAATAAGGCCCTAATACCTTGACCCCCTTCCCACCCAGATTAACCATTGGACTTTTCAGCGAGGCAGCCTCCGCGGCCTATGAGCGTCTTTTTGCCACGTTGAGCCGGATGTTCCCGGTGGATTTCGTTCCGGGCCGCGCCAGCGTGAAGACCGTTTTGGATGCGGCGGTGGTGTTTAACATCGGCGGCAAGACAGACGAGCCTCCCGGAATCCAGGGTGTGCCCGCCTATGTGGCCTCGGATAACCCGGCGCAAAGGGTGGGCAGGAATTCCTGGGGGGTCAAGTTCGGCTCCAGCCGGAGCCTGAATCCGTCTCTGCGCGAGCAGGTCCTGGAAGATGCTGAACTGCGCGAGTTTCTGCCCTTGGCCCCCAGGGCCGGCGATGAGGTGCTTGCTTCATCCGGCGGACAACCCATTTGGATTCTGCGCGGAACCGGCGCTGGATCGGTTCATTGGGTTGGCGCTCTGCCCCTTCCGCTACTGGAGGACCAATGCTTATGGGAGCGATTCCGGGCAGGTTGTTTCATGAGGGTGCTGCCATTGATCGTCTTTCTGCGGCAACTAACCCGGGAAAACGATTGGCAGTACGGCCGTCAGGCCTGCTTTGTTGTGGACGACCCGAGCCTTTATTGGCCGTCTTACGGCTATCTGGATTTTCGGCGTTTGGCCGAGCACGCGCGCGTGCATGGCTATTATGTCTCGGTGGCGACCATACCGCTGGACACCCGGTGGCCCAATCCGAGGACGCTGGCGATCTTTCGCGCCAATGCCCCCCGCCTCTCCTTGTTGATTCACGGCAACGACCACCTGAAACAAGAGCTTGCCTCCCCCCGGTCCGTGGAGCAAAGCGTACGGTTGCTCGCGCAGGCCTTGAGGCGGTTTGAGCGTTTGGAACGCGGCGATGGATTGGAAGTGTGCCGGGTCATGGAGGCGCCGCACGGGGCCTTCGCCAAAGATGTATTGGAGGGCCTGCGCAGCCTGGACTTTGAAGGCGTGATGGCCTCAGCCGATTTGCTCGTGCGCCACAACCCCAAGGTCCGGTGGTCGGCCACGCTGGGGTTGGACGCGGCCGGCCTGCTGGCGGAGGTTGGCCTGCCGAGCATCCCAAGGATTATCATGACCAAGGATTGGAAGAGCAGTGTGCTCCTGGCAGGGGTTTTGGACCAGCCGCTGGTGCTGGCGGGTCATCACGCCGACGCCGCCGACGGCATGGAACGGATCGCCGAGTTTGCGCAGTTGGTGCAGAGCATTGGCGGCGTCACTTGGGCCACACCCACCGGCATCTTGCGGTCCAATTACAAGCAACTTCGGCAGGGGCGGGCGCTCCATATCCAGCTCTGCTCGCGCCGCGTTCATCTGACCGTTCCCGGCGGCGTGGAGGAAATCTGGATACACCGCCCCTGGCTCGCGCCGGGGGATGACGGCGGGGGTCTGGCCGTTCTTTGCGGCCAGGAGCAGAGGCGGGCGTCCCAGCCCGCCGGCCGCGGCGTGTGCGGCCCTTTTCCAGTCAAACAAACGGAGAATCTGGTGGTGGCCTGCCCGCCCAAAAATGGAGTGGACTTCAAGACGCTGGCGCCGCCGCCACCGTCCTTGCGGCCCGTCTTTCGCAAAATCCTGGTTGAGTTGCGCGACCGGTGCGGTCCGATGGTTGGCTGGAAGAGCCGATATGTTTGAACCACTATGAGCACAAGCCCGAATGATTTGTTTTCCTTGTCCGGCCGGACGATTCTGGTCACCGGCGGCACGCGCGGCATAGGCCGGGCCATTTCGCTTCGTTTTGCGCGGGCGGGGGCCGCCGTCATCGCCAATTATGTCCACAACGAAGCCGCCGCGGAACAACTGAAGGAGGTCGCTGCGGAAGAAGGACTGGCCATTGTGCTGTGCCGCGCGAATCTGACCAACGACCGGGGCCTGGAACAGTTGGACCAGTCGGTGCAGGCAGCAGGCCCGCATCTTTCCGGGCTGGTCCATTGTGCCGCGACCGGGGTTCACCGCCCCGCGCAGGAACTTGACTGGCGGCATTTCGACTTCACCTTCAGCCTGAATGTCGCGGCGTTTTTCAAGGTGATTAAGCTTCTGCTGGCTCGTTTTTCCAAGGGATCGAGCATCCTGGCCGTCAGTTCCTGGGGCGCCTTGCGCTACCAGCCGGGTTATGCCGCGGTCGGTTCGTCCAAGGGCGCGCTGGAGGCTCTGGCCCGCCATCTGGCCGTCGAACTGGCCCCGCGCGGCATCCGCGTCAACATTCTAACGGCCGGGGCGGTGCTGACGGATGCCTGGAAGGTCATGCCGGATGGCGAGAACCGCCTGGCTGAGGCCGTCCGCCGCACCCCGGCGGGGAGTCTGGTGACAGCCGAGGAGGTCGCGTACGGCGCTCAGTTCCTTTTCTCCGATGCGGCCTCGGGTATTATCGGGCATTCCCTTGTTATTGACGGTGGAACGGGGATCATGGTATAACTTGCTCAACGCAGAAATTGCTCAAATGAACGATACAGACGGCATTTTAGACAAAGTCCGGGAGGTCTTCAAAACCTCGTTTGACGTGGACCCGCAAAAGGTCTCCCTGGAGACTGCCGCGCGCGATATCCCGGGTTGGGATTCCGTGGGCCATTTGTCCCTGGCCAGCAATTTGGAGACGGCCTTCAAAATCAGCCTGGACGTGGATGAGATGATGGAAATGGAGAATGTTCGCGAGATCGTGCGCATCATCCAGGGCAAGCTGGCCAAGGGAGCGTAAGGTGTCGGCCGCCGTTGAAGGGAATTTTGCCGGGCGCCTCGTCCGCCGTCTCGGGTCTTGTTCCTGGCTGTTTGACGCGGCAGACAATCGCGTGATCCGCCCGGAAGATTTGCCCCGGTTGATCGCCGCCCACGGCCTTTGCATGGTCTCGGCTGGTTTGAAAAAGGGAGACCGGGTGCTGATCGGTTGTTCCTTGTCTCCTGCCAGCGCCTTGGTCTATTTGGGCGCCATCTACGCCGGCCTGGTGGCCGTGCCGGTGGAAGAGCGCGCGCTGACAGCCTCGCTGGGGACGATGCTGCAGGCAAGCGGGGCCAGGGCCGTGTGGACCGAAACCGGCCTCCGGGGCGCAGGGTTTGACCCTGGCCCGGTCCTTTGCCTGCACGGGGACTTGGCCGGAGACAGGCCGGGCGGAATGCCCCCGGTCGCGGTCAGAGACTCGGATCTGGCGGCATTGATGGCCACCTCCGGGTCCACCGGAGTTCCTCGCTTCGTCATGGTCAGCCACGGGAACCTGACCGCCAACACCGAAGCCATCATCCGCAGCCAGCAGTTGGCGGGCGACGACAGGGCCATGCTGATTCTCCCCCTGACCTACTGTTTTGGCGCCAGTGTGCTGCACAGCCATCTTTATGTCGGCGGCGGGGTGGTGTTTGACCGCCGCTTTATGTTTCCAGACAAAGTGCTCCGGGCGGTGGCCGAACACGGCTGCACTACGTTTGCAGGGGTGCCGACCGTATATAACGTGCTTCTGCGGCGTTCCAATTTCCGGGGGATCGCGATGCCTTCTCTGCGGCGCTTTCTCCAGGCTGGCGGCCGTCTGGCCCCCGATAAAATCAGGGAGATGCGGGCCGCTTTGCCCATGACCAAGTTCTACGTCATGTACGGACAAACCGAAGCCACCGCCCGCATTTCGTGCCTGGAACCCGAACGGTGGGAGGAAAAACCAGGAAGCGTGGGCCGCCCGTTGGACAACCTGGCCATCCGCATCGCGGATGAGCAGGGAAATGAGTTGCGCCCGGGGCTAACCGGCCAACTGTGGGTCAAGGGCCCCTCGGTCTCTTCCGGTTATTGGAACAATCCGGCGGAAACCGCGCGCGTCATCCAGGACGCCTGGCTGCGCACCGGGGATCTGGCCCGGCAGGACGAGCAAGGGTATCTCTGGATCGAAGGACGCCAGGGCACCTTTCTAAAAATGCGGGGCATGCGCGTGAGCTTCACCGAGGCGGAGGAAACCGTCGCCTCCATGCCGGGGGTTTATGAATGCGCCGCCCGCGCCGTCGAGCATCCAGAAGCGGGTGAAGCGTTGCAGTTGTTTATCGTGCCCGAGCCAGGCGCGAGCCTTTGCCTGGAAGATGTGCGCCGTCATATTCCGGCCCATTGGGCTTTGGACTCCATTCACCTGGTTTCTGAATTGCCGAAGACCTCCACAGGGAAGATAGCGCGCCCCTCGCTCCCGGATCCGTCAAGAAGCCTCGATGCAATCATTGGATGACAAAATAGGCCGCCTGTTGTCCCTTCCGCCCTATGCCCTGCCTCCTGATGAGAAACAGGCGGGTCTCTTGGAATTGCTCAAGGAAGAGCTGGATTACGCCTGCCAGCGCCACGCCGGCTATGAAAACTATGTCCGGTCCTGGCCTTTGGACTTTCGCGGCGCGGCCGGCGTGCCTTACCTTCCTTTTCTGCCCGTCGGGATTTTCAAAGCCAATCCTCCGCTGTCCCTGGTGGATCCGGGGGAGATCAAGAGAACCCTGACCTCCAGCGCGACCACGTCCCAGTCGCCCAGCCGTGTGGCGATTGATGCGCCAACCTCCCGGCGGATGACCAAGGGGATTGTCTCCATACTTCGCGATTTCATCGGACCGGCCCGCAGACCTTATTTGGTGGTGGACGTGCCAGGCCAGATGGGAGGCGGGAACGAGCTGGGGGCCAGGGGGGCTGCAATTCAGGGATTGCAGCCTTTTGCCAGCGAAGTCAGCTATTGTCTGAGCCTCAATGGACAGGGGAACCTGGTGTTGGATCGAGACAAACTCATGGATTTCGCCCGCAACCGCCAGGATGCCGAATTGCTGGTTTATGGCTTCACCTATATTTTGTGGAACCACCTGGCCAAGCCGCTCCTGGCCGATGGGACCTGTTTGAACCTGCCCAAAGTCCGCGTCCTGCACAGCGGCGGCTGGAAACGTCTGCTCGACCAGGCCGTTGAAAAGACAGCCTTCAACGACGGTTTGGCCAGGGTCTTTGGCTGTTCCCCGGACTGCATCATTGATTTCTACGGGATGGTTGAGAGCGTGGGCGTGATTTTCCCGGATTGCCCCGCGGGCAACAAACACAGCCCGGCCTTTGGCGATGTCATTGTCAGAAATCCGTTGACGCTCGAACCAGTCGCGCCCGGACAAGTCGGCATCGTTCAGGTTTGCAGCGTCCTGCCCACCAGCTTCCCCGGCCATCTGCTGCTCACGGAGGACATGGCCAAAGTGATCGCTTACGATGGTTGTCCTTGCGGGAGACGGGGCATCAGTTTCCGCTTCGCCAGCCGCATTCCCAAGGCCGAGGTCCGGGGTTGCGGCAATCTCCAAAGCAAGCGGTCTCCCGCCGGTTGACCTGCTAGTTCTTCGATGACCGATCTGATCCATCAAGTCCAGGCGCCCGCCGACATTACCGCTGCGGCGGCCCAACTGCGTCAACGGGTTATTGATAGGGAGCTGTCACCCGATGAGGTGATGGCCGTTTTCGATGCCTGGGCCGGGAGCCTGGACGCCCGCGAAATGGACGATATTCCCGGCATTCTTTTCCTCAGAATGTGGCTGAAGCGGGGGAATTTGGAACCGATTATTGCGCGCGAACTCGGAGCCGGCGCCCTGCATGGCCAGTGGACTGAATATGGCCGCGCCCAGTGCAAGGCCTGCCCCGTCGGCGTGGTTGGCCACTGGCCGGCCGGCAATGTGGAGATCCAACCCCTGCTCTCCTTGACCTGCTCCCTTTTGGGCGGCAATGCCGCCTTGGTCCGCGTGCCGGAAGGCTTGGCCGGGGTGACGCGGCGTCTGATGGCAAGGCTCGCCCAGAGCGACCCGGGCCAGGTGCTGACCGCGCGCATTTTCATGGCCGCCTTCGAGCATGGGCGGCAGGATCTCCATGAAGCGATGGCTCAATCGGTGGACGGCGCCATGATTTGGGGCGGCAAAGAGTCCGTCTTGAGCGTTCGGGCGCTGCCTTTTCCGCACTGGGCGAGAATCGTGGTTTTCGGCCCCAGGTTGTCCGTGGCCGCGATGGACGCGGGCGTCTGGAACAACCCTGCCGTCCAGGAAACCTGGTGCGTGCGCCTGGCGCGGGATGTCTGGCAATTTGACCAGCAGGCCTGTTCCTCTCCCCAGGTTCTGTTCCTCGAAAACGAGACCGGACTGCCCACCGCTCAATTCCTGTCGGTGCTCAGGCGCGCCTTTGAAGCCGAGAACAGGGCGCATCCGCGGCAAACCATTGCTTCCGGTTTGACCTCGGCCATTTGCCAGGCCCGCGCGGCTTGGTTGTTGAAGGACACCGCCCATCGGGCCGTCTTTCCCATGGGGCCGGATTGGACGCTGCTTTTCGGCGCGGGATCAGACCTGCCCCAGCCCACGCAAGGCAAAACGCTGACCGTTCTGGAGGTGGACAATCTGTTTAAAGCGGTTTCAAAGTTTGACGGGGTGATGCAGACGCTGGGTTTGGGCATGGCCGATCCGGAGAAAGAAACCAAGCTGGCAGGGCTGGCTGCCAGGAGGGGCGTGGATCGAATCGTCAAGCTGGGCCGCATGCATGCTTTTGTCCCGCCGTGGGACGGGGTGGACCTGGTCCGGCCCATGGTCCGCATGGTTCGTCATGTCCGCTCGGCGGATTGAACTCGATGTCAAGTAAAACCAAACTATGAGTGACGCCAATTCGTTTTTAAGGAGCCTGGATAAAAAGGCCAGGATTTTTGCTCCCGCGGTGCGGGCCGCCTACGAGGCCAATGCCGGCCTGTGTTCCTGGCTCCTGGATCCCCTGGCCCTCTGGGCGGGCGCGGCCTACGGCGAACGCGCCTTTAACGACGCCGCCGATGGCTACGCCAAGTACTGCATGGGCGTCTGGAAGTGCCAGCAACAATACGAGAAAACCGGGCGCTACACCCCGGAAGCCATGCCGGACATCATCTCGGACGTCTATGAGTCCGAAGGCTACATGGTCCCCTACATGTGGGCCGCGATTTTGATCTACCCTTTCTGGCCCTCCATGATCAGCCACATCGCGTTATACCGGGACGAGTTTATCAAAGCGCTGCCCATCGGCGCCAAAGTCCTCGAATTGGCCTCCGGCCATGGCGTCATGGGCCTGCTCGCCGCCAAGGAAAGGCCCGACATTCATTTGGACGGTTTCGACATCAGTCCGCCGGCGGTCGCCGTCTCCAAGCGGCTGCTGGCGGCGGCCGGGTTTGGCCAGCGCGTCAACTTCCAGGTTAAGGACGCCCTGAATTTGAACCTGATGGGTCCCGGCCAAACCTATCAAGGCATCATTGCCGCCATGCTGGCCGAACACCTGCAAGATCCGCGCCTGTTGTTCAAGGTCATCGCCCATCATCTGGCCGCCGACGGCTTGGTCTTTTTCAGCACGGCGCTGGAATCGGCCCAGCGCGATCATACTTACGAGTTCCATCTCGAAAGCGAGGCGGTCAAGATGGCCGAGGAAGTGGGCCTTCGTGTGACGCGGCTGGTCTGCGATGCGGGCAACCCGGTTCCGGGCGGCCGCTTTCTCCCCCGCGCTTTGGGCATGGTCCTGCGCCGGCGTTGAGCCAGGCCTCCCAATTCCCCAGCGATTACTCTCTTATGCCAATGACCTTCGCAGAAGTCACCCAGCACTTGAAGCAGCGGTTCCCGCTCATCATGGTGGACCGGGTCCTGGAACTGGAACCCGGCAAGCGCATCAAGACCCTCAAAAACGTGACCGGGAGCGAAATTCAATTCCTGGGCCACTTCCCCGAATTCGCCATCATGCCCGGAACATTCATCCTGGAAGCCATTGGGCAAAGCGCCTCCATTCTCTTCAGCCACACGACGGGCGTTGGCATGAAGCCGGGGGAATTCATGGCGCTGGCCGCCGTCAACGACATGCGGTACCTGGCGCCCGTCTTGCCGGGTCATACGCTGATTATGGAAATCACTGTCCTGAAAATGATTGAGGAGGCTGCCTTAATCGAAGGAGTCGCCCGGGTGGAGGACACGGTGGTAGCCCGGGGCAGGTTGAGTTTTGCCCGGAAGGCCGTGTGAAGGCCACGGATTGAAGATGGGCCGATCCCATGAGCGCGCAGGTTCCACTGGGGGCGGGCTACTTCCTGACCTCCGAGCTTGAGTCCGGCGCGGCCGCCGAATTGGAAAAACTCTTTTACTTCAACCCCAATCAATGGAAAATTCGTCCTTCGCTGGAGGTTGCCATCCAAAAATACGGCACGCCCCAGATCGCCGTTTCCCATGGGGCAATCCAGATGCTCCTGGAGAAAATCCAGGGCCATCAAACGCTCTTTTTGCGCTGCCATGCCAGGGGGGACCAACTGGCCGGCGCCATCGTTTATGTCCGGGAACGGGAGGCCTTGCGAGTCCTCTTTTTTGCCCTTAAACCGGAACACACGATGAAGACCTTGAACGGAGTCAATCCCCTGGCCATGATGTTTGAAGCCCTGCAAGGAATCGGCCGCAGAATTGCCGGGGTCAATTCCATTGTCTGCGCCGTGGGCCGCAAGGAAATCCGCCTCCCCATTCCCGACCGGCTCTGATTTGACGTTGCAAAATCCGCGGCGACCGGGTGAGAATCGCGAATTAGTCAGTATGATGAACACAAAAATCAGTCTCAACAACGACGGGCAAGTGTGGTTGGTGACCGGCGTCGCTGGCTTCATCGGCTCGAACCTTCTCGAATCCCTGCTCAAGTCCGGCCAGCGCGTGACCGGACTGGACAACTTCGCCACCGGGCGGCGGAAAAATCTGGACCAGGTCAGAGAGGCGGTTTCGCGGGAGCAATGGAAGCGGTTTAAATTTCTGGAGGGCGATATCCGCCGTCTGCAAGATTGCCGGCAAGCGCTCAAAGGCGCGCGCCGGGTCCTGCATCAAGCCGCTTTGGGGTCGGTGCCCCGCTCGGTGGACGATCCGCTTTCCTCCCACGCCAGCAATGTCACGGGATTTGTCAACATGCTGGTCGCGGCCAGGGATGCCGGGGCGGGCCGGTTTGTCTATGCCTCCAGCAGCTCGGTCTATGGCGATGACGACCGGCTGCCCAAGATCGAAAAGCAGACCGGCAGCCCGCTCTCCCCGTACGCGGCGACCAAGGCGATGAATGAAATTTACGCGGATGTGTTTGCGCGATGCTACCGGATGGAAACCATCGGCCTGCGCTATTTCAATGTCTTCGGCCCGCGCCAGGACCCGGACGGCGCTTACGCGGCGGTGATTCCCAAGTGGATTTCCGCCATGATTCGCAACCAGCCTGTCGTGGTCAACGGGGACGGCAAAACGAGCCGGGATTTCTGCTACGTCGCCAATGTGGTGCAGGCCAATCTGCAGGCCGCCACCACGACCCGGCCGGCCGCGATCAACCGCGCCTATAATGTGGCGGTGGGCGAGCGGACGAGCTTGAATGAACTGTGGCGCCTGTTGCGGGACCGATTGCTGCCGCGCTGCCCGCACCTGCGCCATTTCAAGCCGGTCTACCGGGATTTCCGCGCGGGGGACGTGCGCCACACCCTGGCGGACATCACCCAGGCCCGCCGCCTCCTGGGCTACCGGCCTGACTATGGCTTTGAACAGGGCCTGGATGAAGCCCTGGAGTGGTACGTGGCCGATGCCGCGGGTGCTTCCGCGTCCATACCCAAATCCGCCGCGCCCCAGGTCAAAATTTCCCCCCGAAACTCCTTGCAACTTT
>Ga0182027_10003931_pt1 | contig 23299 bp, 21 predicted proteins | sample 712E1DmetaG_FD_121300 | JGI IMG/M metagenome (GOLD analysis project Ga0182027, IMG submission 121300) | Permafrost microbial communities from Stordalen Mire, Sweden - 712E1D metaG (Illumina Assembly) | ecosystem: Environmental > Terrestrial > Soil > Wetlands > Permafrost | place: Sweden... | reverse complement strand
TTATTTGCTTATATTTACCGTGCATAGAGTGGTATTTATGCAAAGGGAAGGTAGGGCTTTTTCATTTAGCTCGCTTTCCCTTTTCAGTTTACACTCTTTTGCACTTATTAGTTGAACTTAGAATACAAATATTAGAAATAGATATACGTTTTTACCATTTATTGGTCAATTCATTTCTTTCGATGCTACTAAAGAATATATGTCATTTATGTCCATAATAGAAATTTCTCTATTATCCGCAATACCTCAAAAAATGAATTAACCGATCTTTCTTTTTCGTAAGAAAGATCAAGAAACCGTCAACTCAGAATTATCATGTAATCATGTGTTGATTTTTTTCTTTTTTATGTACCTTTGCCGGAACCTCCTTCTTTTGTTTGTGATTTGATGGTGGCGCTATCATTTTTTTACATTCAATTGCAAGGGGGTTTTTTTAATGTCATTGGAAAACAAATATATGAAATATTTTTCACAATGTCAATAAAATGATATAATATTATTTAATTAGCAACATTTATTACATTAATTGTTAATCATGAGTAGAAAAATCAGAATTACGCAGAAGTGAATTTCAACGTTTCAAACACCAAAAAAGGCTTGATTACTAAGGCAGGGATATGAATTATGAATTATTTTCTTCGCGGCCTTTGCATGAATCTCGGCGGCCTTTGCGGTTATAAGAAAAGTCACAAAGTCAAAAAGTCACAAAGTCACAAAGAAAAAACTCACCAGCTCGCCAATTCACCAGCTCGCCAACTAATTAAGCGGTTGCTTCGGCAGAGCATGCCTCGCAATTGTATCTTACCATTCTGCATTCCCACATTCATTTCTCCGATATTCCTTATCTTTGCCACAAAGAACAGAATCTAATCCAACCTTTACTTAGTGATGAAGAAAATCCAGATGGTTGACTTACGCAGTCAGTACAATCAAATCAAACCCGGGATCGATAAAGGAATCCAGGACGTTATCGATTCCTGCGCATTCATCAATGGACCTGCTGTTAAAAGTTTCCAGGAAGGTTTGGAGAAGTACCTGGGTATAAAGCATGTGATTCCCTGTGCCAACGGTACGGATGCCTTGCAGGTTTCCATGATGGCACTGGGATTGCAACCGGGAGATGAGGTTATCACGGCCTCTTTTACCTTTATTGCCACCGCCGAGGTCATTGCTTTGCTCAAACTGACACCGGTTCTCGTTGATGTTGACCCGGGCACCTTCAATATCGATCCGAAAGCCATCGAACGAGCCATCACTCCCAAAACAAAAGCCATCGTTCCGGTGCACCTGTTCGGACAATGCGCACCCATGGAAGAGATCATGGCCATCGCCCAAAAACATGACCTTTTTGTGATCGAAGATAACTGCCAGGCCATCGGCTCGGATTATATTTTTACAGACGGTTCACGGAAAAAAGGCGGGACCATCGGGCATATCGGATGCACTTCGTTCTTTCCCTCAAAGAACCTGGGCTGTTACGGTGACGGTGGCGCCATCTTCACCAATGATGATGAATTGGCTAAGCAACTCAGGATAATTGTGAATCATGGAATGGTAGTACGATATTATCACGACGTCATCGGCGTGAATTCACGGCTCGACAGTATCCAGGCTGCCATTCTCAATGTGAAACTCGGACATCTTGACGAATATGCCGCAAAACGAAGGGCAGCCGCCGATTTCTACGATAAAGCATTTGCAGATAATCCCCGGTTGATGACCCCGGTACGGTTTGCAAAATCAACCCACGTATTTCACCAGTATACCCTTGTCACCCGGGATATCGACCGGAAAGGTTTGATTGATCACCTTGCTGACAAAGAGATCCCGGCTATGATCTATTACCCGGTTCCGCTGCATCTTCAAAAAGCCTATCTTGACCCGCGATACAAACCCGGCGATTTCCCGGTTACCGAAGCTTTATCGGCATCGGTATTCTCACTGCCCATGCATACAGAATTGGATGATGAACAACTTAATCATATCGTTACCTCCGTGCTGGAATTTGTAAACCGATAATCCATGGAAAAGGAATATTTTGCTCACGAGACTGCTGTCATCGACGAGGGTTGCACAATAGGAAAAGGCACGAAGATCTGGCATTTTTCACACATCATGAGTCATTGTACGATCGGGGAAAATTGCAACATCGGACAAAATGTGGTGGTTTCACCCGATGTTATCCTGGGCAGGAATGTAAAGGTTCAGAACAATGTTTCCATTTATACAGGTGTAACCTGTGAAGAAGATGTTTTCCTGGGGCCATCGATGGTCTTTACCAACATCATCAATCCACGCAGCCATATAATCAGGAAAGAACAATATGTCCGAACATTTGTCCGGAAAGGCGCTTCGATCGGTGCCAACGCCACTATCGTTTGCGGTAACGAGATCGGCGAATATTCTTTTATAGGGGCCGGGGCTGTAATTACAAAAAATGTGAAACCCTATGAACTGATTGTGGGAAACCCGGGAAGACATGTGGGCTGGATGAGTGAATACGGTCACAGGCTTGAGTTTGACAATAACGGAATAGCCGGATGCCCGGAAAGTCATGAAAAGTACCGACTGAAAGACGGTCAAGTCAGTAAAATAGAATAACACCAGATGGAAAAGATGATCCACCCACTCAATTTTGCCCTGATCGGCGCCGCAGGTTATATTGCGCCACGGCATATGAAAGCGATCAGGGAAACAGGAAATAACCTGGTTGCAGCGCTTGATCCCTATGATGGTGTCGGGATCATCGACAGTTATTTCCCGGATGCTAATTTCTTTATTGAACCGGAACGTTTCGACCGGCACTTAGATAAACTCCGCCGCCTGGCAGACTCCAAGGTGTCAGAAACACACCGCAAAGTTGATTATGTCACTATCTGCTCCCCGAACTACATGCACGATTCCCATATCCGTCTTGCCTTGCGTAACGACGCCTTCGCCATCTGTGAAAAACCGATCGTATTGAATCCATGGAACCTGGATGCCTTGCATGAGATCGAAAAGGAAACCGGGAAAAAAGTATACACGATTCTCCAGGTAAGGCTTCATCCCGTGATCAAAGCATTACGGGAGAAAATTCTGAACAGTCCGGATAACAAAATTTATAATGTCGACCTGACCTATATCACTTCCCGCGGAAAATGGTATTATCGTTCGTGGAAGGGTAATCTTGAAAAATCAGGAGGCATAGCAACAAACATCGGCATTCATTTTTTTGACCTTCTCACATGGATCTTCGGTGAGGTACAAGAGAACACGGTACACCTGCTTCAACCGGAAAAGGCTGCCGGGATTCTGCATCTTAAAAAGGCCCGGGTCCGCTGGTTCCTGAGCCTGGATTACCAGGATAACCCGCAAGCAGTCAAGGATAAAGGAATGCGGACATTCCGTTCACTTACCGTGGAAAACGAAGAAATCGAATTCAGCGAGGGGTTTACCGACCTTCACACAGAAAGCTATCGCCAGCTACTGGCAGGAAATGGATTTGGAATAAAAGAAACCCGGAGCAGCGTTGAGATCGTACACCAGATAAGAAATTCGATACCCATTGGAATAAAAGGGGATTATCATCCGTTATTGAAAACCATCCGGCGATAAACCGGATAAAATCTTAAAATACGAAATACCATGAAGATTCTGGTTACGGGGGGAACAGGATACATCGGATCTCATACCGTTGTAGAACTCCAGAAAAAAGGATTTGAAGTAATAATAGCGGATAATTTGTCCAATTCTTCGATCGATGTGGTAGATAACATTGGTAGCATCACAGGAGTCAAACCCTTATTTGAAAAAGTTGACCTTTCTGAACAGGTACCTACACAGGATCTCTTCAACCGTTATCCCGGCCTGAATGCCGTAATACATTTTGCGGCATATAAAGCAGTTGGCGAATCAGTTTTGCTGCCATTAAAATATTACCGGAACAACCTGGGTTCACTCATAAACCTTCTTGGGGAAATGGAAACCCATGGGATCAGGGATATCGTCTTTTCTTCTTCCTGTACGGTTTATGGTCAGCCGGATGTGCTTCCTGTCACCGAGGCAGCGCCCATAAAAAAAGCAGCGTCTCCTTATGGAAACACAAAACAGATCTCAGAAGAGATCATCACAGATGTAAGTAAAGTTACTTCGCTGCAAGCCATCCTGCTCCGTTATTTCAATCCCATCGGCGCTCATGAATCCGCCCTGATCGGCGAACTTCCGCTGGGTATTCCAAACAACCTGATACCTTATGTCACACAGACCGCCATCGGGAAAAGGGATTACCTGAAGGTATGGGGAAACGATTATAATACCCATGATGGAACCCCGATCCGCGATTACATTCATGTGGTTGACCTGGCACAGGCTCATGTGATTGCAATCGAACGCATGCTGGAAGGCAAAAACAAAGAAAAGGTCGAGATCTTTAACCTGGGAACAGGGATCGGTTATTCGGTATTGGATGTCATCAAATCATTTGAACGCACTACGAAGGTGAAATTGGCTTACAAGTTTATGGAACGAAGGCCAGGTGATGTGGAAAAGGTATGGGCCGATACTGAATTTGCCAATAAAGAATTGGGATGGAAAGCCCAACGTGGACTGGATGAGATGACTTTATCGGCGTGGAGGTGGGAACAAAAATTGAATGAAAAATGAAAAATGAAGAATTCCAATAAACCCCGTAGGGGTTACATATATATAGAAAAATGAAAACGATATTAATTACAGGAGGAGCAGGCTTTATCGGCTCACATGTTGTCCGGAGGTTTGTAAAAAAATATCCACATTATAAAATCATTAATCTCGACAAGCTTACCTATGCCGGGAATCTTGCGAATCTTAAAGATGTTGAGAACGAACCCAACTATGAATTCCTGAAAGCAGATATCGTTGATGCCGAAAGAATGAATGCGGTTTTTCAGAAATATTCTATTGACGGCGTGATCCACCTCGCAGCAGAATCGCATGTTGACCGCTCAATCAGCAACCCGATGGAATTCATCTTTACCAATATTGTGGGTACTGTTAACCTGTTAAATGCAGCGCGTCTTTCCTGGAAAGAGAACATGGATTATAAGCGGTTTTATCATATTTCAACGGATGAGGTATATGGGTCACTGGGGGAAACAGGACTTTTTACTGAGACAACTGCCTATGATCCGCGGAGTCCCTATTCTGCCTCCAAGGCCAGTTCCGATCACCTGGTCCGGGCTTATTTTCATACCTACAAACTGCCGGTGGTGATTTCCAATTGCTCAAACAACTATGGTTCATTCCAATTTCCCGAAAAGCTGATCCCGCTATCTATAAACAACATAAAGAAAAACAAGCCGATTCCGATTTACGGAAAAGGAGAGAACATCCGTGATTGGCTGTTTGTGGAAGATCATGCCAGCGCCATCGATCTCATCTTCCATGAAGGAAAATCAGGAGAAACTTACAATATCGGTGGGAATAACGAATGGACCAATATCAGCCTTATCCGTGAACTCTGCAAAATCATGGATCGTAAATTGAAACGGCCCCAGGGGACTTCTGAACAGTTAATCACCTTTGTAAAAGACCGGGCCGGGCACGACTTGAGATACGCCATTAATTCATCGAAACTTCAACGGGAACTGGGGTGGAAACCTTCCCTTCAATTTGAGGAAGGACTGGAAAAAACAGTCGAATGGTATCTTGCGAATGATGAATGGATGAACGACATCACTTCGGGTGATTACCAGAAATATTACGAGAGCCAGTATGGAAAAAGGTAAGAGCTAACTCCCTTCCACAGTTACATTCTGCCCGATCTTAGCGATCAATCCCTGCAAAACATTACCAGGCCCAACTTCTGTGAACAGCGTGGCTCCGTCAGCAATCATGTTCCGGATGAGTTGTGTCCATAATACAGGTGCCGTCAACTGGGCAACCAGGTTTTCCTTGATCTTTTCCGGATCTGTTACACACTGGGCTGTTGCATTCTGATAAATCGGGCAAACCGGGGGTTGAAAAACCGTTGAATAGATGGCTTCTGCCAGTTCGATCCTGGCAGGTTCCATCAGCGGCGAATGAAATGCACCACCGACTTTCAGCGGCAAGGCTCGGCGGGCACCAGCTGCCTTCAGCTTCTCACAGGCAATCTCGATCCCTTTCATACTTCCTGAGATAACCAGCTGGCCCGGACTGTTGTAATTTGCCGGAACAACAACTTCATCAATAGATTTACAGATATCCGCGACCACTGCATCATCAAGGCCGAGAATAGCAGCCATTGTGGAAGGCTCTTTTTCACATGCTTTCTGCATGGCCTGTGCACGCTTGGAAACGAGCAGGATTCCATCTTCAAATGACAATGCCTTGCAGGCTACCAGGGCGGAAAATTCACCCAGGGAATGACCGGCAACCATATCGGGCCTGAATTTTTCACCCAGTGTAGCTGCCAGTATGACAGAATGAAGAAATATGGCCGGCTGCGTGACATTGGTTTGCCTGAGGTCTTCATCAGTACCTGCAAACATCAGGTCGGTAATCCTGAAACCCAGGATCTCATTTGCCTTTTCAAACATTTCTTTTGCCAGAAGTGAATTCTCGTATAGATCCCTGCCCATGCCGATAAACTGCGCTCCCTGTCCCGGGAATACGTAAGCGTGTTTCATAACGTTGAATTAAATTGATTGTTTCTTAACTGAGAAGCTGATGAGTTGACGAGTTGATGAGCTTTCTTAAGTAATATTTTATCAACTTGTGAGCTCATCAGCTCGTCAGCTTTTTACTTCCTGTCTCCTAAAAATCGCAACAGGAATAAAAACAGGTTAATAAAATCAAGGTATAAGGTTAATGCCCCGAGAATGCTCATCTTTCTTACATTCGCATCCTGCGCATTAAGGCCTGTTATTCCTGCGCCGATCCTTTTCAGCTTCTGCACATCATAAGCAGTGAGCCCGGTAAAGATCAGAACTCCCAGCACACTGATGATATATTCCATCATACTGCTGTGCATAAACATGTTGACCACCATGGCAATAATTACCCCGAACAACGCCATCATCAAAATCGACCCGAATTTTGTCAGATCGGTCTTCGTGGTATACCCTAGAACCGCCATAATGCCAAACATTGCCGAGGTGACAGCAAAGGTTTTAAAAACGGATGAGCCGGTATAAACCAATAAAATAAAACTTAGACTCATCCCCATCAGCACAGAGAAGGAAATGAACAATAAGGTCATGATGGCAGGGGAAAGGCGCTGGAATCCCATCGACATGAGTAAGACGAACCCCAGGGGTGCCAGCATGACGATCCATCCCAACATTGATAACCCGGTATATTTCCCATTTGTAACGTTAATAAGACTCCCTATCAGTTCTTTTGATGACGCAAACCAGTAAGCAGTGATCGCAGTAACGGCCAGGGCCAATGTCATCCATAAAAACACATTCGCCATGAAGGTTCTTACGACCGGCAAGGCCTGTGTTGATTTGTATTCCTGTTCAATGATGTTGAATCCTCTGGTATTCTGATCCATTTTCGTATGTTTTAAAATTAATAGTTTCAGATTAATGTAATTTCGTTCCAATCAGGTGCAGGAACTCGGCACGGGTTTTTTCCCGTTCGAAGGCGCCGACAAAGTCAGATGTCGTTGTGACAGAGTTTTGCTTTTGAATTCCGCGCATCGACATACACAAATGTTGTGCCTCAATGACGACTGCAACTCCAAGAGGTTTCAGAGTTGTATTGATGGCTTCTTTGATCTGTGAAGTCAGGCGCTCCTGGACTTGCAAACGGCGTGCATAGATTTCGACAACCCTTGCCAGTTTGCTTAACCCCGTGATATATTTGTCGGGGATATAAGCCACATGTGCTTTCCCGATAAACGGGATCATATGGTGCTCACACAGTGAATAGATTTCTATGTCTTTTACGATCACCATTTCCCGGTAGTCTTCCCGGAATTTGGCAGAAGACAGAACCTCGACGGGATCAAGATCATAGCCCTGCGTCAGGAATTGAATGGCTTTGGCAACCCTCATCGGGGTTTTCTGAAGCCCTTCACGATCAGGGTTTTCCCCGATAAGTCGCAGGATCTCTTTGTAATGAAAACTGAGCTGCTCCAATGTAGCGGCATCATACTCTTCAACTTTCTCGTAGTTCATGTTCTTGTCGTTCATGGTAAGCAGGATTTCTGAAAGAATAAACGTATTACTTCCCCAAATATTCTGCCATATTGTTCTCTGTTTCTTCAACCCTGATGCAATGCAGGGTAGCTCCCAAACCTGCAATTTCTCCTTCCAGTTCCTGCCAGATCGAGATCGCCAGGTTCTCTGCAGAGGCCAGTTTTCCTTTCATAAAATCTACTTCCAGATTGATGTTCCTGTGATCCAATGGCAGAATGACCTTTTCATTGATGATACGGCTTACCTCCTTCAGGTTGGCTACAAATCCTGTTTCATCACTGACTTCACCTTTCACGGTAACATGCAGGGTATAATTATGTCCATGCCAGTTGGGGTTGGAACATTTTCCGAAAACTTTCAGGTTTTGTTCATCTGAGTACTCCGGTTTGAATAGGCGGTGAGCCGCATTAAACCTTTCTTTCCGTGTGATAAAAACCATGCTCATAAAGGAGTGCAAAGGTAGCAATTATTTTTTCTTTTTAAACCAGTGAAAACGGGTACCTACCCAAAACCGTATTTGTGCAATATCATAATAGAAGGAAGAATTTCCAATCCACCCCGGAATTTTATCAAATCCCGAAACAATTCCTGCTCCGATGTACCAGGTATTTGCATTATATCCCACTGCAGCCCTCCAGGAAAGGGTGAATGTAAACTTTGCAGATGAGTACAGTTCTTTGTTGGCCTCAAAATGATAATTCTGCCAAAGAATCCCTGGGAATAATGCTGCATTCAGGTAAACATTTTTAAAAAGAACCAGGGTATAAGTATAACCGGGTGCTAACCCGAGCGAATAAAACTCACCTTTTCTGAGAAAGAAATTACTGCTGATCCCATATGTGTATATTACCTCAGCAGGGATAATGCCCTCTCCCGATGACAAATTATAGTATAAAAAAGTTGGCCGGAGAACAAAACTACCTGCACTCTTTTTTTGACGCTCATTCTGGATAAATGCCGAGCGGATTGAAAACCGTTCATGATTAAGGATCCAATAACCGATGAATCCAAGTGCAAATATCCGCATATCCGGAATTTTGAAAAAGCCCCCCAGAGAGTCTCTGAAGTTCCGGATATAAAAACCTTTCAGGTTCTGGAGATACACTTCAGCAGCCACGGATCTCCCGTAAGCGTTTACCCGCAGATCAAGGACAGATGTATTTCCATATTTGGTTGTACTTCTTTTCAATATTGAATTTCCCAGGGATAATCCAACTCCGAACCATTTATAGAATCCTGCAATACCGATCCTTCCGGCTACGTTCGGGGTATACATTATCTTTTCTGAGATCCCTGGATTCAATGCAAATGAGGCATCCTGGTATAAAAGGAAAACACGTGCCGTAAGCAGGTTCTTATAATCTGCAATATAGTCAGAATCGGTTCCGGCCAGGCTATCAACTCCCTTTGATATCTGCTGGGCTGAAATACCGTTAGAAGTCCCATGAATGAATAGAATCAGGAACAACAGGGAACTCCTCAGGGCGTTATGATATTTGTTTGCCAAATGACTTTTTACTGCTGTAAGGATTTAAAATACGATACCAGGTTGACTACCTCGAAGGTCATATAACAAAGATAAAGTATAAAGAAAGAGATAGCAAACTGTGCAGCATCCTGCCTGTTATGAAATAAATAGAGGAAGATAACACCGATGAACAGGAACAATTTCACCACGGTGACGAGAAGGTAGGAATTAATGAACCGGATGAATTTCGTGTTTGCCGAATGGAGAATAAAATAATAACCGGCAAGCGTTACAGCAAAGAAAAACACGAATAACCAGGGAAGGGTAGGTGTGATGAACCGTGATGGTACCAGGAATCCAATGCCAGTTGCAAATAACCCAAGAACGATTGAAAATATCAGGATTCTTCGGAGAAAGGTAAGGTACCCGGAAGATGTATTCCATTGCATGACTATAAAAATTTCGAATTACGCATGACTGCCGGACAGGCAGGAATTACGAATAAAACTGGTAGAAAAATCATAAAACATTGATTATATTTATCTTACATTTTTTTGAGAAAATTGCGCGTTACTGAATAAATGGAGATAATCACGGAAAGAAGTGAGAGAATGATAATCAGGATTGGCCCGGTATGCAACCATTGGTCCAGTTTGTAACCGCCAAAAACCCCGACCAGGATAATGGTCAGCATCTGGAGTCCCATGCCGGAGTACCGTGCATAGAAATTAAGCTGTCGTTTCTTTGGGTCGGAATTCATCTTGTTTTACCGGTGGAGGAACATTTCCTTTTATCCCTGAACCTTCCATGATGCAGTTGCCAGAAAATTTGGCGCCCGGTTCAATCGACAGTTTGTTGGTCGTGATATCTCCTCTGTACTTGGCCGTTTCTTTCAGGGTAAGGAGTTCAGAAACCTTTACATTAGCTTTTACTTCTCCCGAAAAATCTGCATTCTGGCAGATGATCTCACCTTCAATGCTACCCGTGGGACCAACCACGACCTTGCCTTTGCAGTTGATGGTGCCAATGAAGGTGCCGTCGAGCCTGAAATCCCCGTCGACCTTGATCTCGCCCTTCACCACGGTGCCTGAACTCAGCAGGTTGATTGAAGGAACTTCTACTTCTTTATTTTTCACCATAACATCATAATATTATCAAAAAACAATGAATTTAAAGACAATCCAAAGATAAATGAAAAAACCTGACAATCAAGAAAAATATTGATCCGAAAATAAAGAGAAGGCAATTGAAAGATACAGAAACATCATTTCTTCAACGGGTAATACCTTTCGAAAAACCGGAGGTACTGTTTGATGTCTTTGCTTCTGTAAAAGATGGGATAATTGTCGGCTGATATGACGAAATCGCTGTAACCGCCAGTATTTTCAAGGTTAGTGAAAATGTAAGGATTGTTCTGTATGGAGATAAAATAATCCATGGCCTTTTCATCATTGTCGAAGTTGTTCACGGTGATCATCTCCTGGAGACCTTCGAGCAAGATGCTGTTCACTTGCAGATTTTCGAGGCTGTGATATTTTAAATTGAAATCTGCGATTCTGATTTTCAGGGCATTTATATCCACACGGTTATTAGCAGCAATCAGAACAAAAAAATGGATGGAGTTGGGGTTAAAAGTATACAGCTTGGAAATGGGTGGGGGCAGCGCAGTGGAATCAGTTACAATAGGTTCCCCTTTTGAGTTTCGCTGGGTTTTCAGGTAATCGAGAATTTTCTGAGCAAGTGGACGGACAGGGCTTTTTGGGTATTTTGTCATAATCCGCTGCATGCCGGCCACCAGTGAATCCACGACTTCGATCTTTCCTATAGATAAAGCTTTCAGGTATTCAAACCGGGGGATCAGCGCCGTATCACCGGGATATTTTCCCAAGGCCACATCGGTGTTGTTGATCACCATGTAATATTGCTGGTTGGTGAAGGCTTTGTAAGTGTCCTCATAAAGGTTATTGACTTCTTTTCGTTTCGACTGGACTTCTTTATAATAATTCGGGTTGACCAGTAGTTTGGCAAAATCGGTTTCCGGATAGCGTGTCAGGATTATATTCTTAAAGGTGTCGCTTTTAGGTTGATTTTCCAGTGTTTTATAGAGCATATAAAGCTCGTAATAGGAAGCTACAGTGAATTTGTTGCCTGGAAACCGGGTGTTTAGCGTCTGGAAAGCGTCAATGGCATGCTCATAATCATTCAGACCTTCCACGTAGATGAATCCCATGTTATAATATGCCTGGATAATCGTATCATTCGAAACTTTTATTTTTGCAGGAGTGGATGGGATGTCCTGTAGGTAAAATGCCCTTTCTCTTGGATTTTTTGATTTGGCAAGAATTTTTTTCATCTTGGATGTATCCCCTCCGGCCTGGACCTGCAAAGAAGTGTCTTCCTGTGTTTCGGGCAATTCGGCAAGGATGACTTTATTGCTGAGAAACCAGTTATCCTCCAATTTCCGGTGCCCCCATTTTTGGCCAAAAATTGAAAAACCATTGGAGGTGGTAGAAGGATTATAAAAATACCATCCACCAGTAGTCGAACCGGTCATCAACCCTCCCGGAGATTGCCCTCTTGTCTGTCCGAAAAGCAACAAATTTTCCTGCCGTTCCTGCTCTTCTTTCTGCTTTTTCATATCTTCTGCAATCAGTTTTCTTATGATTCCATCGATCACTTCAAAACGCTGGCCTTCCGTCATGGAAGCAAGTTTCTGAAGGCTGTCTTCCCGATCGATCAATTGCAGGTAAATGACCAGGTCGGTGAGGGTTGCAGTTTTCTTCTTGATCTCCTTATAGTTCGGGAACTCTTTAGGTAGAAACTGAAGGGTGCTGTCATAATAAGCTTGCGAAAGCTGATAATTTTTATGAGAAAAGAGAATATCGGCTAGCTCAAGCGCTGAAATCGCTTTCTGGTAATTGTTCTGTTTACTGGTAGCGACTGATTTTACCAGGTAACTAACGGCGCCAGAAGTATCAGCATCTTTCAATGCAACACTGGCAAGGGCAAAATAGATCTGATCACGGTATTCTTTGTTCTTTTCATCCCTGAGCATTTTTTTCAACTTCTTGATGATGTAGGCACGGTCCCCTGATTTTGCTACATAGCATATCGCAAGATTGATCTTGGAATTGAATTCCATTTCAAAGGATGCATTTCTTTTGATCACCATACTATAATAACGGGAAGCTTCTTCGAATTGTCCGGTATATTGGTGGATCTGGGCAAGGATAAACAGGCATCTGGTTTTCATTGCTCTCCGTGGCCCCAGTTCAACAGCACGATTGAGAAATTCGACTGCCGGTGCATAATTTTTCTGAAGAATATAAAAATTCGCATAACACAATGCCAGCATCTCTTCGTTTGACTCCGGCGCTTTCCCCTGCCTGATCATGTTTTGAACCATATCAAGCATGGGTTCTGCCCGACTGTAATCGCCAAGTTGCATATTGGCCAATGCCTGCCATAACATGGCCTCGTATTTTATCGGGTTTTTATTGTATGTTTTGATGACAAATTCAAAAGTACGCCGCGCCATCGGGTAATCCTGTTTGTAAAAATAAGATTTCCCGATCAGCATATAGGCATCATCGATCCAACGGTTGTATTCCTTATTATTAAAAACCATCGAATGTTTCTGGATGGTCTTTGTGGCTTTCTTTATGCCGATATCAGCATACTGGCTGATCTTGGAGATGTTGGTCTTGTCGCCGGTATAATAAACCGGGAGGATAACGGCAAAGTTGTCTTTGGCCGTGGATTCAAATTCCTTTAACCCCTGACGCATATTGTCCATCCCGTTCCAGTATACATTATAATGAGCTGTCAGGTCATGGTACATCCTCCGCGTAAATGTATTTTTCTTGGTAGAACAAGACGAAAAGAAAACAATTACCGCAAGAAAAAAGAAAAGTACACAAGAAATATATGTCCGGGATTTACTCAAATATGCTGCTTTTAAGTTCTCTATTAACTGAATTTTTACAAAAATATTTTAATTTTTTGAATTTAAAGGGAAAAACATAATAGAGTTACGATTGATTGATTTACGATTTTCGATTGAATTGTTGAGATTGACGATCTACGATTACCCTTTGAATAATCGTCAATCAATAGATATTAAATTCATTCTGAAATCTGAAATCGTCCAATCGAAAATTTGTTTGATACTTTTACCCGGAAATGAACGTTTTTCTTTTTCTTCTCCCCGTTTGCATTTTTTTCCGAAATTTGCAGGCCCTCAGGAAAATGAACAAGCCCAAAAATGGTCCAGGATAGAAAAGATAAGAAGAAAAAGTCGTTGATAAGCAGGCTGAAGAATAAATACCGGCTTGTGATCATGAACGATGAAACTCTTGAGGAACGATTAACCTTCCGGCTATCGAGACTGAATGTGTTTGTGGTGTTGGGTACCTTAACCATTATCCTGATCATTCTGACTTCCATCCTGATCGCTTTTACCCCGCTGCGTGAGTACATTCCCGGCTACACCAACGTGGGCTTGCAAAAAAAGCTATATGAGCTGCAGATCAAAACCGACTCCATTGAAAAAGGTCTTGAAAAGAGGGACCTCTTCATTCAGAATATGAAAGATGTCATGAACGGGAAAGATCTCTCAATGGATATTCCGCTTATAAAAGATACGCTTCATAAATACAACGACATCAAATTGAAAAAATCCCCGGAGGATTCATTGCTCCGGGCAGAATTGGAAAATCAGGGGAAATACAACCTTTACCGGTTTGAAAATTCCGAAAATATACGCCAGAAGAGTCAATCCATCGGGAAAGTCCTGTTTTTTGTGCCGTTGAAAGGAGTCATCACCAATGAATTCAATCCTTCGCAAAATCATTATGGGGTCGACATTGTTTCCAAACTAAATGAAGCCATCAAATGCGTTCTCGACGGAACCGTAATTCTCAGCAATTGGACCCTGGAAACAGGCTATACCATTGCCATACAGCATCAGCAGAACATTGTATCGGTATACAAACATAATTCCGCTTTGCTGAAAAAAGAGGGTGATTTCGTCAAAGCCGGCGATCCCATTGCCATCATCGGCCAGACCGGTGAGCTCACTACCGGCCCTCACCTTCATTTTGAACTCTGGAGCGATGGCAACCCGGTCAACCCCAAAGATTATATCAATTTTTAAGTATTGGGACAACAGGGAAGGAAAAATATTGCAATACTGGGATCTACGGGATCCATCGGAACTCAGGCACTGGATGTCATACGCCAGAACCCTGATATTTTTTCCGTTGAGGTTCTAACCGCGCAATCGAATGCCGACCTTCTCATCCGCCAGGCCATTGAATTCCTGCCCAATGCCGTTGTGATCGGCAACGAAGAATGCTACATCAAAGTTAAAGAATCCCTTCATCCTTTTCCTGTTAAAGTATTTGCCGGTACAGATTCCCTGTGCCAAATTGTCGAATTGGGAAAGATCGACCTGGTGCTGAATGCATTGGTGGGCTATTCAGGGTTAAAGCCCACCCTGAATGCCATTCGTGCAGGAAAACCCATTGCACTGGCAAACAAAGAAACCCTGGTTGTTGCCGGCGATCTGGTTATGACCCTTGCTGAACAAACTCATGTTCTGATCCTTCCTGTCGATTCGGAACATTCTGCCATTTTCCAATGCCTTGCAGGAGAAAATAAGAAAAATATTGAGAAGGTTATCCTGACGGCCTCCGGTGGACCCTTCAGGGGAAAAAAGCAGGAACATCTTAAAAAAGTTACCAAGGAAGCAGCGTTAAATCATCCCAATTGGAAAATGGGGAATAAAGTCACCATCGACTCCGCTTCGCTTATGAACAAAGGCCTGGAGGTGATCGAGGCAAAATGGTTGTTCGATCTTTCCCCTTCCCGGATTGAAGTTATCGTACATCCGCAATCGGTTATTCATTCGATCGTTCAATTCGTGGATGGATCCATGAAAGCCCAATTGGGCCCACCCGATATGAGAGGACCTATCCTTTATGCCTTTTCTTTCCCCGGCAGACTGGTGACGGATTTTCCCCGATTTGATTTTGCAACATGTTCCCAGTTCACATTCGAACTTCCCGACAGGGATCTTTTCCGGAACCTGGGATTGGCTTATGAAGCCCTCAACAAGGGAGGGAATATGCCCTGCATTCTCAATGCTGCCAACGAAATTGCCGTACAGGCTTTCCTTGAAGACCGCATTTCCTTCCTGGGAATGACGCGCCTCATCGAAAAATGCATGCATTCGGTCTCATTTATTTCGAAACCAACTTACGAAGATTATGTGCAAACCAACACGGAAACCAGGGGGAAAGCCCTTGAATACCTGCTGTTGCCTGCCGAACCCTTATAATATTCATTTTTAATTTACCGCTGAATGGTTATTCTTATCAAAGTTGCACAATTGCTCCTGAGCCTTTCAATACTGGTTTTATTCCATGAGTTTGGACATTACATTTCTGCCAGGATATTTAAAGCCCGGGTTGAGAAATTCTATCTTTTTTTTGATCCATGGTTCTCGCTTTTCAAATTCAGAAAAGGAGAGACCGAATATGGTATTGGCTGGGTGCCGCTGGGTGGTTATTGTAAAATTGCAGGTATGATCGACGAATCGATGGACAAGGAACAGATGAAACTGCCGCCACAGCCCTGGGAATTTCGCTCAAAACCTGCATGGCAACGGCTGATCATCATGCTTGGCGGTGTAACCGTCAACATCATCCTGGCCATCTGTATCTACATTGCGATCCTTTCTGTATGGGGCGAACAATACCTGCCGACTTCTGAAGTAAAATATGGTATCGCTGTAAATGCTTTGGGATCTGAACTGGGCCTCCACAATGGCGACCGGATCCTCACCATCGATGATAAGGTGGTTGAAGAATTTTCTGCAATTCCCAAACAAATAGTCCTGGAACAGGCAAAAACGATCCAGATCATCCGCGAGAATAAAAAAATGGATATTCAAATCCCATCCGGGTTTGTAAGCAAACTGATCCAATCCAAATCGGTGGATTTTATTTCTGTAAGATTTCCATTTGAAACAGGGAAGTTCGTTTTAGGTTCCGCGGGAGAAAAAGCAGGGATGAAACTTAACGACCGGATCATCGGGATCAACGATTCCTTGTTCCCCTATTTTGATGAATTCAGGTTAGCGCTCCAGCGGTATAAAAATCAAAAGATAAACCTCGTGGTTGTCAGGGGAGGTGATACCTTAAAGCTGCCAACCAATATCCCGGCCGAAGGAAAGATCGGCGTTTACAACAAGCCATGGTCGGCTTATTTCAAGCTGAAGGAAAAGTCGTATACCATTTTCACTGCTATTCCCGCCGGTTTTAGCAGGACATTTGAAAAAACCGGCGATTACCTGAAATCGATCAAGTTGCTCTTTAAACAGGAGAAAGCATATGAATCGGTGGGTGGGTTTATTTCAATCGGAAGCTTATTCCCGGATGCGTGGGATTGGTTAACCTTCTGGTCGTGGACTGCCTTTTTGTCGATCATGCTTGCTGTCATCAATGTTTTACCGATTCCGGCGCTGGACGGAGGACATGTAATGTTCCTTCTCTACGAGATCATTTTCCGGCGGAAACCGAGTGACAAGTTTATGGAATATGCACAAATCACTGGCATGATCATTCTTTTCGGAATTCTGATCTTCGCCAACCTGAACGATGTATTAAAGCTGTTCAGGTAAGGATTGCAGGTTGGATAAAAAAATAGCGAAATAGCGAAATGGCGAGATAGCGAAATAATTGTCAATTATCAATTACTCCGTCACCTTCTCCTTCAGTGATTTGAATCCTTCACCGAGAATTTCAGTTGCATCCAGGACCGTCAGAAATGCCTTTGGATCGATCTCATGGATATATTCTTCGAGGAGGAAGAGTTCTCTTCGGTTCACCACTGTAAAAATGATCTTCCGGTCGGCCATGTTGAACATCCCTTTTCCTTCGATGTAAGTTCCTCCACGGTTGAGATTGTTAATAATCTTGTCGCGGATCTCCTGATGCTTTTCCGAAATAATAAAAATACTCTTGTCACTGCTCATCCCGGTCATCACGATATCGATCACCTTACCAGTGATAAAGATGACGATCCAGGAATAGAGTGGGATTTTCCAATCCCGAAATACCAGGAGCCCGACTAAAACCACAACGGAATCCACATAGATCATCAGCATTCCTAAAGGCAGCCGCGTATATTTAGCAATGATCATGGCGACGATGTCGGATCCTCCGGAGGTTGCCTTTGAACGGAAGATCAGGCCCAAACCCAGTCCTACCATCACTCCGCCGAAAATGGAAGACAACAAGGCATCTCCCTTTACCAGTGGTTCAAATCCCCATAAATAAGTCAGGGTATCGGTAAAAATAGCTGTCAGTGAAAAACCAAGCACAGTTTTATAACCGAACCGGGGTCCCAGTATCTTGATTCCGATTATGGTCAGCGGGATGTCGAAGCATAGGGCAACCAACCCTACTGGTGTGCCGAACAGGTAATGCAGCACAATGGAAATTCCATAGACTCCGCCCGGGATGATTTTATAGGGAGTAATGAATAGAACGAAACCGGAAGCAAGGATAAACGATCCGATGAGGATTAGGGTGTGCGAAATGAACCACTTCCTGGTGAAGGGTTTTTCTTTTAAGATGAAAAACGACATACGTGTTAATTTTTATTTGTCAATCAGTATTTTTGTGCAAAGATACTGCTTCCGGCAACTTTGATCGGGCAACCGGTATTTCGGGGAAAGATGCAACTTTTCTTTGGGAAATCTGCATAACAATCCCGAATAGTTTATAATCAAGAATCAATTTTTATAAGGGGCGATTTTAAGAAAAGAATACCACGGTATTGCCAAAAGAAAAAATAATCGTACTTTTAACCCCCGGTTTGTACCAACCAAATAAAAACATATTGATTTCTCTTTTGACAAAATATTGTTTTGTTAACCGTTGTTGCAGGTTTTACGGGATTTTCACAGTTCTGTTATTGATGTCAGCTCTTTCGCCTGTTGTGGCTCAGCAGAGCAGCAATATCACACATTACATGTTCATGAATATGGCTTTTAACCCTGCGTTTGCAGGCAGCAGCGAAGGCATCAATGTTACGGGTCTCTACCGGCAGCAATGGATTGGTTTCAAAGATGATCGCGGAGGCAATACAGCGCCCCAAACGATGTTTCTCACCATCGATTCCCCTCTTAAATTTTTGCACGGCGGTATTGGCGGAACGGTGATTAACGATAAACTCGGACCTTTCAATAATACCCAGTTAACCCTTTGCTATGCATACCGTATGGACCTTGGACCGGGTGAGTTTTCAGGCGGGCTACAGGTAAATTTTCAGAATTCAGCATTGAATGTGGACAAACTCGAACCTTTGGTTCCCCTCACCGACCTGGGAAAAAGCGATTTTATCCTGGATGGTTCATTGGGACTCTTCTACAAAGTGCCGGATAAATATTATCTTGGTCTTTCCTGCGATAATGTCCTGCAAACCCGGATGAAAAAATTAAAAGTCAGTGACAAGCGGGTCTATGACCTTACCGGTGGATACAATTGGGTTATACCTGGCTATCCCGCTTATGAGTTGCAACCTTCTGCCTTTATTACTACCGACATGGCTGCCTTTAGTTTCAGTATAAGCGCCATCCTGCTATACAATAAAAAATTCTGGGGTGGACTTGCTTACCGTTACCAGGATGCTGCATCGGTTTTGGTGGGATTCAATGTGAAAACATTTAAAATCGGATTGGCATATGATGCCAGTGTATCTAAAATGACCAGGTACGCTGACGGCACTGTGGAGGTGATGCTGAATTATTGTTTTAAAATTGAAACTGAGAAATTTAGGAAAAGTTATAAAAATACAAGGTTCTTATAATAGAAAAAGTTATTTTTGCCGTTGGAATTTCAAATTTCAAACGAAAAAGATAATAAATCCTACTAAGCTGCGTTATATTTCATCAACAAATCGGCCAAAAAATGAAAAAACTGCTCATTTATTTTGCTCTTCTCGTTTTCCTTGGTAGCTGCGGAAACTCCGGAAATGGCGAACTTACAGGAGTAAAAAACCGAAAACGGTATTTTCAACCGGATCCTTACGGGATGCGGTATATTCCGATGGGTAGTTTTACAATGGGAGTGGGTGACGAAGATCTTCCGTATGCCCAGCTGAATAGCCCAAAAACCGTCACAATCCAGTCTTTCTATATGGATCAGACAGAGATCACAAATAACAAATACAGGCAGTTTGTTTTTTGGGTCAGGGATTCCATCGCACGCAGGTTGTTAGGGGAAGTGAAACCAGATATGTATCTCATATCGGAAAATAAAAAAACGGGGGAAACATTTGATCCTCCATTTCTGAACTGGGCTGCCAAACTGGATTGGAGCTCCGACCAGCAGGATGTCCGTGATGCACTTTCGCAGATGTATCTTCCGGAAAGTGAACGTTTCTTCCGCCGCAAGGAAATTGATACCCGGAAACTTTATTTTGAATATTATTTTGTTGACCTGAAAGCTGCAGCACGGAAAGATTACAGTCAGACCGGCGACATCAAGGAGGGAGGATTGGCTAACCGTCCCCAGGGTCTGAAAGACCGTTCCGTTTATGTTCGCAAGGAAGTGATCAACGTTTATCCCGATACGCTTTGCTGGATCCATGACTATGTGTATTCCTTCAACGACCCGCAGACTGAAAAATATTTCTGGCATCCTGCCTATGACAACTACCCTGTTGTTGGCGTTACCTGGAAACAGGCCAATGCCTTCTGTATCTGGAGAACACAGTTGAAAAACAGTTTCATGTATGGAAAAAAAGGTGAATCCTTTGTCAGTGAGTTCCGGTTACCGACAGAAGCTGAATGGGAATGGGCTGCACGGGGCGGATACGACAATAACCCTTATCCCTGGGGCGGACCTTATACCCGAAATGACAAAGGATGCTTCCTTGCCAATTTCAAACCCTTACGCGGAAATTATATTGATGATGGTGGCGCTACTACTGTAATCTGTGCTCATTATCCTGCCAATGATTTTGGCTTGTATGATATGGCCGGCAATGTAGCCGAATGGACCCGGTCAGCATACTATCCCTCCTCTTACAATTTTACATGGGATCTCAATCCGGATTATACATACAATGCAAAAGATTCCGATCCTCCTGCCATGAAACGCAAAGTCGTACGTGGGGGATCCTGGAAAGATGTTGCTTATTTCCTCCGGGTTTCCACCCGTTCGTTCGAATTCCAGGATACGACTAAATGTTATATTGGTTTCCGAACCATTCAAACGTTCCTTGGCAGACAAAAAGATGATAATCCTGCCCGGGCTTCTCATGTCTACAATTAAAATGAGAAAAAGATATTATTAAAATCAATCGTAATCTTTAATACAAATCAATCATTATTATGGGATTATATGCTTTAGTAAGGACAAGACAGTACCGTAACTTCATGGCCAAACTTTACGGGTTAGGCGCTTCTGTTGTTATCATGGGTGCCCTTTTCAAGATCAACCATTACGTGGGAGCAGATTATATGCTGATCGTCGGCCTGGGAACCGAGTCTTGCATCTTCTTTTTCTCTGCATTTGAGCCACCTCACGTTGAACCTGACTGGAGTCTTGTATATCCTCAACTAGCAGGTATATACCATGAATCCGATACCGGAGTACCTGGATTTCCATCTGGAAGCAGTGGTACCCAGGAACTGGATAGAATGCTTGAAAAGGCGAAGATCGGGCCAGAGCTGATTGAGAGCCTTGGCACCGGATTGAGAAACCTCACTGATACTACCGCCAAGCTTTCAAATGTCAGCAATGCTGCCGTCGCCAATGACAAGTTTGTTTCCACGATGAAGACGGCAACCGATTCTGTTTCCGTTCTGAATGAATCCTATAAAAAAACAGCAATATCACTCGACAAGAATTTTAGCGCTTCGGAAGAACACCTCTCAAACATCCAATCTGTTTCCAAAAGCGCTGCTACCCTTTCACAAACCTATGCACAGGTTTCAGAGTCCATCAAGGCTGAGATTTCCCTGAACAAGGATTTTTCCGCCAGCCTGATCAATGCAACTGCATTTACCAATAAGTTTGTTGAGAAATACAGTGAATCTGCAGAGCTGCTTGCCAAAACATCAGAAGCCCTTCATGCTTCCGCACAGGAAGAGACCAACTACAACAAACAGCTTCAAAAAATCTCCAACAACTTGTCGGCACTCAATTCTTTGTATGAACTTCACCTGCATAGTTCCAACGAGCAGATGAAATCTACAGGCAAAGCCAGTGAGACCTTAAATAAACTGACGGCCAAAATGAATGAGTCCATTGAAAAAACGTCCGAATTAAAGCAGGAAGTGGAAGCTTTCTCCAAAAGTATTGCTGCCCTGAATAAGGTTTATGGCAATATGCTCTCTGCTATGAACATGGGGAACCGCTAAACCGGAGAATGAATAGTTTATTCCTACAATACTAATTAATAAATAACAGACTAAATGGCTGGATATAAGGAGACCCCGAGGCAGAAGATGATCGCCATGTTGTATCTTATCCTTACGGCGCTGCTCGCTTTGAATGTCTCGAAACAAATCCTGGATGCTTTCATCGTGGTGAACGAAAGTATGGAAACCACAAATGAAAATTTTGCGAAGAAGCTGGAAACCACAATCAGTAAATTTAAAATCCAATATCAGCTCAACCCGAATAAGGTAGGCCCTTTCTGGGAAAAAGCGCAGAACGCACATACCCTTTCCAAAACCCTGGCAGCTTATATTGATAGCACAAAAATAGCAATCATTCAGCTTGCCGATGGTATTGAGACCTTTAAGGAGGCCAAGGGAGTTCTACTGAAGGATGTAAAAAGGAAGGATAATTACGACCGGACTACCAATTATTTTATCGGAAGAGGCCAGGACGGTTCAGGGGGTCAGGCCCGTAAGCTGAGGGACAAGATGGAGGAATTCAAGAAAAAGATGCTCGACCTTGTCGATCCCAAGTACCGGAGTGTAATGAAAATAGGCTTGGATACGAAAGGACCATTCTATGATCTGGATGGAAATAAACAGCCCTGGGAAATGCATAATTTCTACCGTACCATCCTCGCTGCCGATGTAACTATCCTGAATAAAATCAAGGCAGAAGTCTATAATGCCGAATTTGATGTCACGAACTACCTTCTCTCATCCATTTCAGCAGAAGACTTTAAATACGATAAAATCGATGCCAAGGTAATCCCAAAAAGCAGTTATGTTTTTCTAGGGGAAGAATACCAGGCAGAAATCGTTGTTGCCGCCTATGACACAAAAGCCAACCCTAATGTCAGGTATAGTTTGGGTATTGATTCGTTAACACCTGCCAATTATAAAAATGCCACACCACTCGAAGGAGCCAATGGAATCGTAACACTCAAACTGGCTGGAAATGGGGAAGGATTAAAGAAATTCGCCGGTATCATTAAAATCGTTAATCCGCTCGGCGATACCATGACCTTCCATTTCAAGGATGAATTCATCGTTGCAAAACCCGGGTTGACCATCTCTCCCTCAAAGATGAATGTGTTTTACATTGGCGTTGATAACCCTGTGGATATCTCTGTTCCGGGTGGACCCGAACGGATTACACCTTCCATCTCTGTTGGCCAGATCCGGGCTGAGGGTAAGCAATGGATCGTATCCGGTCTTCCGAACGGC
>Ga0182027_10003930_pt1 | contig 23300 bp, 39 predicted proteins | sample 712E1DmetaG_FD_121300 | JGI IMG/M metagenome (GOLD analysis project Ga0182027, IMG submission 121300) | Permafrost microbial communities from Stordalen Mire, Sweden - 712E1D metaG (Illumina Assembly) | ecosystem: Environmental > Terrestrial > Soil > Wetlands > Permafrost | place: Sweden... | reverse complement strand
GCAGATCGCGGACATGATCGTGCGGGGGTTCTTCGGGCTCACGAAGCCCGACCGAGTGGTCGAAAGCGTGCACAACTACCTGAACCCCAAGGACCGGATTATTCGCAAGGGGGCCATCTCGGCCGAGCCCGGTCAGGAGTTGGTGATTCCACTGAACAACGAAGACGGGGTCATCCTGGGACGTGGGAAGGGCAATCCGGACTGGAACTGTTCGGCGCCGCACGGGGCCGGCCGGATCCTGAGCCGAAGCAAAGCCAAAGAGACGCTCAGCCTGGAGGACTATGCGCAGCGACTCGCCAAGGCGGGAGTGTGGTCCTCCAGCGTCAACGCGAGCACCCTCGAGGAATCTCCGCGCGCCTACAAGCCTGCGCAGGCAATCATCGACGCCATCGGTCCAACGGTGGAGATCGAGCAGATCGTCCGGCCTGTGTACAACCTGAAGGGTGATAACCAGGAACGGAAGCGGAAGAAGGCCTCCGTGTCGGCCGAGCCGACCGAGATTTAAGATATTCCAAGGATAGAATCTCCATCTGTCCCGGCTGGAAGGAGAGCCATCATGGACATCCGCAAGGTTACACAGGTACTCAAGGCCTTGGCGCAGGGCCACGAGATCACCATCCAGGACTACACCTACGCCATGACGGAGGACGGCGACCTCGTGTACGTCCTCCAAAGCTACCCCGATGGGGATCTGAGCAAGACACCCGAAAAGAAGTACGGCGGGTGCGAGTTCATGGTCGGCCAGTTCGTTCGACTGGTTCAGACCATTCCGTCCGACCAGATGGTCCTGCTCGGCGCGAACACCGTCCTGACGGACATCACCCACCAGGGAGGCCTGTCCCGGTTCGGCGCCCGCCACGTTCCGATCACGGTCTAACGGCATCCACCACCCCCGGAGGAGACAGCAAACGACCCGCCGCTTCAGCGGCGGGCTTTCTAGGAGGGCACCCCATATGATTTTGCATGCACTCCACCACGCGATCCACGGGCGGCTGGTCCGGCACCAGTGCTGGGTGACCAAACTGGCTCCGCTTGTGCCAGCGATCTCGGCAGCGCTCTGCCAGGATCCGGACGGATGTCGTCTGATCCCGATCCTCATACTGATGGCGCTGACCCGCCTACGCGGGATCGCTGGCTCCTTCTTCCGGAGTCGCCGCGTCGTTTCCGATTAGTAGCCATACGCGAGGGGTTAATCATGACCGATGCCGAGCTGACAGCTCTGGTCGCACAGATCCGAGGAGAGACGGGCACCCCTGATCCCTACGCGACCGCAATTGCCTGTGCCTGGCCCCTCGTCGAAGAAGCTCGCCTGACTGTGACCCCCGGCATGAATGGGTGGCAGGCCGCGCAGTGTAACTGGAGTTCGCAGGGAGAGACCACGGCTGTCGGAATGACCAACCACCGGCGGTGGATTGAGGCCAAGACCGCGAGCCGCGCCATCTGCCTCGCCTATCTCCAGGCCAAAGGAGTTGCGATCCCCCGTTTCGCCTTGTAAGCGAACAGCGCAGAGCCCGTCGGGCCGGGATTCCGTGCGGATACCCCCGGCCTCGTTCCGACCTATGTGGCGCATGTGACCCGCACGGGTGTCGACCACGAGAAACGCCCAGCGGAGAATCTGGGTGGCGGGGCGTATCAGTTCAACCCGCCGATCCTTCGAGCGAGCGGTGGAGGCGCATCCACCGCCTCGCCCGAGGACCACGCACACTGTCATCCCTGGAGGCAGCATGCCTACTAGCCCCTGTGCCGGATGTGGACAGTTGACCAACTCCGCCACATCGAACTGGTGGGATGAGACGGACCGAGCCGGAAAACCAAAACAGCTCGGGATCGCCACTGAGTGCTATGCTGCCTACGTCGAGGGGCGCTGGGTGTGTGGATGCGGATACGCGCACCTGGACAACGGGCCATATGGCAAGGCTCTGTATCAGGCATTTCTGAGCCAGGGTGACGCTCCCGTCGTCCCGCAGGAATCCCAGAACCAGGCCGCCGGGTTGGAGATTGTCCCAAACAGCCAAGAAAGGGCGGCAGATGGCAACCTGGAAGGTTAGTGCCGAGCGCATCCGGCTGTTCCCGCATCCGAAGGCAGATCGCCTGCAGCTCGCCAAGGCCGGCATGTTCCAACTCGTCGTCAACACCGCCAACGGCCTCTCCGACGGGGACATGGTCATCTTTGCGCCGAAACGCTCGGTGCTCCCCCCTGACCTCCGCGGCGACTACGTGAATGCTCAGACCGGGCTCTCCTACCTGGTCGGCGATGACCACGACCGGGTGTCCAGCATTCGCCTCCGGGGCGAGTTGTCTGAGGGGGCAACCATTCGTCCGGAGTACGTCTTGCAGAAGCTCGGGATCGCGAGCTTGGCGGATCTCCCGCTTGGTACTGATCTGTCGGAGCGGCTTGGCATCCAGCACTACGAGTACCCGATCCCACCGGAACTTGTGCCCTACGTTACCCAGCAGCGCGCGGACTGTCCGACCCGGACCCACGACGTGGAGCTTCTGGGCATCTACCGAGACGAGCTCGCGCCCGGGGAACTGGTGTACGGCACCGAGAAAGTGCACGGACGGCAGGTCAACGTGCTGATCGAGCGTGACGGGACGCGGCACATCACCACCAAGGGACTCGGAGAGAAAGGGCTCGAGTTCTACCCCGGCGTTGACTGCCTCTACACGGCAGCCACACACAACAGCAACCTGCTGAACATCCTGGCCGACACCTGGCCCGGCCACACCGTCCAGGCGTTTGCCGAAGTCGTCCCGTCCCAGAAGGGGTTTGCCTATGGACAGACGACCCCGACCTTGCAAGTGTTCCGTGTCCTGGTGGACGGGAGCGAGCAAACCATTCTTGACGTTGCGAGCCGATCGGAGGTGCTACAGCGCCTCTGGGTGCCGGTCCTCTACCTGGGCCCCTATGACGAGGCAACGCTCCGCCCCTTCGCCACAGGCAAAGAGACAGTCTCCGGCGAGACGCGCCACATCCGGGAGGGCGTTGTCATCACACCCGCCCTGCCGCGGCCATCCCACGAGGGATGGAATCTCGCGCTGAAGATCATCAACCCGGATTTTAAGGGCGGGGACGACGACCCGTCGTAACCGATCGGAGAGCCAGAGCAACATTCCTCGTCGCGATCAGGAGCGTCCCATAAACGACCCTCCGCTTTAGTTGCCGGCTTTCCACTCAGCCGGAATACCTTCTCAGTTCCGGACCCTGGAAACCCACGCTGCGAACACGTCGAGTCAGACACGAAACAGGCGTGCGCACTCATCACCAGTTGCCAACCTCGTCGAGAGAAGCGAGCCCCCGAGGCTCCGCCACCCGCGCCGTAAGGCGAAGATCCAGAATAAGAGAGGAACTCCCGTGGCCGTCTTTGTCCTTGATCGGTCGAAGCATCCCCTGATGCCGTGCAGCGAAAAGCGGGCGCGCCTACTCCTCGAGCGGAGACGGGCCCGCGTGCACCGCCTGGTGCCCTTCACCATCCGACTCGTGGACCGGCGCGTTGAGACGAGCGTCCTGCAACCCCTGCGGTCGAAGCTCGATCCGGGTAGCAAGGTCACTGGCCTGGCGATCGTGCATGATGTCGTCAGAGATAGTGCCGGGTTTCATCAGAGAACGCGCCACACATGTATGTTCCCCGGCTGCAACGGAGCGACGCTGGTGCGCCAGCCGTACATGACCAATGCGGACTGGCAACAGGCCGCGGACGCCTTCCTGAAACAGCACCCCTGTTCCGACATCCGCGACCTCGCCCAGTAAACGTACCTGTCGGCGGCCCCTCCTCCCCAGGTCCTGTTGCCTCTCCCGCCAGCGTGGCCCATGCCCGCCGGCCTATGCTTTTCAGAAGCATATGATTCTGGGTGTCCTCGGCGAGAGGAGCACATCGATATTATTCCTCATCCGCACCGGGAGGACTCAATCCATCGCGAATGGCTCGTGGGTCTTGCATCCCGGCGCGTGTCAGTGCCAATTTCGGAGCGGGTTGACCCACCCCGGTCAACTGGGAGCATTCTCTGAACGGCGGCCCACGTCGCCGCTCCAGCCAAGGGGCCGGAGGCCAGAGACAGTCTGGACGCTGGAACGCACCAGGACCCGCTCCGTGCCAAATTCTCCCCTTGCGTCTGGCGGCGATCCGCCGACAATAGGGTGGATCGAAGTTATGTACCAGGGGACGAGACGGTCTACCTCACCACCAACGACGACGGGGTCTGGTCTCCTGCCGAACGGGTCCGGACCCCCGAACGTGAGGACGGCCGGCCCATATACGTGATTGCCAGCCCAAACGCGCCAGGCCTGCGCCGGAATAGGGGATCCGGGTCCCGACCGCGGAAAGGATAGCCATGGCTCCGACACTTCCCACCCCGTTCGTGCTGGGGGTCGACCTCGACGGTGTCTGTGCAGATTTCTATGCGCGGCTGCGGGAGATCGCTGCTGACTGGCAGGAATGCAAGCCCGAGGACCTGCCCCCGGTGGTCTCGTACGGCCTGAGCGAATGGCACATCACGGACTACCCGAGCCTGCACCGGTACGCCGTGACACAAAAGGACCTATTCCTCACCGAGCCCATGATCCCCGGTGCCAGAAAGTACCTCCGGATGCTCTCGAACGAAGGGGTCCGGATTCGTATCATCACCCATCGGCTGTTCATCAACTACTTCCATGCCATCGCGGTCGAACAGACGGTGAAGTGGCTCGATCAACACGGCATTCCCTACTATGATCTCTGTTTCATGAAGGAAAAGGACGCCGTGGGCGCGGACCTGTACGTCGAGGACAACCCCGAGAACGTGCTGGCCCTTCGCGCGCGGGGCTGCGAGACCATCTGCTTCGCCAACTCCACGAACCGGCACATCGGGGCACCGCGCGCCGAGAGCTGGGCTGAGGTGTACGCGATGGTCAAGGCCACGATGGCGGCCCAGGGGATCACCACGCAGCAGCCCGAGGCCGGATCAGCGACCTGACTACGTCGCCCGCAATTCCCTGCCCTTTACACTCACCCTGTTCGCTGCGAAACTACGCATGGTCGCACCTCGCTCCGCGACCACCCCGCCAGTTCCGGACGCCGGATCGCTCCCCGGCGTCCGGTTCTTTTTTTGCGGAGACGGCGGATCGAATTCCGTGGTGTTCGCCGGCGTGTAGTGCCTGGCACACCGTGGAGGTCTTGATATGGCTCCTGTCTATGTGATTCTCGCCCCCGAGTCCCTCGCCGGGATCTACGCGACCTGGCCGGAGGTCGCCTCGCGCATCAAGGGGGTTCCCGGCGTCAAGCACCAGAAGGCAGTCAGCCGAGACGCTGCCGAGCGGCTGCTCGCGGGAACGCCGGAGACCATCGAAGAGGGGACCCATGCCTTCATCGACGGCAACCACCTCGGTGGGGTCGGCGTGGTCCTGGTGCACCGGCGCACGAACGGGAGCACCACCACGAAGGAAATCAGTAGTACGGTCATGGCCATCTATCCGGAAGGGATCGGCCTGGACGACGGACGGGTCGTCACCGCCGAGGAGGCCCTGGGGACCATCCGCAACATCGCCGCCGAACTCGCTGCCGCCGATCTGGCGCTGGCCAGCGTCCGCCCGGGCACTGCACTCACCCTCGTCTTCGACTACGAGGGGGTGGGCGCGTGGCTCGAGGGGCGGTGGAAGACCAAGGATCCGATCGTTCGCGCGCTTGTCGGAGGAATGCGCCACCGGATTGTTAGGCGGAGCCTCCGAGTCACGTATCGCCACCAACGGGGACACCAGGGCGACCGACTCGGCCTGAATGAGTTTATCCAGTTCAACCGGCGGGCCGACGCCCTCGCCACCAGCGGCAGCCTGGCCCCCGTGGTCGCCCAGATCCAGGATGATTTGGCTGCCTGCCTGCGCTGCAAGACCCCCGAGATGGCCTGTGCCACCTGCCCGTCCGGCGTGCCCTCCCGGACCTAGCTGCAGCCAGTACCACCGGAGAACACCCATGAGCCAACTACAGGTCTATCTGAAGGACCTCGGGCTCCTCGTCCGCCTGAGGGGGATGGGGTCCGGCAGCCTGACAGCCACGTCTGACGACCTAGGGCTCAGTTTTGTCGACATCCTCCTCGTGGTGCTCGCCAGCCCCCTCGTGTCGGTCTGGACGAATCGGCGCCTGATCTGGCAGACGCTGGCCGAGTCCTGGCAGCGCCGGGGTCTTCCCCCTGAGGACCACCTGACCGACGAACCGATCACGCCGGAACAGTTCCAGGCACTCTGCCGAGAGCAGACGCTGCTGGAGGTACCGACCGATCATCTCGCCCGCGAAACGGACGGACGGACTCCCCCACCGGCCCACTAGGGAGTGGATGGGATCTCCCACTGTCCGTGACGAATCACGCTTTCCGAGACGTCCTCACCCCACCCAGTCGCCCAGCGTTCCCCCACGCCGGGCGGTCGGCACACGGCCCGCCCCAGGTCGCTCGTGCCACCGGAGGGTCGCGAATCCCGCTCGTCCCCACGGGCCCAGCTCACGTCCTCCACACAGTCGCCAGGGGCCTCCTCCCCCCTGGCGATTTCTGTGCCGTGTCAGACGCAAGAACGTGGGCTGGCAGCCGAGGGGCGGATCGGTATCCTCTCCAGGACACGCCCGGCAATCGGATTCCGTGCTGTTCAAGGCGTATCGACAACCTTCCTCCACCAGGAGCGTATCATGACCAAGGCTTTCATCACCGACCTCACCGAGGGCACCACCATCGCAAGCTTCTTCCTCGCTAAGAATATCCAGACAGCCTCGAAGAAGAGCGGCGAGTCGTACCTCAAGCTCGTCCTATCGGACAAGACCGGACAGGCAGCCGCCGTCTACTGGGATCCCGTGACGGATGAAACCCGGGAGATCAAGGAGGGCGACGTCGTGAAGGTCCAGGTCCAGGTGGGCAACTACCAGGGCACCCGACAGCTCACGGTCCAGCGGCTCCGCAAGGCCATGCCGGACGAGGTGACCATCGAGGACTATCTCCCCCGCAGCACCCAGGATCCCGAGGCCATGCTGGCCAAGCTGGATGGCCTGGTCGGCGGCCTCACGAACCCGGACCTGAAGGCCCTACTCGCCAAGATGTTCGGCACCCCGGCACTCCGGTCGGCGTACGCCGCCGCCCCGGGGGCGATGCACCTCCACCATGCGGTACTGGGGGGACTGCTCGAACATAGCCTGTCGACCGCGGAGACCTGCGAGTTCCTGGCCGGACACTACCCCGCGATCGACCGGGACCTGTTGCTTGCGGCTGCCCTGGTCCACGACATCGGCAAGATCAAGGAGTTGGCCTGGGATCGCCTCTTCGCCCATACCGATCCCGGCAATCTCCTGGGGCACATCACGCTCGGGACGATGGCCATCGAGAAATTCATCGCCAGCCTACCGGAGTTTCCGGCCGAGCTCACGATGAACCTCCTTCACTGCGTCCTGAGTCACCATGGCAAGAAGGAGTGGGGCTCCCCGGTCGAACCGGCGACCCTCGAGGCGTTGGTGCTTCATCGCGCCGAAGACCTGGACTCCAAGGTGGCGGCCTTCTTGACGCACGCCGAGACCGCTCCAGACCCGCAGCACGAGGGCTGGACGCTCTGGAACAAGCAGTTCGGCCGCTCGCTGCGCCTCCCGCTCGCCAAAGCCGCGTGAGGGATCACCCCCCGCATACCAGCCGGAGGAGACCCGCCCCATGTCCGCGTCCCGCCAGACCCAAGAGATTCCGATCCCGAGTGTCCTCTCCGAGTGCCCCGAAGTGGAATTCCTGCCGCTCGTCCTGGTATTCTTCTACGCGGCCTTCGAATACCTGCCGGATGGATTGATCGCCCAGCACGCCGACCACCTGACGGAGAAGGTCCGCCAGATGGAGGTGTTGGGATACCCAATCGGGAGCGGCGACCGCCGGGTCGAGCACGCCCTGGCGAGCACCCGTCGCCGGATCGCTGGCGACCTGTTCAATCTCTTCCGCCGCACGGCCATGTTGCGGGCACTGGGCCTGCGACTGCTCCGAACAGGGGAGCCCCCCACCATGATTTCCCAAAAGGCCGTGGGGATGGCACACGCTATCGAGGCCAACCCCGAACTCCTGACGAGGTAACACACATGCCTGTCGTCTTCGAGCGGTATGTCACGCGGTCGATGCTCCGCGCCCGACCGGCCGACCTCTTCGTGTTCGGGGACAATCTCGAGGAATACGGGATGGGGGGCCAGGCCGCCGAGATGCGGGGCGAACCCAACGCGGTGGGCCTCCCCACCAAGCGCCGGCCCACCCGCGAGCCGCAGGCCTACTGCACCGACGCGGATCTCCCCCGCATCCAGCGCGCAGCCGCACCGAAGCTCGCACACCTCCGGACGCACCTGACGGCTGGCGGCACAGTGGTGTGGCCCCAGGCCGGCATCGGGACGAGGCGCGCCGATCTGGCCACCTGCGCACCCGCGATCGCCGCCTGGTACACCGGGGTCCTGGCCGAGCTCCGTACCCTCGTGTCCGACCCGCGTCCAGACACCCAAGAGTACCGCCCCGACCTGATGAACCACGGGGTCCCGAACCTGCGGACGTTCGTTCCGTGCAGCGGCTGTCGGGATGCCGTCTGGCAGCTCCGGGAAGGGTACACAGCCATCAGTGGCCTGCTCGTGGACTACGATGGCGCCCGTACCGCGGAGAGTCTGCGGCAACTGTTGGACGAGGTCGACCGCATCGCCAGCAAGGCCTTGAACGGCGAACCGCTCTACACTCGAGGGTGAAGCTCGCTCCCTTCCCCGCTTGGCATCGAATCCCCGATTGCGTCCAGTGAAACACGACCACGGCTGCCCGAATCTCCGGCAGCCGTCTTTCTTCACGGAAGGAGCGCCCGTGACACTTCCGAACCCCACCCCGGGGTCCCCCTGGCTGTCCCGCGTCCTGGCCGGACCGGGCACCGGGAAGACCCGCTTGATCATCCACAACCTCGTCGAACGATTGCAGCAGGGGCAGAACCCGGCCACCATGATTGGCGTCACCTTCAGCCGCCGGGCGGCCAAGGAGATGCGGGACCGGCTGCAGAAGGCCCGGGTGCGCGCGCCCTGGCTGGGGACCTTCCATGCCCTGGCCTACCGGATCCTTGCCGACCAGAAGCAGGTGCCCTCCCCCCTGGAATTGGACAAGCTCATCCCAGGTGCAACAGAGGGACTCCGGCACGCCCAGGTCCCCGCCTGGATTCGCCCGATCCGCTTCGTCGCGGTGGACGAGGCCCAGGACCTCGATGCCACGCAGGTTGAGTTCCTGATCGAGTTACGGAAGTGCATGACCGATCCGGAGTTCTTGCTGGTCGGGGATCCCGATCAGGCGATCTACGGGTTCCGGAAAGCCTCCGCCAAATATCTGCTCAGCGCCGAAGACATCTTCCGCGCCCCGTGCCGGACGATCATCCTCGCCGAGAACCACCGGTCTGTGCCGAACATCGTCGACTTCGCCCGCCGGCTGCTGGTGCGTTCCGCCCACCCGGATGCGCCCTGCCACCGGCTGTCGGCGTCCCGGACGGAGAACAACCCGGCCGTCCACTGGCTGGTGGCCACCAATGAGGCGGACGAAGCCGCGAAGATCTTCGAGGAGGTCCGGACGTTGCTCGCCTTCCGCGTCCCGGCCAACCGGATCGCAATCCTGGTCCGGGTCCGGGCCCAGTTCACCGCCCTGCACGCCGAAGCGGCCGAGTGGAAGATCCCCCTCTTCACACCGGCCACACACGATCAGCTGGAGGAGGGCAAGGACCCCCCCGAGCCGCCCTCGGACGCCGTCCTGCTCATGACCATGCACCAGAGCAAGTGCACCGAGTTCCAGGCCGTCTTCGTAGCCGGTGTGCAGGAAGGCTTGATGCCCCACCACCGGGCGAAGACCCCGGAAGACATCGATGAGGAATGCCGAACGCTGTATGTCTCCTGCACCCGGGCCGAGGTCGCGCTGTTCCTCTGCCGCCATGGCCAAATCTCGCGGTTCTGCACCCCGGAATACATGTCGCGGCGCTTCGCCCCCTCGAGCCCACCGTTCGCCCAGAGCTGGCTGCACTGGCTGGCCGACTTCCTCCGGGGCAAGAAGGCGGCCTGATGTCCGGACAGAAAGGTGCCGTAGACAGGCCGATTTCCTCTCGTAAAGTGACGGACGTGGTCCTATCGGGCCCTCTGTGCATATTCGCCACTCCGTTGTCGGGAGGAAACATCATGCGCTGGGTACTGGGATGTGCACTCCTCTTGTCGTGTCTTGGCATGGCTGCGGCGCAAGGCGATCCGATCAGCCAGGATCTGACACCCCTGCAAGGCGTGTGGAGAGTCGAAAGCATGCGTGTCGGGGGAGAAGAGGTTACCCCGCCCAACAAACTCGCCAGGCTATTCTTCACATTCACCGGAGAGGACCTGATCGCATCGGACAGTCCCACTGACGTTGCAAAGGTGAAGGTGGATCCGAGCCAACAGCCGGCAGCCATCGATATTTCCGATGAGCACCACCTTGTGGACCTGGGCATCTATGAGATCGTTGGGACCACGCTGCGCCTGTGTGCCAACAACCCCGGCGGGGCTCGGCCCAAGACACTCGACGCCGCCAAAGGGGGCAAAATCTATTGCATGCGGTTCGTGCGGTCCCAACCATAGACATTTCCGACCCGACCGGCCCGTGACAGGTCCTGTCATGGTCCCGAGCCCCTCACAGGAGCACACCATGTCGCCCATTCCTTCCGAGCGCACACACAAATGGGACCTCCGATTCCTGCGGGAGGCCGCGCTGGCGTCCACCTGCTCCAAGGACCCCTCGACGCAGTGCGGGGCCAAGATCGTGGATCCGGACAACCGGGTGGTCTCCTCCGGGTTCAACGGCTTCCCCCGGGGGGTCGAGGACAGCCCGGATCGGCTGATCAACCGGGAGTTCAAGCTGCGCGGGATCATCCACGCCGAGCTCAACGCGATCCTGTTCGCCCAGCGCCCTCTGCATGGGCACACCATCTACACCTGGCCGCTCCCCCCGTGCGGGCTCTGTGCTGCGGTCATCGTCCAGGTCGGCATCCGTCGCGTCGTGGTCCCTGGCAATGTGCCCAAGGATAAACTCGAGCGGTGGGCCCTGGACTTCCAGGTGGCCGAAAAGTGGTTCCTGGAAGGCCAGGTTGAAGTCACGGTCCTCGACGCAGTCATCGACCCGGCGTGGCTGGTGCCGGACGCATGCTGCGCGTGAGCCGCACAGGCTGGGAGAAGGCGGAACCCAGCTTCATCCGGGTCAGTCTCCTGGTGATCGCCAGCCTGTGCTACGGGATTGTCCGGCTCCTGGGATTCTGTACAGGTCTCTTCTGTCCAACAGGGCTACTGTGATGTCCACCAAAATCCCCCCGGTCACCGCGCCCCAACTCGGCCTGGAATTCGCTGCCCCGTGGGAGCGGGCCACGCCCCCCACCTCGCACTCCGAGGTGCGGATCGACTCCCTCGTCGCCTTGCGTACTCTCGCCGAGACCGACGCCCAGGCCCTCGTGGGAACGGATCTCGCCCAGGTCCTCGCCCTGACGGCGCGACTCCGGGACCCGGACGGGCACGTGGCCCCCCGCATGACCATGGTTATGTATCTCACGCTGGTCCTGCGAGGCTGCAGCCGCGGGGAGGCGCTCATTACCGCCGCTGGACCGGACGGCACTGTGCAGCGCTGGTCCTGGCTGGCCGATGCGGCTGCGGCAGTCCACACGGCAGTAACGGCCGGGCAGAATGTCGGTGCCTGGCGGGTGGAAGTCCTTCGTGAAAACCCTCGTCGCACGCGGTTCGGCGCGGCCAGCCCGCGCCGTCCCTGAGGAGCCGACCATGATCGCGAACATCGCGTACACCCCGGTGGGCCGCGCCGTCAGCGACTTCGACGTCGAAGCCTTCGTTGCCCAGGTGCTCGCCGAGACCGCCGAGGCCAGCACGGATCCCGACCGGCGCCTGCTCTACCAGGTCTCGACGGAGAACGCCATCCACGCCGTGCGGAAAGCGGTGGCCGAGGGGCGCCTCGACCACAACCTGGTCCGGTTCTCCTTCCGCCACCGGGGAATCACGGTCAACCGGTACGGCGCGATCACGGAATGGCCCGAAGGATTCGCGCGACTGTCGGGCGATACAGCCGAAGCCATCCTCGTCGCCGCCAGCGCCCGCCACTGGGCGGCCCGGCGAGTGGGGCCGCGGCCACCCTCGGCAGGGGCGACGTCATGAGCCACCCATTGCCCCAGCCGGTCCCGGCGACCGAGGTGATGTTGGCCCACCAGATCGGGTCCCGCATCCGGGAGCGTCGGGCGCAGCTTGGCCTCAGCCTGAAGGACCTGTCCGCGCGCGCTGGGCTGCCGAACCCGTCGATCATTGAGCAACTCGAGGCGGAGACCCCGGCCCCCGTGCCAGCCTGGCAACTCACGCGGATTGCCCGGGCGCTCCACCTGACGCTGATCGACCTGCTCGCGGAGGACCCGCTGCCAGCCGTGCCCGAGATCCGCTGGAGCAACCCACCCTGGGGAGAGCGCTAACCCCCGACATCGGCCTCGGTCCCCGCAGGAAGCCCAGGCCGCCTCACCCTCAGCCCCTACAGGATCCCAGGGCACCGAAATCCGGTGCCCTGTTCGTTTGCCAGCTGAGGAACCCGAGGAGGCCCGGACATGGAATCCGTCATATCCTCATCGAAAAGGAGGTCTCAATGACTCGCCAGACAGTGCAGACCGCCCCAGGGATGGCCACCAGCACGGCAGATGTGCCGCGGATCCGATTCGTCACGTGGGTCGATGTGGACTCCGAGGAAGAGACCGGCTACAACATCTTCGCCGCACCGGTGATGATGACCGACGCCGAAGTCGCCCAGTTCAATGCGCTCGTCGAGCGCTATGCAGACGACGGGAAGGCACTGAAACTCGCGGGCGTGTCTGTCACGGACGGCCCTCAGACCCCTATCACCTTCGCCGCAATGGTCGAGCGCTTTCAGGCGGACATCCGGCAACCAAACGACGAGGCCTAATCCCGACGTTCTGTGGACGACAAACTTCTCCGCGTCATCACCGCATCTCAGGGCACCGGATACCGGTGCCCTGATCGTTTGTCGTCTCACTCATGGCGCCGTGGGTGGACCCGCCCAGGGAATCCGCCATGTCCCGGTCGAATCGCCACGTCGATCCCTCACCGTTCGTCCTGATCTCCCTGGAGATGCGACCGTGACCACACAAAACCACGACGACAGCGACCTGCTCGGGCCGGACCTCCGACAAGCCATCGAACATCACGCGGCAGCCGTAGAGACCGCGACGACGACACCCAGACAGCGAGCGACGGCGGACCCGGCCTGTCTCTCGACCTGGTATCCGATCCTGGAACGGTCCGGGGTGCCCACACCAAAGACACGGATCGTAGCGGGGCCCTCTGACCTGGTCCGGTTGCTGGACGGAGAGGAGCCGCCGGGTTTCAAGCCCCTCGTCGCCACACTGCAGAAGGCGGCAGCAACCCTGGGATACCCCGTGTTTCTCCGGACCGGCCACACCGCCGCCAAGCATTCCTGGAAGCGGACGTGCTACGTCGAATCCGCCAAGGTCTTGGGCCAACACGTCGTCAACCTCGTCGAGGAATCCGCGCTACTCAGCCTCTTCGGGCTCCCCACGACGATCTGGGTCGTTCGGGAATTCCTGGATCTCGCCTACACGTTCCGGGCCTTCGAGGACATGCCGATCGCCCAGGAGCGGCGGTACTTCATCGGTGATGGACGGGTTCTCTGCCACCACGCATATTGGCCTCCGGCCTCGATTCGAAACCCAGATTGCCGGCTCTGGAAGCCGCGACTTGCCGCTCTGAACGAGGAATCGACGAGCGAAATCCAGCACCTCACGGCCCTCAGTGAACAGGTGGCGGCCCACTTCACCGGCGCCTGGTCGCTGGACTGGTCCCTCGGGCAGGACGGGACCTGGCGAGCCACCGACATGGCGCCAGCTGCCCGGTCATATCACTGGGATGGCTGCCCGATGGCCGAGACCATCTTCAGAGCGGAACAGCAAAGGAGATTCACATGATCCTCCCGTCCCTCCGGGGGCACGAAGAGATGATCGCTGATCACCCCATCGAGATCCTCTGTAAGAAATGTGGCTGCCAGCGAGTGTTGTATCGGAAAAAAGGCCGAGCCCGGCAGGTCGAGATCCCAGCATTCTGCCTGAAATGCGGGAGCTGGGTGGTCTTCAAGGTCGTGCAGGTCACGCCGGGAGGTAAGGATGCCTGCCGCTTCCGGTCAGTGCGCGTAGCAGCGGCCGATCTCGCAACTTCCGTCCGACACTGGCACCTGCGACTCTCTGCCTGAGCCTCCGACTCCGACGATCCGTGGCCGGGATCCACATCCATCAGACCGGACAGCCGGAAGAACACTCGATGAATGGGCTCTCCCGACGGATCACCCACGGGAGCATCGGAACCGGCGCACCCATCTGCGGCCCAGTCAGGCTGTTCGGCAGGACACCGGCGGAGCCGACCGGCGAATTGAATTCCCCCTGCGGCGAATCGAGCCGTTTCGCAAACACCGGGCCCATCCCCAGCACGGAAGGTGTCTACATGGACCAGCCGCACCCTAAGGCCACCTACATCGACAACAACCACTGGCGCATCGGGCTCCGTCTTGCCAGGTTCCTCGCCGGTGGACGGTTGCCCCGCCCCGGCTACGAGCGGTTGGTCGCCGTCTTCGGGCGGCACTTTTGGCTCAAGCAAACCATCGTACAGCAGGCCCCCGTCTGGTGCCTGCACGGTCCGACAGACTGGTGGCTGAACGGGACCATCGCCACCTTGGGCGGCCGTCCGCAGTAGGAGAATCCGGCATCCTGGCCGGGAAGGAGAAGCAGATGTTCACAGAGACCCAGCCCACGATCGTGAACGCGACGGACGCACTCCACACGGAGGAATGCGTGCTGTATGCCGTCCTGACGGGGCGGTATCAGTGTCTGGCGGATTGCCAGGAACTCCGGGAGGCCTTCCCCATCCATCCAGCGCTCCACTACGATGACGAGGCCTTGCGCCGCGCGGCCGAGGAACGGGAGGCCCCCTTCGCCTTGAACCTGGAGGCCAGCATCCCGACGATGCATACCTCGCAGTGTATGCTGGCGGCGATTCAGGCAAAGCGATTCCTCTGTCTCCCGGAATGCACCGAACTGCGTCGGCTAGATTCCACCCACCCGCTCCTCCGATACACGGATGCCAACCTGGCGCAGGCGGCTGCCTACGGGGCCAACGAGCCCACCCAGGTCACGCGGGAGTGCCCGGGGTGCCACCGCACGATCACGGTCGAGGCCACCCCGAACCGGGGACACACGTGCCCGAGGTGCGGGATCGGGATCCCGGCGGACCTCACCACGGCGTCCGAGCGTCCGCCTGCCGCTGTCGCCCAGGTGCTCGGCTGGGACTCGGCCGAGACGGGGTCCGGAGCCGGCCGCTGGTAGGGTGTGCCGCGTCGACAGAATTCTGCACTAGTCACCCTGAACAGGCCACCTAGAATCTCCCTCGATTCCGCACGCTGCGGATCAGGAGCCTGTATGCCCGAGCCCATGGCCGCCGGAAAGATTTCTCTCAGAAGTGGTGTTCCCGGCCCTCGGGGTGTGGGCAGTTACGGCAGCCGGCGCATGTGCTCGCGCTGCGGCACGCGCACGGCCGAGATCCTGGAGCTCTGTCGTACCTGTTACAGCCAGGATGAACCCTTCCCTGACCAACTGGAGGCTCGCATGGCCGAAACCACATCCACCCGCATCTCGTCTCTCGCTGCCCCCGCCGATCCCGGATCGGCCCCTGGTCCGGTGACGATCCACCGGAAGTACAACAGGGTCACCGTGACGTGCAAGAAGGGCTGCGGGAAGACCGGATACCCCGGCCCCATCGCCCTCCATGAGCGCAAGTGCACGGGGAAGCCCGGGACGCGCGTCAAGGCAACCAGATCCAAGCTGCTTACCCGCAGCAAAGCCTCCAAGGTGGTCCGGTTCACCCCCGCTCCTCCGCCCCCTACGGCGGTTCCGGACCAGAGCCGATTGCCTCACCTGCCGGAGCTGCACGCCCTTCATCGTAAAGATCTACATCGCCGACCTGGTACGGGCTGGCGTCGACTTCGATACGGCCCGTGCGCTCGCCAACAAGGGCCTCGACATCGGGGCCAAACTCGCCCCCTCAATCCGGAAACAGCTCACCGCCTAGCCCTCGCGCAGCCGCTCGACTGGGCGGCGACACCGCACGAAAGGATCCCTGATGCTCACCGCCACGATCCTGAAACAATTCTGCGCCTTTACCCTGGTCCTCACCCTCGCCACAGGGTGCGCGACCGTGTCTGCTTCCCGGATGCTGCCCGCATATCCTACCCAGGACCAGAGTCCGGAACAACAGGCCCAGGACAAGGCGGAATGCGATGCCTGGGCGATCGAACAAGCACACCTTGATCCGGCGGGCAGTGCCGCCGTCGGTGCCGGAGTGGGGGGCCTGCTCGGAGCCGGGCTCGCCGCAGGCCTGGGTGCCGTGACCGGGGCCTTCCTTGGCCATGCCGGGACCGGAGCTGCCATCGGGGCGGCGATCGGGGGCCTCGCTGGCAGCGCGGAGGGCGCGCTGCGTGGCGCCAGAGCGCAACGGATGTACACCCTGTCCGCATACAAGGCCTGTATTGCGGGGCATGGCTACACCACACCCTAACTACCCGTTGAATTGTGGTTTTGTAAGAAACGGATTGATTTCATGCGTCTGCACCTCAGGGTCGACCGCCGCTCGCGATGTCTCGAAGGCGGAGCCCTCTGGATTGTTGGACGCCCACTTGGGTGGATTCGATCGACCCAGGCATTAGGTAAAGAGACCATCTTAGCCGTTCAGGGTCTCTGGTGACCGGCGCAACCGGAACACTTCGGCGTTGGGCGTTCGCTCTAGCCCTAGGTCTCCCAGCGCTGCTCTCCGGTTGTGCATCGCAATTTGAGCGGTACGACGTGGGGAATCTCACTTTCTTGATCGGGCCCCCGAGGGCGGTGCACCGCGAATGCGAGGCGCGGGGGGTTGTGTTCTATTCGACACAACAGCAAATCCTTGGTTGCATGGACTTCGCCAACCACACGATCGTCAGCATACCGTATATGACCGTGCTGGCCCACGAACTGTGCCATTGGCTCAAGCAGACGCCGAGCCATGACGAGTGTCCGACCCCGCTTTTTCCCAACGGGCTACAGGATATGATCACTGGCCCGACGCCGGATGACGGCCCCTAAACACGATCGCGGTTCTCCTACTAAGCTCGACGGGTGGATGTGATGGATGCTATAAACGACTGCGCTCTTCCGATGGTCCCCCTCGGGTTCGCCTATCGCTGGCGCGCCGAGGGCATTCCTGTCGTGGTCGTCGACTGCCGGACACTGGGCCATACCCTGGTCCGGTCGGTCGAGGGGCTCAGTGTGGACCGCGTCACCTGTGGGATCTGCCGCTATTTCTACCTCGATGATGGAGAACTCGAGACGGGACGTGCTCCCGCCCCGGCATAAGGAGGATCCGATGGCGACCCAGGGACTCGTGACCATCACCCGCAAGGGGGTGGTGACCTGCAAGGTCATCTGCGGCTGTAACGGCATGCAGGCCCCGACACTCGCCACGCATATCCGACGTGCCAAGAGTGACGACCCCCGCCTGATCCTGGACCTCGCCCGGACTCTGAAATTCGGATGCCAGGACTGCCTCGTAGTGCAGAGCTCCCCGACCACCACCGTGCCCGAGGAGATGGACATCGAGGACGACAAGCATTTCTACCGGGACAAGTTCACCGAGGCGCGGTTCAACCCCCGCTGGCACCACGGGACCGCCGATTATGTGATCCTGGTCGAGCTCGGCCCGACCAAGACCGCCCCATCGCCCCGCCGGTAACGCCCCAATCCCTCTGCAGGCCCACCACCGAAAGATGTCGATGACCCCACCATTGCCGATTACCAAGAAGGCTGAGGAACTCTGGGCCGCCATGGACCCGAGTGAGCGGCACGGCATCCGGTTCGGCCTGTTCCCCGCCACGACGATGGAGGCCGCCGCCGCCGAGGGCTACGACGAACACGAACTCTCGATTGCCCTGATGGCCGTGGCAAGTGCACAGGGCGGGATAATCGGCTAGCCTCTCCTCATCAGCCACACGGAGCTTGTCATGCGAACGACTCTCGATCGAACCATCCAGTCCTGGATCCTGTTCTACGCCTACATGGCGCTGTGCCTCGCCGGTATCCTTCTGTGCCTGACCGGACTGGGCCAGACAGTACTCCGATGGTGGACGGGCACCGCCTCTGCGCTGACCATCGCCGCCGTCGGGTGGACCCTCGTCGTCGGGCTCGTCTACTTCGTGATCACGCCCCTCCGTCTGGCTCGCGAGTATGTCGTGCGGCGCGCGGGATCCCCGCTTCCAGCAAGCAAATAACCCACCCCCGCCAGCGGCCCGGCAGACCCGGGATAGGCTGGTTAATGCGGCAACCTCGAACGACAGCATTTGTACGCAGATACGGCTCTGCCACACGTTGTAGAAGGGGCAGTGGGCGGTGAGGAGCCAGCCCGAGTCCGTCCTATCCCTTGTCGCGCGGCTGTCGGCCTGCAGGCGGAGTATGACCGCCCTGGCGGGGAGTATTTCTTCCGTCCACCTCCACCCCTTCACTCGTGGGTTCCTATGGCCACCAACGGACCGTTCGCCTCTTCCGGAACCCACATGTGTCAGAACTGCACCTGGCAGGGTCCGGCCAGCCACCTCCTTGGAATAAAGGACCTGAGGCAGCGAATCAGCGCAGGTGATCCGGTGGCGTCCGGCGAATGTCCGAAGTGTCGTGCCCTCTGCCAGCCGACCACCCCGCGCACCGTCCAGTACCTCTTCGTCATGCACGGCGGGCTCGAGCCCTCCGAGACTCTCGGTCCCTACACGACCGCCGAAGAGCGCGATGCGCTGATCATGACCGAGCTGCTGAATAACAGCGAACTGCGCGCCGAGGACGGAAGCGATACTATCCACACGCTGGACCTCCCCGCAGCGGGCCGTCCGAGGCTTGGTTCCTTCAGCGGCAGACACATGAGTGTCCTTCGAACCCGGGCCTGGCGTCAGACCGAACAGGATCAGGCCACCCGCCCACACCCGTAACCGGATTCTCCATGGCAACCCTCCGCATCCGCATCACTTGCGAGGTGGACATCCACGAGCCCGCCACCCTCCGACAAGTTCGCCCTCCAACGGATGGCGGCCTGCTGGGGGCCGGCGTATGCCCGGACGATGCTCACCGCTCCCTTTGGGGAGATCCTCTGGAATGCCCTGATCGTCAGCGATAGCACCCCCCAGGCTCCTCTGGATTACGGCATTGAGCTACTCACCCACACCAGCGAAGCAATCCCGAGCCCGGCGTAATCGAATCAGCCCTCCACCCCACGCGAACCGGTCGATCGACCGGCCCAACCTCAGCCCGCCCCACACGGGGCACACCAAGGAGCTCGACACATGGCCAGCAGAGACATCAACACCTCCATGATCTCCGGCAAGCTCACCCGCGCCCCCCAGATGCGCACCACCCCGGGCGGCAAGGCCGTCTGCAACTTCGGTCTCGCCAGCCACAGCATGAGCGGTGTCGGCCCGAACCGCAAGGAACAGACGATGTTCATCGACGTGACCGTCTGGGACAAGGCGGCTCTGGCTTGCGCCAAAGCCCTGAGCGTCGGGTCCCCGGTCCTGGTCGCCGGCCGCCTGGAGTACCAGACCTGGGAGAAGAACGGGGAGAAGCACTCCAAGCACGCCATCACCGCCAACTCGGTGCAGTTCCTCGGCCCGCGCTCGGAGGCCCAGGCCGCCTAGGACAGCCACCAGCACCACGGCTCACCCCATGAGTACTCCCATCGACACATCCCTCACGATCGGCGGGCCAGTCCCTCAACGGCTCCTGCCCGCCCTTTGCCTCGCGCTCGTCCAGGACCGCGTATGCCTGGAAGACGAGGCTTCCTCCTGGGATCCCACGGACGGCGGCCGAATCGGGAATGCCGAGACCCTCGGCCAGACCCTGCTCGTCGCCGCCCGTGGCGGCCCACTGCAGATCTTCCGGGATGGCGCCGACTACGGGGAGTTCCCCCACCTCCAGCCGTTCCTGGTCGCGCACGGCATTGCCTTCAACCACCACTGTCTGGCGTGCGGAGACCAGGAAGGCGAACTCGCGCTCTTCCGGAGGGGCTGGGAGGCGCCCCGGATGTTCCTGGCCACCAATGACGGCCACCTGACCGTCCTGGCCAGCGACCTTCCCCCGCTTGTAGACGTGCTCTCACAGGCTTCCCAGTCCACGGACCTCGCCCACATCCAGCGGAGTCTGGCCGAGGCGACCGCACAGATCCGGCTCTTGGCCGGTCTCGACATCCCCACTCTCACCCCGCTTGTGATCACCAGGCGTGGACCGCAGCACTAAGCCCGAGAATCCGATGCCGGGGCGCCCCGCGCGAACCGGCCATTCACCGCAGCACCCCTGTCATCCTTCCACCCCGCCCGCGCCAGCGTGCCGGGCATCAACAAAGGAGCCCCGATGAACCAGATGTTCCTGTACGGCAATTTGACGAAAGACCCGAAGGCGAAGACCCTCCCCGGCGGCAGCCAAGTCTGCGAGTTCGACCTGGCGACCAACCACCGCTATACGGACGGCAAGGGCCAGAAGAAAACAGAGACCTGTTTCATCACGGTCGAGGTTTTCGGGCCGCAGGCCGCCGCGTGCGCCCAGTACCTGAAGAAGGGTCGGGCCGCGATCGTCGAAGGTCGCCTCAAGCTGTCGACGTGGGAAAAAGCCGGCCAGAAGCAGTCCAAGCACACCTGTGTGGCGCGGAACGTCCAGTTCGGCAGCCGCTCCACCAAGGCCCAGCCCGTCGCCCTCCAGGCGGTGGTCTCCGACGAGGTGCCTTTCTAGCCCTCCGCATCACCTCCGCATCGCCTCAATCCCCCGGCCGCGCGTCGGACGATCCCCCCGGAGTTCTGATCCTCCGGGGGGATTTCTTTTGCCCCCTGTCCAGGGTAACCTATAGCCAAGGAGGAGCCCATGGGTGTTCCGCCTGCCGTGGAAGAAAGCGTCCTGGACCTGCCATACACGACCGTGCGGCACCTCTTGGACGCCAGCCCGACGGACCTGGCCGGCCAAGAGGCCTCCCTCACACACCGGGTCGCCCGCCTGGAGAATACCCCCGAGACCTGGGGGGTGTATCCGGAAGACCCCGAGGACCACCGCCGTACCCTCGTCGTGATCCGGGCGTTGCGCGACCCGGCTACACATGCGACCACCCGCCAGCGCCTGGAGGCGAGCGCGTCCCAGGTCACCCGCCTGACTACTGCTGCCCCCACCCCCGAGATGCGGAGTCTCGCTGACCCCAAAACGGTCACCGTGACCCTCCTGGAACTGCTGGCGGACACCGATCGCGAGGGGACCCGCCACGGAGCCCTGCGCGTTGCCCAGATCAGTGGCCTTGTCCAGGAAGACGCGCTGGGCTTCCTGCGGACCATCGCCCACCGGAGGGCCTGATGGGTTCCCCCAACCTCCCCCCAGCGCCCGGGACCATGCCTCCGGATTCCACCGAGACCCTCCGCCGCCGTCTCCTGAGCTACGGCGGAACCGCCGTCATCTCCCGATATGACCCGGACGTTCCCGCCATTCTGGAGCGCGGCCGACTATTCCGTTCCTGGCGCATCCGCATGCGGCCTGGCCGGCCTTCCGGCTGCCACGCCAACATCGCCTGGCTGTACAAGGAAGATCCCACCATCCAGGTCTGCACTGGCTACGCCCTCACGGTCGACGATGGTCTCTGGCGGCAGCACTCCTGGGGATTCGATGGTCGCCACGTCCTCGAGACCACCGTCCGTCGTTCGCTCTACTTCGGGATGGTCCTGACCCCGGAGGAAGCGGAGGTGTTTGCGGCGGAAAACCCCTAGGAAAGGCTGCGGTCCGGTTTCCGGACAGATGGCACCCCAGATCGACAAGTAGAGTCGATTCCTGCTACATTTTCCTCATCCTGCGGGAGGAATCAGATGCCAGCACCGAGAGGACGGAACATCACCCCGGAACAGATCGCCGAAAGAGTTGTCCTCGCCCGCCGGGCTGTCGAGGCTGGGGCTATCCAGCAACGCGACAAACTCCTCCATGCCGAGAAGCTTGTCGGCAGCGTGACCTCGATCGAGGCACTGAAGTTGCGGTTTGAACCCATCTGTTTTGGAACGCAGGGCTGCGTCCACCCAGTCACATTTCAGCCGACCACCCCAGAGGCCTGGGTTGCCGATTGTCGGGAGCGCGGGGTCATCCCCACTGTTCCGAATCTCTAGACGCCACAGCTTCCGAGGTGCGATGCAGCAGGACGCCCTGCGTATCCCCCAAAGAACTCCACCCTGCACACCTCTCCCCTAGTACAGCACACGGATGACCCGCCGAGCGGCGGGTCGCCTTCCCGAATTTCCCAAGAGCCACGGCAACACAGCTTATACCAACTGGTGTTGGGTATCTTCGTCGTTCTCTCGCGCGACCACTTCGGCATCAATGGGATTCTCGCTCGTTCGGCGTGATCGAGCCCACAGGGGATCGTGGGCTACAGCGTCCGTCCACGATCACCGCCGTTCTCAAGGAGCGTCCCATGTCCTGGTTCAGAAACTTGGCCGAAACCTCCGTGCTCCAGCCTGCCCTCCAGCCCAGCTTGCTCCCGCAGCCAACTGACACCGTCAGATTTGGGTCCGCCGTGTCCTTTGGGGGTGGGTTTTCCAGCCCGTGCTCGATCTCATATTCGTCCGGTTCCTCCTTCGGCAGCCCGTTCGGCCGCTGAGGGTGGTGGAGAAAACGGGCCCGCTCTGCCGCCACAATCTTCACCGGATCCGGTCTCCGCCGGTCGCGGGATCGCTTCCTCCGCCGTCCCCGTCATCTGCACGCCCGCTGGCGCGGGGGGCGCGAGACGCTGATCGGCCGGGTGACACTCGAACTGGCACGCATCTACGGAAAGCGACCGGAGACTCTCCCCTTCACCGCCGAGGAAATTGCCTGGGCGCTGGGGGTCCGCCCCCACGTGATCCGGGGGGCGCTCGTCACCCTGAACCTTCAGGGGGTCGTCACGCAGCGAGTCAATCGGGCTCCGAACGACAGCCCACGCGATCCGGGAAGCCTGGGATGGGGACGAGACTCGGCCTGGCAAGCTAGCGTGTATTTCCTGCAACGTTCCATCCCTACCCCATAAGCATCCTGATGGGTTTCGGGGCTGTCCCCGGCGCACTCCTGCACTCCACATCTCGATCGGAACCGAATCCACGACACTGCGGGGCATCGCCCCAGCAGAAAGGAGTCTGTGGTGTTCACGGAACTCAAGACCATCCTCGATCAGCAAGAGGTC
>Ga0182027_10003929_pt1 | contig 23301 bp, 20 predicted proteins | sample 712E1DmetaG_FD_121300 | JGI IMG/M metagenome (GOLD analysis project Ga0182027, IMG submission 121300) | Permafrost microbial communities from Stordalen Mire, Sweden - 712E1D metaG (Illumina Assembly) | ecosystem: Environmental > Terrestrial > Soil > Wetlands > Permafrost | place: Sweden... | reverse complement strand
TAAGATAAGCCGCTACCGGCAAAACCTTTATCAAGCGCTAAACTCCTGCTGTCTTTCTTGTAAGATAGCAGGAGTTTCTTTTTTATGCGGCGGACAGTGATTGGTTAAAGCTCATCTGGCAGGGTAAATACAAAGGAGATTTCGTAAGAGTTCCTTATAGAAGCGGCGTCAAGAGGCGACCACGTCTTTTTGTTAATTTCCGTGTAAATAGTTTCTAGGCCAATTGGCGTTGAGCAGTTGGCGCTTGTCACGACTTCCTTATCGGCACTCTCGCGTGCAGTTTATCATTGCGCATCTGGGGTCTCCTAATTCACGAATTGGCCATCGAGTGCGACCATGAACTCTTTGCGAAGTACCCCAGGCCGGACTTTGCCACCTGACTGCTCTCACCTTCCATTGGAGCAGTCAGGCGGCAAAGTCCCTAGGTGTCGCCGCCATCGACTCATTCCAGAACTCTTTCTTCTTTAGCAGATGATATATAATCTCTATTGCCTTCCTGGCTACAGCCATCTTTCTGTCATTTCGATGACTCCTCATACTTACTCGCCAGTAAAGCCGATGAAGCTTGTTGTCCTTCTTACTTGCTGCAACTCTGTTCGCAAAGAGACCCAATGCATACTTTAACCATCTGTTTCCCCAGTTCCCACGTCCTCCGTAGTAGCACCGCTCTCCGCTTTGAAACGTCCTGGGGGACAATCCGCAATATGATACAAGACAACTTGGCTTACTGAAGCGCTGTATATCTCCTATCTCCGCCCGGACCAGCAGCGCTGTGAATGCACCTACGTTTGGCATAGACTTAAGGATTGCGCAGCCTTCATCTGCTGCCGCCTCTTCCTCAATGGTCTTCTGGAGTTCATCCTCAATCTCCCTTGCCTTCTCAAGCAGTTCGCCCCACAGTTGCAAAACCCTTGCAGAATGAACTGGCAGGTCTGCTTCATCTATTCTAGATTTGCCGGATTTTGATAGAAGACTCCTGTTTCCAACATATCCCCATGACCTTAATAGACTCCCAACTTCGTTGGTCAATCTGGTCACCCATCTGCTGATTCGAACCTTCCCACGAACGAGTACCCTTAGATCTTGCGTCCGTTCATCCGGAATGTACAAAGGTTCGATCTCACCTCGATATAGCTTTTCAGCCATCCTCATGGCGTCCCGGCGATCCGTCTTTGCTCCACGATCCATCTGTCTATCCCAAAGCTTCGCGGGCTCGCCTACTACTAGTGTCTCAAAGTACGGCAGAAGCTCTCTGTACATTGCCCATGAGTTTGTCCCGGATTCCATCGCCCCATGCAACGGCCCCTTCAAACTCCCCAGCGCATCCCGTAATGATCCCCTGTCGTTGGGCATCTTGTCGATCCGCACTGTCTCGCCAGTCACTGGATCGAACCCGACTACGGTCGTCCACTTGCTATGTACGTCCAATCCGATGTATAACATTCTTGGCTTGCCCTCCTTGCTGTGTTTTTCTAACTTGCGACTATGATCGCCTATTAACACAGCTTGGGCAAGCCGCTTCTTCATGATAATTCACGAATGTGTATAGTGATTTGTGGCAGTCCGCCGGATAGCCACTCCGCGAAGCTTACCCACCCGCCAGTTCGCTCCGTGGCTATCCGACTAGGTGTATTATCAATATTAGTGAACTCTTACGAGATTTCCAGAGCAAGTAATGTCGATGCACGTGAGGGGGGAAATGAATGAGGCCTGTGATAGATGAGGCTTTGTGTATAGGCGATGGGACGTGCTTGGATATATGCCCCGAAGTTTTTGAAATGCGCGATGATAACCTGGCTCACGTAATAAATAATAGTCCGGAAGCAAGTTTGCAAGATAGCGTGAGAGAGGCGGCGGATGCGTGTCCTACAGTGGCAATTACCATACAAGAATAAGACAGGAAGGATACCGGATCATGCAAACTTAGGTACAACAAGGCTGCACGATCCGGTGAACTATTTTCCGAATATCATTGAGTTGGAGCAGCAGGCATTTCGGCAAGCGTTACCGGCGTTAGCAGTTATTTGAGTCGGGTTGCCGGACGCATAACGGGCATTTCGGCGGGCATTTCGGCAAACGTTATGGTTATCGAAGTGAACTTGCCGGATCGCCAGACGGTGACCTTCACTTGCTGTCCAACTTTGTGCTTTTTGATTATCCTGAGCAGGTCATCACTGTCATTGATCGGTTCCCGATCTATCTCCGTAATGATGTCTTTCTGCAACAGGCCGGCGCGCGCGGCGGGGCCGTTGGGGATGAGTTCCGCTATTACAGCGCCTTTATCGCCCTTGAAGCCTTGCTGATGAACGGTCGCCAAATAGGCGTCGGCATCTGCCAGAGTGGCGATTTGAACGCCGAGATACGGATGTATAGCCTTTCCGTTTGCGATTATTTCCTTTGCGATATCTTTGGCAGAATTGATGGGTATCGCAAATCCAATTCCAATATTGCTGTCGTTATGCGAGTAGATCATGGTGTTTATGCCAATGACTTCGCCTTCTATGTTACAGAGCGCGCCTCCGCTGTTTCCTGGGTTGATCGCCGCGTCCGTCTGGATTAATGAGCTTAGCACTCTTCCTTCCTGAACCGGCTCATTTCGTCCCTTTGCGCTTATTACGCCGACTGTAACCGTGTTTTCGAGATTGAATGGGTTGCCGATTGCGATGGCCCAATCACCCACCCGAATTGCGTCGGAGTTGCCCAGTTTTGCTACGGGAAGTTTTCCGTCGTTGATTTTAAGGACGGCGACCTCCGTTATCGGGTCTCTGCCGACGAGCCGCGCATCGAATTTCCGCCCATCTTTGAGAGTGATCCCGATTTTTTTCGCGTCGGCCACAACATGATTATTCGTCATTATGTAGCCATCACTGCTTATGATTATCCCGGAGCCCGTCACCGTACCAGGCCAAATTTGAGGCTGTCCGCCGTAGAAGGGAGACTGAACTTCATGTTCAACGGTAGCCCATATCGTGACTACCGCCGGCCCGACTCTGTCTACGGCGTCGGCAATCGGATTTTGCCCCTTTACTACAACCGGGTTAGCCGGATGAGTGGTCAGATTTTCGAGCAAAGACCGCTGACCGGAGTGATCGACGGCGAAGCCGAAATGGCTTATTGTATAGGCACACGCCGCGAAGCCGATTACGAAGACGATTACATATGGTATGAGTTTTTTCATAAGTTGCCCCTCCTACTTGGCGATCTCCACGAGCAGGTTTGCCATTTCAATGGCAGCCTGCGCGGCGTCGGAGCCTTTGTTGCCCGCTTTCGTTCCCGCTCGCTCAATTGCCTGTTCTATCGTGTCCGCCGTGATTACGCCGAAGATGACGGGCTTGCCGGTCGAGAGTCCTACCTGCGCAATCCCTTTGGTTACCTCGGCAGCGATATAATCGAAATGCGGCGTCGCGCCTCGAATTACAGCGCCCAGACAGATGACGGCGTCATATTTGCCGGAAGAAGCCATTTTTTGCGCGACCAGCGGTACTTCAAACGTTCCCGGCACCCAGGCTACTGAAACAGCCTCAGTTTTCGCGCCGTGGCGCGTGAGTGTGTCCATGGCGCCATCCAGTAGCTTCTTTGTAATGAACTCGTTGAACCGGCTGATTACGATCCCGAATTTCAGATTTTCAGCCAGCAGTTTCCCTTCATATACCTTCACCTATAATGTCCTCCTTGTGAAAAATAGCCTAGTCTTTGTCTGGGACATTCATGCTGGGATTGCTTGGCGTTAGATCTTTACCCAACAGATGCCCCATTTTATCGCGCTTTGTTTGCAAATAGCGAATGCTCGCGCTGTTCGCTTCTATTATCAGCGGCACGCGCTCTACTATTTCAAGATCATATCCTTCGAGGCCCGCGAGCTTCGAAGGGCTGTTTGTCATGTAGCGTATCTTATGGACGCCTAGGTCGAGCAACACCTGAGCGCCGATCCCATAATCTCTGAGATCCGCGGGATAGCCCAAACGCTCGTTGGCTTCCACCGTGTCACATCCTTGATCCTGGAGCTCGTAAGCCTTCAATTTGTTGATAAGCCCGATTCCGCGCCCTTCCTGGAAGATGTACAGGAGGACTCCACGCCCTTCCTTGGCGATATTCGCAAGAGCGAGTTCCAGTTGATCGCCGCAGTCACATCGAAGGGAGTGCAAAAGGTCGCCTGTCATACAACTGGAATGGATACGGATTAGTACCGGCTCTCCGTCGGACACATCGCCCATCACCATTGCCAAGTAGGGTTTGTCCTCTACCTCAGTCTCGTAGGCAATTAGCTGAAAATCTCCATATTTGGTAGGCAGTCGGGTATTCGCGACTCTATGAACGAGCCGCTCCGTTCGCCGACGATATTTGATCAAATCCGCGATGGTAGCTATCTTCAGATCGAACTTTTTGGCGATTTCGCGTAGTTCCGGCAAACGAGCCATCGTCCCGTCATCACTCATGATCTCGCAGAGCACGCCGCTGGGGTACAAACCGGCGAGACGGGCGAAATCTACGACCGCTTCCGTGTGGCCCGCTCTGGAAAGCACCCCTCCCGGCCTAGCCGCCAGAGGGAAGATATGGCCCGGACGAGCAAGGTCGGATGGCTGTGTGGCGGGATCGATGAAAGTCTTGATCGTATGCGCTCGATCGAACGCCGATATTCCGGTGGTGGTGCCATGCACGGCGTCGATAGTGATCGTGAACGGAGTGCCCATCTTGGCCGTGTTCCGGTCGACCATCATTGACAGGTTGAGTTCTTCCAGTCGCTGTTGAGTGGTTGGGAGACAAATCATGCCACGGCCGTATTTCGCCATGAAATTGATTGCCTCAGGCGTAACTTTGTCCGCCGCCATGATGAAGTCGCCTTCGTTCTCCCGATCTTCGTCATCGACCACTATGAGTATCTTGCCTTCGCGAATATCTTTAATTGCTTCTTCTATTGAACAGAATATTTCGGACAATGTTACCTTCTATTCCAGGAATCCACTGGACGAGAGCTTTTCAAGCAGCCCTTCATCCGAGGATGCGCTTTTTCCCATATACTTGAATACGTATTTACCTATTATATCAGTTTCCAGATTTACAGTCTTGCCGACGGTTATTTCGGCCAGGTTCGTATTCGCCAGCGTGTGAGGAATCACGGCCACGGTAAACCAGGTCGGGCCTACCTCGGCGATGGTCAGGCTGACGCCGTCTATCGCGATTGACCCCTTCTCTACGATATACCGCATGATCTCCGGCAAGGTTCCCACGCGAATAGTCGTTTGCGATCCGCTCTTGGCTATATTGAGGATATTACCCTTATCGTCCACGTGACCAAGCACCATGTGCCCGCCCATTTTATCGCCTGCTCGGAGAGACGGCTCCAGGTTCACGTAATCTCTGGGCTTGAGGGTGCTCAGAGTTGTGCGTTCGACGGTCTCTCTGACGGCGTCGAATTCGAGTATCGGCGGAGAAATGGTAACCGCCGTCAGGCAAGCGCCGTTCACGCTTACGCTGTCGCCGATTTCAGCGCCGTTCGAGATGCGCGCGGCCTCAACGAGAATTCGCAGACCGCCTGCGGATGGAGTCAAACGAACCACCCGCCCTTTTTCCTGGATCAATCCCGTGAACATGATTTAGTAGTCCTTTGTCTGTTGTAAGCCAGGCTTTTTGCCTGTCTTATGATTACCTATTTCTACTTCCAGCGCCAGATCGTTCCCAAACCTGCGCATCCTGGGCGTAGAGACTTCAAGCGCCTGGTCCATGAGTTCCACGCCTTCGCCCCCGACCGGAGTTCCGGCGGTGCGTCCGCCTACTATCTTCGGCGCAACGAAAATAAGTCCTCTATCCACCAGCCCGGCGTCGAGCATCGACGCGGCCAACTCTCCTCCTGATTCCAGCAGGATGCTGTTCACTCCGAGGTTGACCAGATCGATCACCAGCGCCCGGAGATCGACTCTCCCCGCGACTTCCGGCAGGACGAGCACCCGCGCCCCGGCATCGCGCAGAGCTTCTATTTTTTCAGATGGCGCGGTATCGATCACGGCAATGATCGTCTCCGCGTCCGAATTCAAGACACGAGCGTCCAGCGGTACGGACGCGTTGCTGTCTACGACCACTCTCAGAGGGTTGTGAGTCCCTTTGTAGTGGCGAACGGTCAGCTCCGGGTCGTCGCGTTTAACCGTCCCCGCGCCCACGAGAACTGCGTCATATCTTCCGCGCAGCCGGTGAACCTCTTTGCGAGCTTCCTCGCCCGTCACCCAGCGCGAATTTCCGGTTCGGGTCGATATCTTTCCGTCAAGCGTCATCGCCGTCTTCCATAACACGAAGGGCAATCCGGTTGTTACGCGCTTGATGTAGCCTTCATTCAGACTTCGCGTTTCGGATTCGAGAAGGCCGACGCTTGTCTCTATGTGCGCTCTTTGAAGTGCCTTTATGCCTTTTCCGGCTACTTGCGGGTTCGGGTCAATCATAGCGGCAAATACCCGCCGGATTCCCGAATTGATTATCGCCTCCGTACAAGGAGGCGTTCTTCCATAGTGAGAACAGGGTTCAAGTGTGACGAAGAGATCCGCCCCTTTCGCCCCCAATCCGGCGGCTCGCAGGGCGAAGATTTCGGCGTGAGGTTCTCCAGCTTTCGGATGAAACCCCTCCCCGATAATCGCTCCATCACGGACAACTACAGCCCCGACCATCGGGTTGGGGCTGGTTCGTCCGCGCCTCGCGAGCGCCAAGGCTCGCTTCATAAATATGGTGTCGTTACCGCTCATTAGATTGTCCGAGTTGTTCGTCCCCCAAGGAATTTACCCTGAATACGCGCGAAGCAGTGATTATAAAAACCACAAGGGCCGAAATAAATGCTATCTTTGAGGGCGCAATCGCCCACTCGGAAAATAACCTCCAAGGTAGCCATCCCAACCAGATGTAAATAACAAAGAAAAGCAGGAATACATGGAAAGAAATCGCATGTATGACCTGCGCGATTCGTTTCCAACTTGGCGCGTCTTCCGTGCTCGATATGGTTTTTACCGCTTGTGCCCTCGCTAAAGCTAGGTTGAAGGCAGCCCATCCTACAAAGAAGGCGCATAATCCAATCATCGAAATCGAACCCAGATTCGGGGGCACATACCACTGGATTCGCTGAGTCACCCACGTCAATATGGATGCCGCAACAAAAAGCATTGGACCAAACAGGGTGACGATCCCTTCAAGAACCGTATTCTTTGGTTCGGCAATCCCTCGCCTCCATATTATAAGAGCTTGCGCGGAAAATGCAAATCCGCTGACCGCCAGGGAGAAAGAAATCAGTAATAAGAGATATTGCATGGCAATTCCTCAATGCATCGAGTTAAGCTATTCGCAAGCATTTACGCCTTCCCGTCTTTGCCGTCGTCTTCCGGGCCTGTGAGCATATCTCTGAGATGTTTCGTTCGTTCCTCTTGCCAGCGTTTGTTTGTTTCATGAATATCGAGCATTGCCAGGATTGCAAGAATTCCGGTTATCAACAGGCAAACCGCCCAATAGAAGGTGAGGATGATGATTGCGTGCAGGCTGGGCGTTGTAGTTGGCCAGTAGTTGTTGACGAGGATCATCACGAGGACGATCAGCAGGCATACGGCTTCCGCGTACCGCAAGCCCTTCTGTTTTGAAGACACTACTATCGTGCCGTTCGACCAGCCTCTAAGCTGGTGGACTATAGCGGCGAGAACCAGTGCTATGAGTATTGCTGGAAATATAACTTGCAGCTTCGGCACTTGTTCGCCCCTCGTCAGAAATCATGTTATTTTGTTGTCAGCCAGTGTCGGGTGGATATCAAGGTAGCGCCCTCACCCTCTCCCGCAAGCGGGCGAGGGAAAGTTTAGATGCAGACGCCCTCCGCGCATTCCTTGAGTCGACGCACTGCTGCCTCCACGCCATCCGGACTCTGGAAAACGAACGAGCCTGCTACCAGCGAATTGACTCCTGCGGCAACCAGAGGCCCGCAGGTTTCGAGGTTTACTCCGCCATCCACACAGATATTTATCTCGCGACCAGTGGCGGCCACCATTTTTCTTGCTTCCGCTATCTTTGGAAGCATGGAATGAATGAACTTCTGGCCGCCAAATCCGGGATTAACCGTCATGATTAGCAGTTCATCGATGTCACCTATCACGTTCTCCACGAGGCATAAGGGTGACGATGGGTTGAGCGCAACTCCGGCGAGAACTCCGAGCTGCTTTATCTGTTGGATTGTGCTGTGCAGATGCACACAAGCTTCCGCGTGTACCACAACCGTATCGCACCCGGCCTTGACGAATTCCTGGATCAAAAGCTCAGGGCGTTCTATCATCAGATGGCCGATCAACGGCAATTCGGTCTTGTCCCTAATACTTTTGATTACCATAGGGCCGAAGGTGATATTGGGTACGAAAGCGCCATCCATCACATCGCAATGGATGCTGCCCGCCGCCGACGCGTTGATTTTGCGAACATCCCTTTCCAGATTGCTGAAATCAGCCGAGAGCAGGGAGGGCGAGATGCAAATCTTCATTTTCGCTCCCTCTTGACGAGTTTGCCGTCAATGTATATCGATATTTCAACCTTCTGCCCGGTTGCCTCGATAGCCTGTTCGATCTTATCTCCGGGATGCTTGGTATCTGAATAAGCAATGTTCAGCCCATTTGCATCCTGGACTCTGATTTCCACGGTCTGATCAGCCGGGCCGGAAGGTACGGTGAACTTGACGTTGAAGCTCCTTGTGAGGGCAGATGTGTTTGCATTAGTACTTGAAGAATTGTCGGAATTATCAGGTGTCTCGGTGGTGACGCCGGGTTCGGAAGGAGTTGTCGGTTCTTCTTTGCTTTTCGCCCCCAGGCTGTATACCAGGTCAACGGATTGTCCTCGGGCGCGCTGTGTGCCCGGAGCCGGATTCTGGCTGATGACCCGATCCGTCGGAATTGTATCGCTGAAATCCTGTGTGACTGTACCTACGATCAGGCCGGAATCTATTATGCGCGTACGTGCTTCATCGAGCGTTAGCTTGCTAATATCGGGAGCCAGGGTGTATTTTGATCCCTTGCTCACCCAGACATCTACCGACTTTCCCGCTTTGATAGTTCTACCCGCGCCGGGTTTCATACGGTAAATTGTTCCGGCGGGAAAGTTCTTGTCTTCGTCGAATTCTTCCCCCGTTTTGAATAGTTGGATATTGCTGCTCCCAGCTATCCTTTGAGCTTCCTCATAGCTCTTTCCTATGAGATTTGGAATCTTGATGTCAACCGGGGGTTTCGCTAAATAATACATAGAGGCCAAAACAACGACTACTACTGCAAGGACCGAGACGAAGATCAGTAGAGATTTTACGATGGTTTTCAAGACGGGAGGGTCGGATTCTTCAAAGGACTCCCGCTCTTCGCCGGTTTCCAGCGCTGGTGAAACGGGCTTTGTGGCGTCCACGCGAGACCACACAAGCGGCTTGGACAGATGCAAAGCGTCTCTTACGGATTTAAGCTCATTCAGCATAGATTTGGCGGATCGGAACCGATCTTCCGGGGTCTTCTGAAGCGCTCTGACTATTAGGGCTTCCACGGATTTCGGAACGCCCGGGTTCAGGGGGCGCATCGGCGGGATAGGCTCGCGAGCGTGCTTCAGCGCGATTGCGAACGGCGTGTCGCCGTCAAACGGCGTCTTGGCGGTCAAAAGCTCAAATAAAATAATCCCAAGCGAGTATACATCGGACACGGGCGTTGCGGGCTTGCCTTCCGCGACTTCGGGCGCCATGTAGGGCATAGATATCATGAGGGCGTTTGTGCGGATGGCCTGCTGTGACGCAACCGCACCACCCACCCAAAAATCCGCCAGCTTGACTTGTCCTTCGCTTGTGACCATGATGTTGCCGGGCCGAAGATCTCCGTGAACGAACCCTCGTCTGTGCGCGAAATCAAGCACCTCGCAGAGCGCCAGGCCGACATCCACCGTAGTGGATAGAGTGAAAGGCGCGCTCCGTCGGATGCGCTCCTTCAGGTCTAGGCCTCGGATATATTCGGTGACTACATAATAATCGCCGTTTTCCTCACCGCAATCAAAAACCTCTACCATTCCGGGATGATTGATCCCGATCAGGGTTTTTGCGTCGATGAGCAAACGTTCGGCGAATATTCTATTTGTGGCGTGTTGAGGCAGGAGAAGCTTAACGGCGACTAGCCTCTCACCGACTTGGTCCTCGCACTTATAGATCGTAAAGAGGTTGTCTTCGCCGATCTTCTCAATTATTTTGTAACGTTCTTTGAGTAGCATACCGATCACTTGAATCACCTCCGCGGACGGTGTGACTTGCGGGCATGAGTGCCGCTATTCTCTTGTGCGGGCGACTCTTCTTGTAGACCCAAACTGAGCCGGATCGCGTGAAACGATCTGAGTCCAATCACGGCAATCATCAAGATCAACAAAGCGAAATATGCGGGCAAAAAGTCTATACTCAGGCCGAAGAAATACCTGCCGAGGTATTGGATGGCGACTATAATTATCCAAACCAGGCAGACGTATTCGAAGTCGCAGTTCTTCACGGTTAGAGTCGATTCTGTTCTTCCAGCGATTTTTCCCATATTTCGGGTGCTACTCCATCAGTCACAAACGCGTTGCCGATAGAATTTATCAGCACTGCGTGCAAGCGGCCAAGTGAGACCTTTTTGTCGAATCCCATGGCGCTTACGATATCTCGGGCGGGAATTTCCGCAGGCGGGGCATAAGGAAGTCCCGCCGCGCCGATCAGCCCTACTATTCGTTTTGTCTGGTCCGCATCTATTGAACCGATATTTTGCGCCGCAAGGGCCGCAGTGACCATTCCAATCGCGACTGCCTCGCCGTGCTTGTATTTCTTGTAACACGTAAGCCGCTCGACCGCGTGGCCGACGGTGTGTCCGTAATTCAAAATTCTTCGCAAACCGGACTCGCGTTCATCCTGCCGGACGACGTCCGTTTTGATTTCGCACGATCTCACAATCGTATGTTCGAGTGCCGCGGGATCGAGTTGTTGAATCTGAGAGAGGCTGCGCTCCAGAAAAGCAAAGTAATCAACGTCTCGAATTATACCATGTTTAATGATCTCAGCCAACCCGGAACTGAACTCCCGCCGAGGAAGCGTCTCAAGCACCGATGTGTCGATGAGCACAAGCCGGGGTTGATGGAACGCCCCCACCAGGTTCTTCCCGCGAGAAAGATTTACGCCTGTCTTGCCCCCTATGCTGGAATCCACCTGCGCCAGCAGAGACGTCGGCATTTGAACGAAGTCGATGCCGCGCAGATAAGAGGCCGCAACGAAACCGGTAATATCTCCCACGATTCCGCCGCCAAGCCCTATCAGCAGACCTCCGCGATCCAGTTTCTGATCCAGAAGTTTTTCGTAGATGCCGGCGACCGTTCTCAGGGTCTTGTATCGTTCTCCGGCGGGAATGACGATCACCTGCCCGGAAATCCCGGCGCTCTCCAAACTCTTGACGAGTCGAGAAGCATAAAGTTCCCCAATTCGTCGATTTGTCACTATGGCGGCAGATTTTCCCTTGCATATAGGGGAAATCAGCTCCCCGGCGCGATCGAGAATTCCACGGTCGATATGTATGTCGTAGCTTCTCTCTCCTAGGTTTATACGTAATTTATTCATGATTAGTTAACTTCTCCCATCCCGACTGGGTCATTCGCGAGCGATTTCAACGCCGAAACACCCTTTTCTGCTCTGTTTCCTAGACATCTAGCCCGAAAATGGGTTTCTCTTTTATGGCGGTATTATATCACACAAGGCCAACCCCGGGGTTCATCTCTGGTCTAAGAGACAATATTCGGTTTCAGACAGCATCAGGCGATTCTTTTTTCGAGGCAATCGCATACCGCCGATATACAACACAGAATCCCATTGATAGTAACGCAACAACCGAAATGATGAAGTATGGCGCTCTGGTGGATATCAGTTGAGCTGAAAGTCCACCGATGAAACTCCCCGCTATCAGGCCTATAGTGGCGAGAGATTCATGAATACCGGTATTGTGCCCCATATTCTTCCTGTCCTGAAGGCCACAGTACAGGGCGATTGTGTACGCAACCGCCAGCGATAGCCCGTAAAGGAAAGTGGCGAAGGCGAAGACATACGCAGACGAAGAGAAGTAAACCGCTAGTCCCGCGATGGATAAAGCTCCTTGAGAGAGGATCAGCGGCCAGAGTTTTCCTCTCCACCATGAACTCATTCCGGCTATTAGCATGCCCGCGAACTGGCCGACTATCGCGATTCCCATTATGACGCCGATTGTCGCCTCTCCCATGCCCAGTTCAGCGCCAAGCTTGGGTAAGATACTCCTTATCATCGCCGCGCCTAAGAAGAGCAGAACATGCGAAATTCTGGCAATGGTAAGCAAAGAGCCGGGATCGTCCGATGTGGAGACGGTCGAGAAATCTTCGTTTGAATGATGGCCGACTATCGGTTCGCGTGACCAGGAGATGAGTATCGCCATGCCGACGATGACAAGAACAGCGCCTAGCCCAAATGGTAGGAAGGTCCTGCTTACGAACAGGAAACCGGCCATGACAGCGCATATTGCGCCGCCGATTGACCAGCCGATGTTGAACGACGATAAATTCTTTCTGAGTTCTCCCTTCGGGCTGTGATCTCCAATGAATGCTTCCAGCGCCGTGTAGAACTGTCCTCCGGACATCATCAGGAGCGAGTAAATAATCAACACGTACAGTTTGTTCGGCGCTAGGGTGAAGGCAATACAGCAGATGAACATCATGATTACGGCAGGCACCATTACCCTAGGGCGTCCGTGTCGTTCTGAAACTCGGCCTGAGATCAGGCATATGGGAAGACGCAAACTCTGAGGGACCCAGCCGAGCATCCCGAGGAACCATGCGCTTGCGCCGAACCTGAGGGCAAGCAGAGGCACGGATGTCTGAACAAGCCCCATCATTCCATCAATGAACAATGGGAGCAGGAAACTATTTATTCTAGCGCGGGGAATAGAGATTTTCTTCATAACTCTACATATGTTCGATAGACTGAACGTTCAATCCTCCGTGCCGAAGACTTAGGGCCGATGACGATGACACGCAGCGTTAAATGATCCCCGCCGGCGTTGCGCGGGCATCTGATCGATCTGCCAGAGCGTCTTAGACGTGCGAAAGAGCCTCGTTGTGGTGAGAATCACTCATCACAAAGGGGCTCTTTTCATTGTGGCAAGGCCCGATTCTAAGCGTCAAAAGGATCTTGCAACAGATTCATCCGCCGTTATTTGTGGAGGGCTTTCTTGCCCTCTTCTATAAGCGATCTTACTTTCGGGCCGCCCTTATGGCCAATGTTCTCATAGAAATCATGACCATGGGTCTGCGCAGTGCGAATACCGCCTTTTCTGCCCGCTTCCTTCACAGTTATCGGGCTTTTGCTGGGTGTACGCATAGCAGGCCACCTCCCTTATTTCGAGATCGTACACTCATAGAATTCCCCGTAGCGGATACATTCAAACTACACCCCATCATGCGCCGAGCGTCACTGATGACTGCCTTACGGTCGAATTTCTATTGGAGTTCCAACCGAAACAATGTGCCAGATTTCCTCTATCTCGTAATTCGATACGGCTATGCAGCCGGCGGTCCAATCCCTTAGCAGAAGTGAATTCGCTTTGGAACCGCGACGATTCGGCAACCCGTGGATCATGATATTGCCGCCTGTAGCTACCCCTAAACTCCTGGAGTGTGACTTGTCGGTGGAGTTTGGATAAGATACGTGCAATGCGAGATGGTACTTGCTGTGCGCATTCTTGGCATCGATGATGTATGTGCCCTCAGGCGTCCTCCCGTCGCCGCTGTGAACCTTAGGCCCTTGAGGGTTGCGTCCAAGGCAGACTTGGTATACTTTCTCAACCTGGCCGTTCTTGATCAGTTGAAGTTGTCTCTTGCTCTTCAAGACAAGAATCTTGTCAACTTGCGAAGCGCCGAAAACAATCGAGGATTGTAATACGAGGGTAACGGCGATGATCGCCGCAATGGCCCAACCGGCCCGATATCTATTCTTGTTTAACATACATCCAAATACGTTATTGCTGAGATTGAGGTTCCGGGAAATTCGTGCTGAGGTGATATAAATATGAATCTGAGGGTCTGAGGCTTACGGAATAGTATCTAGAATCCCGCCGCGCCGACTTCCAGCCATACGCGGTTGCCCCGTTTCAGTCCGAAATCCTGCCCATCCGGCGACCAGGCGAGTCCGATATCATATGGGCCGAGAGCGCGGTATATGCCGGTCTTCAAATAAGAAGTCGCGGACTTGTACGAATATCCACTGAAGGAGTACTTGTACGAGTAGAGGCTGTAGATGCTTCGAATGCTGTATTTGCCGAATAGACGACAGGAACCCATTGAGCTTAGGTTGAATTGTCCTGTATCGAGGCCGTAGCCCGCAAACGCGTTGCAACTCCATCTTCCGCCTGAGATCAGGGAAACCGTGCCGCTGAGCATCTCTTTGGAAGTCGAATAAAGTGTGCTGATCGGGCCGTTCGATAGATTGAGTGTGTAGCTCACGGAGGCGCTGCCGCCGCCCCAGTTCGTTCGCAGGTTTGCGCTTGTCCGCAAATCAGCGCCGGACGAACCGTTTTCAGCCACGCTGAATGCCGATGAGCCGTCAAATCCCAGATTAAGCTTGCTGCTTCCGATAGGCTTAGTGTTGACCCCCATACCGAGAGATTGATAGGCGGACGGGTTCAGGTTCATGCCGGTTGCGGGATTGGTAGATGCCAGCCTGCCGTAGCCCAGGGTGAGACTCGGCGTGAAGCGTATCGGGCTTGGGTTCGCGAAATACTGCCTGGGATGAATCACGGCGCGAATCGAGCCGTCCGACTGCCCTGCATAACCGAGCGGGGTCATAGTCATGTAGTCCCATTGCCGCATCTCGCTTCCGCCGTAGTAGCCGGAAATAGTATAATCATAATTGCCCAGTCCGCCGTTGACATTAAGTGTTGAGTTGTATATATTCTTCGCGAAATCGGAGGTCGGCTGGAAACGAAGGCCAAAATCGATTCGCGCATTCCGGTCAAAGGAGCCGAAGTCCATTCGCTGGGAAAGCGCGAATGTCCGTTGAGAATCGAATATGGAATCGATAGATAGGCGTCCATCATTTTTGTCACTGCTTGAATAGGCTTGCTCGAACCCTAAACCGACACCTTTTTGGCTGCTGAAGTATCCGCCATTGCTGTTTGCCCCTACGTAACGCAACTTGAACGCGCCGCTGCCGGAATCCGACATTTGATAGTAAAGCGGCAAATCCACAACTAATCCGTCACGAGATGTGTAACGAACCTGTTGGAGGATCGATTCTCTGTTCTGATAACTGTAAGCGTAATAGGGCATGTTGATGACGTGAGCGTCGCCCACGTAAATCGATGCTCGGAAGAACTGGATTTTATCATTTGGGAAGATAGCCAATCGCCGAGAGATGATCCACGAACTGGTACCCGAAGCATCCAGAGGGGTGAACTGACTCATATCTACCGGCGTGGTGCTCTTGCATATGGCCTGTAGTTTGCCCGTGTCGAAGGTGCTGACGGATGGAGTGTCGCCTGAGGTCAAGACCCGGCAGTGATCGGTTCTGAGATCGCAGCAGAAGGCGTCTGCATCGACCGTTTTGTCTCCCTGCTGCACGTGGACTTTTCCTTGTGCTCTCAAAACTCCCATAGCCTCGGAAACTTGGATGTTCGTTGCCTTTATGATAAGGCCGCGATATTCCGCCCGGACATTCTCTTTGCCCAGCGCGACGTCTCTTTCAACCGAATACGCGATGGATTTTGCGCTCATACGCACGATCTTGGGCGCTGCCGATATTACCTCGGCCAGTGATACGAACTGCACATCGGTAGAAGCTGACATGCCCGCGACGGAGGCGGTAATCATTGCAACCTGAGGTGTTGTTGCGGAAGTGAGGATTCCAGTGGCCCTTCCGCCGCCTGTGTACGCTATCGGGGTGATCGTGCCGCCGGTTGAGGCCAGCCGAACCTCCAGACTGTCCGGCGTCGGCTTTCCGCTCGGATCCGTGACGGTGATTAGCAACTGAGAATAGCTCTTTCCGTCGGCTGGAATGGAAGAAGGAGTGGCTTCAATCGATATGGCGTATCCACCGGCCACCGCGCGTAACGCGGTAAGCCCGAGGATAGTGATAATGAACGCTAAAACTAAGTGTTTGCGCATATTAAACCTGAAACCGCCCCCCGGATTGCTCCGAGGGGCGGCAGAGAGCATATCTTACGGAGTGGCCTGAACGGTGAATGATACGGAAAGTTGTACCGGCTGATCTCCGGTCTCAGGGTTGTGACCACCTGAGCTTATTGTAACCGTAACCGTCCCTGGGCCTGTTTGAGTCGGGGTAGATGCATCCTGACTTGTAGTCAGGGTGAACTCGATCGCTCCGCCGACCGTCCCTGAGCCGGATGCCGCCAGCGTACCCTTGTTGGTTGTGGCAGTAACTGAAGTGCCATCCACGACCGGATTATTGTTCACGTCGAGAGCTAACACCGATATGACGGCTTGGCCTTTGACGGAATCGAGAGTATCAGGGTTGATAGTCGCCCGGCAGTGTGGGATTGAAGGGTATCCAGAGAACGTCACAAGCCCGATGGCCGTTACTGTCTGTGCGCCGGAGGTAGCCGTTACATCAACGTGTCCGTTCCAAGCGGGGCTGCCGGATGCGTCACTGGCAAGAGTAGCAGTCGCGATGCCTAGTTTAGTCGTACTCACCGCAACATTTCCCTCCATCCCAGCGTTGCCATAGATCATGCCATGGTTGGCCGTGAAGTAAACGGCTGTGCCGTCCGGGACGGGGTTGTGTTTGGAATCGTATACGATCGCTGTGATCGTTGTGGTGTTATTAACGTAGTCCCACCCACGAATATTCGTAGGGTTAGCGCCCAGGTTCATAAACGCTACATCCTGAGATACAAACTGGACGTAAGTTTTCTGAACCGACAAATCGGTGGCAGGCACCGGTACTCCGGGCTGCTGGTCCGCAACTTTAACTTGAGCCCCAACCGTGGCTGTTCCAGGGATGCTGGTTGTGCCGCCGGGGGTTCTGGTGAACAGCGAGGAGGTGGCCACGCCGTTCGTTGTTCGGGTCTGAGGCGTAATCGAGCCGTTGCCGCCGCCGGTAGCGTCGGGCGTTACCGTGAAATCAACTGTAGTGCCGTCAGTGACCATGTTTCCGGCTATATCTTTCACGGTTGCGCTGACTACCGCGAACGCGTGTCCGTCGCATTCAACTGAAGCCGGGTTGCATTGAATGGTAATTGCATAAGGCGGGCCGGCGGTAACAGTGACGGGAACGGAAGAGTTCGTTTGCGCGCCTGACCAGGATGCCGTGATCTGTGCCTGTCCCGTAAGGCTGCTGTTGAAAGTCGAAGTCGCGATCCCGTTCGCGTTTATGGTGCCCGTGCCTACCACGCTGCCCAATGTTGATGTAAATGTTACAGTGCCGCTAGTTGCCGGATGTCCCAGCGCATCGAGGCAGGTAGCCGTGATGGTCGATTGTGTCTGCGCTCCGCCGCTGTTGAGCACCTGTATTGATGTCGGGGAGGCGCTGAGCTGTATGGAACCTTTGCTCCCTGAATTACTCGGGACGAAGGCGATAGTCTGGGTGAAATGCTTGCTGCCGATAGTCGCCGTGACCACGGCTGAACCGGCGGTTGTGCCCGCGGTCAATGTGGCGGTCGCTTTTCCTCCGGTTGTAGTTGCCTGCGCGGGGCTTATGCTTCCGGCGCTGGTGGAGAATAGCACGGATGTACCATCAGCAACTACGGAGTTGTTTGAATTGACCACGGTTACCGTTATCGTACTCGTGCTGGTGCCATCCGCGGGCAAACTCGTATTTTGGACTGCAAAAGTGAGGCTTTGAGTATTGGCCGGAGACGAACTTCCGCCACCGTGATGACCGCCGCCCAGGGCGACGATAGCCCCAACGACCAAAAGCGCTAACAGCGCTTTTCCGCCGTTGTCGTTCTTGACCTTTTGTTTTGGGGGCGCGGGTATATCCAGTATTTTCGCGCTGTCATCCAGGCGAATCGTTTCTCCCGGCGCGAGATCGGAGACTTTTATGTCGGAATAGCCCCACTCGATAGTCGTAACCTCGAACTTGGCGAGGTCCTTTCCATCTCGTGAAATAATTCCTTTGGCGCCGACTTCCATGCCGTCGCCTTTGCCCGCGCTGATTTTGTATGCTCCGGGAGTATTTGAGATGATTACCGAATTCTTCGGAGTCGAATCGTCTCCATAAACTGCCGGCGCAATAATCGATACGATCATGGCAATCGCCAGGATCAGCGATAACTGCTTACACCAAACGCTACTGATTACCTTCTTCATTTGCATCCCTCTCTAGCAGATTAAATCGACGGCTAATATTATTCCACGTGCAGCCGCCAAAGGCGGGCTGGTTGTGGCCCAGTAAGCAGGCGTGTGTCATGCTGGGTATTAGCAGTCCGTGCCCTCTAATCACTCATTCTTATTATGGGCAGGATAAGGCATTTTCCGTAGTATCTTTACAAGGATTTATGAAATCAACGGCAAATTATTCAAAAATGGGTAAGACACCGAACACATCTGGCATGAGCAAGTGCATAACTCTGTTCTGAAGAGGGTGGAATAGGGTGGGTTGAGCGGCAATCTCATATTCTTTGTCTATGACAAAGCCGGAGGGCGTATCACGGAGTAACTGTGGAGTCATCCATTTCAAGCAGCCTTGCTGCATTCTTCCAGAAAATGAGTTCCTTTTCCTCATCGGTAAGGGGCAGGGACATTATGCGTTGGAACTGGTCGGTGGGGTTGCAGCAGGGGGCGTCGCTGCCGAAGAGGATTCTTTCCGCTCCCTGGGCGCGGATTAGGTCTACAAAGCGCGAGTCAGGGAGTTCGTCGGGCAGGCAGCAGGATACATCGAAGTAGACATCCCTCCCCAGTAGCCAGGTCTCGACTTCATCCCACATTTGGTAGCCGCCCATGTGCGCGAGGACCATTGTGAGCTTGGGATAGAGGCCGTGTACGTTCGCCATGGCTTCCGGCGGTGAGAGTTGATGGGGGAATGTCTGAAGCTCGTCGCCGGAGTGAAATAGCGCGATAAATCTGCCTTCCATCGCTTCATAAATCGGGTACATCCGCGCGTCGTCCGGCCTGAAACCCTGGAAATTGGGCTGGAATTTTATCCCTCGAATGCCCATTTCTTCCATGCGATCCAGTTCTTTCTCCGGCTCAGGAAAGTCGCGATGCATTGCACCGAAGGTGATTATTCGGGGATTTTTGATCTCAGCTACCCAGTCATTAATCGGCTGCACCTGAGAAGGTTTAGTGGCGACCGGCAGGATGACCGAGATATCAACTTCAGCAGCGTCCATCAGTTTTATAAGGTTCTTAAGCCTACCGTCGAATGACGGCAAGATGCCTAGCCCATTGAACATTACCTCCAGAGCGCGATCAGCCAACTCATCAGCGAAACAATGTGTATGAAAGTCAATCAGCTTCATTTGTCGGTTTTTATCCTGTAGCCTGTCATTGAATATAGTATAGCACGGGGCGGTGGAACATGTTAACAAGAAGGCAAGGAAACAGGAGATTTAGGATATAAAGTAGTCCGATTATTAATTGGCATTCTGGAGATGGAAGTGAAGAATCTTCTTGCGCGAAAGATGATCCTTCGTTTTGAGACGGGAGGGGAAGGCTCCTGCCGCCTCCGCGTCCTCAATGTCTTTTTGTTCGTTTACCTGCGTATCTACAAATGCCTGCACAATGCAGGGACGCCCTCACCCTGCCCTTTCCCGTAAACGGGAGAGGGAAATTCCGGACGGGGGCGGCAGGAGCCTTCCCCTCCCCATCCGACCCCAAAAAAATCACCTTTTTGCACGGCGAAGCAAGTGAAAATTGGGACTGACTCCGACCGCAAATGATTGAATCGATTGGGAGGGGACGCTCGAAGGGGTCTATTTTCTCGTATATGTCCCCGTCAGCATGCCCTCCGCGAGTATATGCCCTTGCATGGCGGCGGACAGGTCTGAGACGTGACTCCCGCTTTTTAGCTGAAGTTTCGTATCGAGAGCATAGACTTTGAAGCGATATCTGTGCGTTCCGCTCGGCGGCGCTGGCCCCATGTAGCCGATCTTTCCTCCGTCGTTTGTCCCTTGCTTAGCGACGTTTCCTAGAGTTTCGATTGAGGGCATGCCTTCGGGTAGACCGGTCACGGTGGCGGGCATGTTGAAGAGCACCCAATGAGTGAAGGTACCGCTCGGTGCATTGGGGTCGTCAACTATAATGGCAAAACTCACAGTGTTTTTTGGAGCGGAAGACCACTCTAGCGGTGGAGAGATATTAAAGCCATCTATGGTGTATTTGGTCGGGATTGCGCCGCCGTCTTTGAAGGCAGTACTCTTCACGATTAGATTCAACGCGTGTACCTCAGTATTTGCCGCCGTATTCGGCTGATTCCTTTGGCAGGAGCAGACTAGAACCATGGGAATCAGCACGCCTATGCAGAGTTGTAGAAGTCTCTTTCGCATCATGGCATTATTCCTCCCGTTATGTGCGTTTGTCTCCTATGGAGTATACCCTGATTGCCGCTGTTGGCTGTATCGGGCAGGCGTTCTCGCAGGCGCCGCAGCCTACACATTTTGTATCGTCCACGAATGGTTTTCTTGTGCCGTTCACTACTTTCCAATGGACGGCGTGATAGGAGCAATACTCGTCGCACACAAGGCACTGCTTATCTGCGTTCCAGGCAATACAATTGCTGTGATTTATCACAGCCGTTCCCAGGAATATCCCGGATTTCTCCTCTTTTGTCACCTGCCGAATTGCGCCGGTCGGGCAGACGTGTCCGCAGGCGGTGCATTCCTGGGCGCAGCATCCGATTCTTGGAACCAGAATCGGCGTCCAGAATCCTTCGATTCCGGCTTCGTGAAGCGCGGGCTGAAGTCCGCCGGTTGGACATGCTTTCATGCATCCGCCGCATCTCACGCATCGGTTGATGAAATCGTCTTCCGGCAACGCGCCGGGCGGACGGATGAGCGCCTGGCTGCTCAATTTTACGTTCTTCGCTTGCGCGGCGTATTTTCTGCCGGGATCTACCTTTGCCAATGCCGCAAAAGCCAGCCCCAGTCCCGCTCCCTGGAGAATTCTTCGACGCGAAAGATCAAGTCTGGTTTCAGGAGCGAACGCCGGTCGTGGTCTCAATCGGAAGCTCTCCGCTTTCTTGGGGCAAATCGGCACACAATCAAAGCATTCGATGCATTCCGCAGACCGTGTTAGTCGCGGGTTCTCGGGAATTGCCGCCATCTTGCAATCTCGTATGCATCGCCCGCAATCTATACAATTGTTGTTGACTACTCGTTTCAGGATAGGTACCGCGGAGAGCAGGCCGAGCAATGCGCCTAGCGGGCACAAATTCCTACACCAGAATCGCCGCGAAAGGCTGTTAAGGCCGATAATTGCGGCGAAAATTCCCGCGAAAATAAATGACTGCCCATAATAAACCTGCGCGCCCGTCATGACTTGCCAGGCGCTCATTTTGTCCGAAAGCCATCCACTGGCCGACGAGAGAAGATGAATCGGACTCCCATACCATGCTTGCAGGAGGTCATTGAAACTCTTCAACAACATCTGGATAGGTGCGAAGAAAACCAGGGCGACAGTTCTCGTCAATAGGCTGAGCGGGTCGAAGAAGTAGACTGCCTGCATAGTGAAAAGCGCGGTGATAAAGAGTCCGGCAAGGATGTAATACTTGACCTTCGGCAGCCTGACTATCTTGCCACGCCCTCTTCGCTTGAAGAAGAGCTTATCGGAAAGATCGAGCGTAGTTCCAAGAGGACATAGCCACCCACAAAATACTCTGCCTAGAAGGATAGTAAGCACAACAATGATAAGTGAGAGCATCATTCCCCGGATCACGGTTCTAGCCGCGAGCATAGTCGCGCCGGCGACTAGCGGATCCAACCTCACGAAAAGATCGACCGGAATTCTTCCCTTAAGCGACTCCGGCCCGGAGTATGAGGTGGAAAAGACTAAAAAAATGAAAAGTCCCAGGAAGATGATTTGGCTGATGCGACGGAAAAGCTTGGTGTTCATGATTTGGTACTTCTTTGGCCTTTATGAGATATAACTTGGAGGCAACGATAGACTCCAGTTACTATTATAGAGGGGGTATCGCTTTGGAGCAAGTCGCCGGAAGTGAAACGTATGACCGGCAATTCGTTCCGGGCTACTGCCTGAGGTTGGGGCACTGTAAAGACTATCTGTGGTCCTCCGTGGTCATGTTGGCGCTTTGCGCGGACTCGTGGACAAGGTCAGTGATGATTCGCGCAATATGTTCGGGGTCTAGCCCGCAGAGTTCATTTAAAATTGATCTGTCGCCGTGCTCTATAAATTGATCCGGGAGACCGATCTGTTTCACCGTCACGTTGTAGGCGCCGCTGCTCGCCAGCAATTCTAGGACTGCGCTGCCGAATCCGCCTAGAACCGCGTTCTCTTCAATCAGCACCAGCCTGCCGCAACGTTTGGCATGGCTCAAGATGAGTTCCGAATCAAGAGGTTTCACAAACCTGGCGTTGATGAGCGTCGCTGAGATGCCTGATTCGCGCAGAATGTCGAGCGATTTCAACGCCATGCCGACCCCAGCGCCGACAGCCGCGATGCATACATCGCTTCCCTCTGCGATGATCTCTCCTTCACCGATAGAGAAGGTTTGCTTTTCGGAATGTATCGGCGGATCAGGGCTCAGGCCGCGCGGGTATCGCAAGGCATAAGGCCCGCAGTGCACTAGTCCCAGCCTCAGCATCTCCTGGAGTTCGAAACCGTCTGAAGGAGCGGCTATCACCATGTTCGGCATGTGCCGCAGATATGAAAGATCGAAAACGCCATGATGGGTCGGCCCATCATCTCCCACCAGCCCGGCACGATCCAGCGCGAAGAGCACGGGCAATTCTTGAAGACAGACATCGTGCATGATCTGATCGTAGGCTCGCTGAAGAAACGTGGAATATATGGCAACCACCGGCCTGAAGCCGCATGCCGCCAGGCCTGCGGCGAATGTGACCGCGTGTTCCTCCGCGATTCCTACGTCGAAAAAGCGATTCGGGAATTGCTGGGCAAACTTAGTGACGCCCGTCCCATCCGGCATGGCGGCGGTGATTGCGACTATCTTTTCATCTTGGCTCGCAAGGTCAACCAAAGCATCGGCAAAAACCTCCGTGAAAGTGGGCTTGCCGGAAGATTTTTCCACCTTACCGTCTTCGATGCAGAACCCGGATACCCCATGAAACGCGCGGGCATTATTCTCCGCGTGTTCATAGCCCTTTCCCTTTGTGG